>ERZ779632.1190-NODE-1190-length-11231-cov-5.843593_pt1 | contig 11231 bp, 12 predicted proteins | sample MGYA00514194_ERZ779632 | MGnify/ENA primary metagenome ERZ779632 (study PRJEB29562, sample SAMEA4376704) | mouse gut metagenome | isolation source: Cecum | study: EMG produced TPA metagenomics assembly of the A DSS colitis mouse model was used to assess the...
TCCGCTGGCAGATGTCAATCAGGGCGGCGACCTGCTGGATCGTGTCGTTATGATTCGAAGACAGATTGCGATAGAGCTTGGTACGGTTGTTCCGATTATTCGTCTGCGTGATAATATCCAGCTGAACCCGAACCAGTATATTATTAAGATCAAAGGAATCCAGATTACAGAAGGAGAGATTTTGTTCGATCATTATATGGCGATGAATCCCGGCTATGTGGAAGAAGAGATTACAGGTATTCCTACGTTTGAGCCTTCGTTTCACCTGCCGGCGATCTGGATTACAGAGAGCCAGAGAGAGCGGGCAGAAAGTCTTGGCTATACAGTCGTAGACCCGCCTTCGATTATCGCGACGCATTTAACAGAGGTAATAAGAAGCCATATTGCAGAGCTTTTGACAAGACAGGACGTACAAAACCTGATCGACAATGTAAAGGAAAGCAATCCGGTACTGATCGACGATCTTGTTCCAAAGCTGCTTGGCATCGGCGAGATACAAAAGGTTTTGCAGAATCTGCTTTCGGAAGGGATTTCTATTCGGGATTTGCTTACGATTTTTGAAACGCTGGCAGATCATGCGACGACTTCCAGAGATACGGACGTACTGACGGAATATACGCGTCAGTCGTTAAAGCGGGCAATTTCAAACCGTTATTTTATGCCGAACGAGGCGACCAGCGTGATTACGCTCGATCCGAATGTCGAGCAGGAGATCATGTCTTCGGTAAAACAGACGGAGCAGGGAGCGTATTTAACAATCGATCCGGAACGGACGAAGCTGATTATGGCATCGGTGGAGACAGAAATTGCAAAGCTGGAAAATCTCGGAAAGAACCCGATTATCGTTACCTCACCGATTGTGCGTATGTATTTTAAGAAAATGACAGAGGAGTATTTCAAGGACCTGATTGTTGTGTCTTACAATGAAATAGATTCGAATGTTGAATTACAGTCAGTAGGGATGGTGACAGCTTAAATGACAATTAATAAATTTCAGGGGAAGACTGAGAGCGAGGCGATCGAAAGAGCTAAAAAAGAAATGGGTCCGGACGTCGTGATCATGAGTGTGAAGACGGTAAAGCCCAAAGGCGTTTTTCGTGCCTTGAAAGGTATTTTGTATGAAGTGACAGCCGCGCTGGAAGAAAACGACGCAAATAAAGCCAATCCGTTTGCACAGCCGCAGGCGGAGGCAGCTGCGCAGGCGCCGATGAGAAAGCCGGAAAGCATTAATCTGGCTGCAGATGAAAATATACGGATTCCGGCAGCCGTACCAGTCAGCCGTCCGCAGCCAATCCAAAGGCAGCCTGAAGAGCTGCCGGAGCAAAGACCACAGCCCCAGCAGGCGTCCTCCAGCGCGCTTGAGGAGCGTCTGGACAGTCTGCAGAGTCTTTTGGAGGACAGGATTTCCGCAGAAAAGAAAAATCAGGAGGATGGCATAGGAGGAGCAAACGATCAGGCACAGGAAGGATTTTCTTTTGTCAAAATGCTCTATCAGACACTGCTGGACAACGAAGTGGATGAAAAATATGCCAATCAGATTTTGGATGAGCTGGAAAAAATATCAAGCAAGGGCAGTAATATTGATTATATTTTATCGCATATTTATCAGAAACTTGTGTTAAAATTCGGTCAGCCAAAACCGATTGAATTTCAGGGTTCCAAACCGACGGTCGCTTTTTTTATCGGGCCTACGGGAGTCGGCAAGACGACCACAATTGCAAAGGTGGCGTCGCGATATAAAGTAGACGAAGGAAAAAAAGTGGCGTTTTTGACAGCCGACACCTATCGTATCGCTGCGACCGAACAGCTGCGGACTTATGCGAATATTCTGGATATGCCGCTGACGATCGTTTATTCGCCGGAGGAAATGAAAGAAGCCGTTCATAATTTATCGGAATACGATCTGATACTTGTGGATACCGCGGGTTTTTCGCATAAAAATGCGGCGCAGTGCGAAGATGTAAAGAAACTGATCGGCGGACTGTCTGCCGGTTCTAAGACTGAGGTATATCTGGTCTTAAGTGCAACTACCAAATATCGTGATCTGCAGGATATGTGCAATATTTATCGTACATTTGCGGATTACAGGCTGATCTTTACCAAGCTGGATGAAACCTCATGTTATGGCAACCTGTTAAATATCCACTTATATTCGGGGGCGGATTTGTCGTATTCGACGTACGGACAAAACGTTCCGGATGATATTGAGGTATTTGACACACAAAAGATTGTGAAGAAATTACTTGGAGGGGATTGAGTATGGATCAGGCAGAACAACTGAGAAACGTGGTAAAATCAAAGCAGGCCCGTTCTGTATCCAAAGCAAGAGTTATCACAATAACGAGTGGTAAAGGCGGGGTGGGAAAGTCAAATATTGCCGTAAACCTCGCGGTTCAATTACGTAAGTTAGGTAAGAAAGTGATTATTTTTGACGCGGATATGGGTCTTGCGAACGTGGAGGTTATGTTTGGTGCGATTCCGAAATATAATCTAAGTGATATGATATACCATGGCAAGAAACTAAAGGAGATCATTACAGAAGGCCCGATGGAAATCGGATTTATTTCAGGAGGAAACGGTATTACCGGCATGAATAATCTGACCAGAAATCAGCTTTCACGTCTGGTCAATAATTTAAACGAACTGGATGAGCTGACAGATTTTATTCTGATCGATACCGGAGCCGGCATTGCGAATAATGTTATGGAATTCGTATCGTCAAGTCCTGAGGTATTGCTCGTACTGACACCGGAACCAAGCTCCCTGACAGATTCCTACTCGCTGATCAAGGCGTTATATGGCAATCCGGGATTTGCCAGACATAATACGAATATAGAGGTGGTCGTTAACAGGACTGTGTCAATGGACGACGGCCAGCTTGTATATGAAAAGCTCAGCTCCGTAATATCCAAATTCCTTCAGGGCGAGGTGCATTTTTTCGGTACGATTCCGCAGGACGGACTTTTGGAAAAATCAGTACGTGCACAGAAAATTGTTTCCATGGCCGCGCCGAACGCGAGATCTGCCAGAGCCTTCGAGCGCCTGGCACAGAGTCTGATCGACGGGGAACCAAATATTGAACCGGACCGTCAGGGCATCCGGGAGTTATTTTATAATTTTTTTAATTAAATGATCTGGGAAAACGAAGGAGGATTATGATTGCAAACATTATACAGCCAGGCAACAAAGTAGAGCTATGCATGACCCGGCAGATCGAACAGGAGAGAAAGACCGGCCTGAGCGCGCATATTTATAAAAGCCAGGTGACAGATGTTCCTGGAAATGACGAACTGGAGCTGTCGATGCCGTCAGAGGCTGGAAAACTGATTATGCTTCCGATCGGAATTCGTTTTGAGCTTGTATTTTACGGCAACGGAGGACTTTACCGTGGTCTGGGAATCATAAAAGAACGCTATAAGACAAACAATATGCATCTGTTGCGCGTAACATTAAAAAGTCAGCTGCATAAATATCAGAGACGGGAATATTACCGAATGCCCTGTGTGATACCGATGTATTATTATAATATTACTTTGCAGCATGCGCTGGATCTTCCGGTCGAAGAGTTTGCATCGTTTGTGGAGCTGCCGCAGATCGGCATGACGCGTAAAGAGGCTTCTATCGTGGATATCAGCGGCGGAGGAGCCAGGTTTGTGACAGATATACAAAATGAGACTGATACTTATATTATGACAGAGGTGCAGCTGCACAGCGAAGAATGTGAAAAGACATATCTGATACCGGCACATATTCTGTCCTGTGCAGAGGCACAGACAGATAAAAAACGATTTGAAAACAGAGCGGAATTTATCTTTAAAGACCGCGCGATACGTGAGGAAATTATTCGATATATTTTTGATGAAGAACGTAAAATTAGAAATAAAAACAGTTATTCGTAGCCGTACAGCCAGGTCTGTGATTTATGGAAAAGACCGCGGGAATATGATTTGGTTATCTGGAATGTTACAAACAAAGAAAGAGAAAGAAGTTCTGATGCATTATGAAAAAAAATATTTTAGTTGTAGATGATTCTGCACTCATGAGAAGAGCTATCTGTGATATAATCAATTCAGGTAATGAGTATGAAGCGACAGACACATGCAGAGATGGTCTGGAGGCATATGAAAAGATCACAAGCAACAGCTACGACGCTGTTCTTCTGGATATCAATATGCCGAGAATGAATGGACTGGAGCTTCTGCAAAAATTGCAAAAAGAGAATATTCGTGCCACAGTAGTCGTAGTCAGTTCTCTTGCGAAAGAAGATGCGAAGATTACCATTCAGGCGATGGAGTATGGAGCTGTAGATTTTATTACAAAGCCGGAAAATATTGTGGAGGCAAAAGGCGTACAGTTTCGCGAGGATCTGACGCGTCTTCTCAATTCGGTACTTCCGCAGATGAAAACGAAATCTGCAGCACCTGCGGCTCCGGCGAAGGCAGCGGCGCCAGGCCGGTCTCCGGCGGCAGCATCTGCAGCAGCGGCAGCTGCTACGGCGGTCGCAACCGCTACAGCAGCCCGTGCATCGTTGTCTGCGGCAGCCCGCGCAGCAGCGCCAGCCAGATCTGCAGCAGCTGCGGCAGCCAAATCTCCAGCGCCAGCGGGAGTTTCTGCAGCGGCGCCAGCTAGGTCTGCAGCAGCGCCTGTATCTGCAGCGCCTGCAGCAGCGCCTGTACGAACAGTCGCGCATAAGCCTTCGAACGGCGGCGGCCAGAAGCTGATTGCCCTGGCATGTTCTACAGGCGGGCCAAAATCGTTACAGAGCGTGATTCCATATCTGGATAGAAATATGGATGCGCCCATGGTGCTTGTACAGCATATGCCGATGGGATTTACAAAATCGATGGCGGAGCGCCTGAATGAGCTCAGCAAGGTTCGGGTCAAGGAGGCAGAGGAAAATGACGTACTGAAAAAAGGCTGGGTTTATGTGGCTCCGGGCGGCGCGCACCTGGAAGTTGTGGCAGCCAAAGACGGTACGCATAAGATACATTTGTCAGATGCACCGGCGATAGGAGGACTGCGGCCGTGTGCAAACGTAATGTATAAGTCTTTAAAGAGAACAAAGTACGATGAGATTGTATGCGTGGTATTAACGGGTATGGGTGCGGACGGTACAGAGGGCATTCAGGATCTGAACCGGTCAAAACCTATTTATGTGATTGCACAGGATGAGCCTACATGCGTAGTGTACGGCATGCCAAAAGCAATTGCCGAGGCCGGACTTACCGACGAGGTGGTACCGCTTACGAGTATTCCCAAAAGAATAATTAATCAGGTGGGGGTAAAATAAGATGGATGTAAGTCAATATCTGGAAATTTTTATTGATGAGACAGCAGAGCATATCCAGAGCTTAAGCGATAATATTATGGCGCTTGAGAATGAGCCGGAAGATCATGACGTAATCAATGAGATTTTCCGTGCGGCACATTCTTTAAAAGGCATGGCCGGTACGATGGGCTTTAAACGGATGCAGCATTTAACGCACGATATGGAAAACGTATTTCAGGAAGTGCGTAATGATAAGATCAAAGTCAACGGCGACATTATTGATATTTTATTTCAGTGTCTGGACGCGATCGAGGGGTATCTGAATATTATTAAAGAAACCTCAGATGAAGGAACGAATGATAACGAAGGAATTATTGCGGCTTTAAACGGTATTTTAAACGGAACTGCAGCGCCGGCGCCAAAGAAAGAAAAACCGGCTGAGGCTCCTGCGGAACCGGCAGACAGCGATCATAGAAAAAAATACCTGCATATGGATCTTTCGGAAAATGATCATGAGACAGTGAAAAATGCTGAAGAAAGCGGTAAGGTCATCTTTGGATTTACCGTATACGTGCAAAAAGAGTGTCTGTTAAAAGCGGCAAGGGCATTTCTGGTATTCAAGGCAGTCGAAGAGTTTGGAGAGATACTCGCTTATCATCCGTCTGCGCAGGATATTGAAGACGAGAAATTTGATCTGGACTTTAGTTTCCTGGTAGCGGCAGACGACGAGGGCGTTGAAAAATTTCTGACGTCAGCGAAAGCGGTATCGGAGATTGAAGAAGTCATTGGCGAGCAGCTGAAATATGAGACGCTTGTCGAAACGGGACAAAAGATCAGCGAACCAGAAGAAAAAACTGCTATCGCAGAGCAGAGTACGCCTGCCGCATCAGCGCCCGCCAAGGAAGAGCAGCCAAAGGCAGCCAATACCGCGGCGGCAAAAGGCAAGCCGGTCAATAAACCGGTCGCGAACCGTACGGTGCGTGTGGATATTGAGAAGCTGGATGCTTTAATGAATCAGGTCAGCGAGCTGATTATTGCGAAAAACAGCCTGGTATCGATCAGCTCCAGCGATTCCGGAGATGGAACGCAGAGCCAGTCTTTCCGTGATCAGATTGAATATCTGGAACGTATTACGACGAGTCTGCATGAATCTGTCATGAAAGCAAGAATGGTGCCGATTGAAAGCGTGGTTGCAAAATTCCCGCGTATGATTCGTGATTTATCGCGTAAACTGGATAAGAAAATGGAATTGTACATGTCGGGTGAAGATACGGAGCTGGATCGTACCGTTGTCGATCAGATTGGAGATCCGCTGCAGCATCTGCTTCGTAATTCCGCGGATCATGGACTGGAGAGCGCGGAGCTTCGTAAGGAAAGAGGCAAGCCGGAAGTTGGTTCCATTAACTTAAAGGCATATCAGGAAGGCAATAACGTCGTGATCGAAGTAGGCGACGACGGAAATGGTATCGATACTGAAAATGTAAAGCGTAAAGCGATCGAGCGCGGGATTGTGACGGCGGAGCAGGCAGAAAACTTAAGTCAGAAAGAAATCATCGATTTTCTGTTTATGCCTAGTTTTTCGATGGCAAAGAAGATTACAGACGTATCCGGCCGGGGCGTTGGACTGGACGTTGTAAAGTCAAATATTGAGACGCTGGGCGGCGATGTGGAAGTAAAGAGCAAGCTGGGCGAAGGATCTACGTTTATTGTGCGCCTGCCGCTGACGCTTGCCATTATTCAGGCACTGCTGGTAGAAGTACATAACGAGTTGTTTGCGATTGCGCTCGGCTCAATTATTACGATTGAAGACGTTCCGGTGTCTGAGATTAAGTATGTACAGGCAGAGGAAGTAATTAATCTGCGCGGCAATGTGATACCGCTTATTCGCCTGAACCAGATTCTGGATATTGAAGAACCGGAAGTAGCGCCGGAAAGCCTTACGGTTGTAATTGTAAACAAAGGTGAAAAACAGGCTGGTCTTGTTGTGGATAATCTGCTCGGGCAGCAGGAGATTGTTATTAAATCACTGGGTAAGTTTATCAGCAACAGCAAAATCATCAGCGGTGCAACGATTCTTGGCGACGGTGAAATCGCATTGATCCTGGATGTGAATACATTGATGTAAGGGAGGTGCCAGAAGTGGATTATATTGAAACAACAGAAGAAACAAAAAAGCAGTATATTGTTGTAAAAATAGGCAGCGAACAGTATGGGATCGATATCAGCTTTATCGACAATATTGTCAGAATGCAGAAAATTACAAGGGTGCCGACCTCGCAGTTTTATTTTAAAGGAGTGATTAACCTGCGCGGCGAAGTCATTCCGGTTATGAGCATCCGCAGAAAAATGGGTCTGGAAGACGACGTATATACAGGAGCGTCCCGTATTATTATACTAAAGTTCGAACAAAAGGATGCGCTTGGAATCGTGGTGGATGAAGTAAAGGAAGTCATTAATCTGGGCCCGAATGAGATTGATAAGCTGTCGCACAGCTCAAGAGAAGCAAAAGAAATGTTTATCAACGGTATCGGAAAAAACGGAGAAGAGCTTGTTTCCCTGTTTGATATTAACGCTATTATTGATGAACATGAGACGGTATAAGAATCAGAGAACGGCAGAGATTTTAAGATAGTCTCAGACTCTGTAAACTGTATGGGAATGACCTGCATGATCGATATGTAAGTTATTTCCATACAGTTCCTTATATTCATAACCAGTAATGTGAAGTAAGAATCAGTAGATACAGGGAGAAATATATGGGCAAATTTACATTTGACGAAATTAACAGTATGTATTTTGACGTGTTGAGAGAGATTGGTAATATTGGAGCGGGGAATGCGACGACTGCAATTGCAACCTTGCTGAACGTAAAATTAAATATGGAAGTACCAAATGTCAAGCTAATGGCAGTTCAGGATTTAAATACCGCAATCGGTTCCGAAGAAGAAGAAATTGTAGGAATTTATCTTGGCGTGCAGAACGACATTAACGGCAGCCTGATGTTTCTGCTGAAAATGGATGATGCGCACAGGCTGATCAATCATCTGCTGGGAAGAGGCGAAGATTATAAAGAGCCGTTTGATGAAATGGATTTGTCTGCAATGATGGAGATTGGCAATATTATTGCCGGCTCTTATCTTTCCGCATTGTCTGCGATGACGAATCTGAATATTTCGCCGACAGTGCCTTATATAGCGATCGATATGGCAGGAGCAATTTTGAGTATTCCGGCAATTCAGTTTGGACAGTATGGAGATAATGCGTTGCTGATCGAGACGGCATTTGGAGGAGATACCATGCTTGAAGGGTACTTTATCCTTTTGCCTGAGCTGGATTCTTATGACAAGATCTTAACGTCACTTGGAATCATGCTTTAAAAAAGTATATGTAGGGTGGGAGTTTAAAAGATGAGTCAGATGATAAAAGTTGGAATGGCGGACCTTAACATATGTAAGAGTCCGAATGCAATCACAACGCTCGGACTTGGTTCCTGTATTGGGATTGCTATTTATGACCCTGTCACTAAGATCGGCGGTCTGGCGCATATTATGCTGCCGGACAGTACAAAGATTAGAAATAATTCCAATATTGCCAAATTTGCAGATACGGGCATTATGGAGCTGGTAAACCGGATGGTTCGTGCGGGAGCCAGCAGAACACGCATGGTGGCAAAGATAGCCGGCGGTGCAAAAATGTTTGAAGTAACCGGAACAGATTCGATCGGCAGTATTGGAGACAAGAACGCGCTGGCCTCCAAGAAAAAGCTCAAAGAGCTTGGAATCCGGCTGATTGCCGAGGACACGGGACTGAATTACGGGCGGACGGTAGAGCTGCACTGTGATACAGGGGAATATTACATAAAATCAGTGGGCAAACCGCTGAAAATCATTTGAATGTATTGGGGGATTTTATGAAAACAAAACAGATTCCTGCTATCGTAACATTATTTGCCGCTTTTGCAATGTGTATTATTTCTTATGTGAATGATTACAGTCTTTCTTTTTTTATTCGTGCAATGTTTTTCGTTCTGGTCGGTTTTTTTATTTTAGGAATGATTATCAAAATCGTATTGGATATGAACGTGTCGCAGCTGGACGAGGAATTTATCTCAGCAGAAGATCTTGGCTTTGCTGACGGGGAGATTATAGAGGACATGGAATTTATCGAGGAAGAACAGGAAAGCTGAGTATTAGGAAAAAACTGCCTGGAGGTTTAGCATGAATAAGGTTTCGAAAGAAAAACTTTGGGAAATGTATCAGACAAAGCAGACGCCTGAGCTGCGGGAACAGATTATTCTTGAATACGCGCCGCTTGTGAAGGTTGTCGCAGGCAGACTGAGTATGTATCTGGGCTATAACGTAGAATACGACGATCTGGTCAGCTATGGAATATTCGGACTGATCGACGCGATCGATAAATTTGATATGGATAAGGAAGTAAAATTCGAGACCTATGCCAGTCTTAGAATTCGTGGAGCGATTCTGGACCAGATCCGAAAAATGGACTGGATTCCGCGTACGGTGCGTCAGAAACAGAAAAAAATCGATGAAGCAATCAAAAGAGTGGAAATGCAGACAGGTAAAACGGCCCTGGACGATGAAGTTGCAAGAGAACTGGGAATCTCCGGAAACGAGCTGCTCGAGTGGCAGTCGCAGCTTAAGGTGACAAACGTAGTGTCACTCAACGAGTTTATCGAACAGGGATCGGAACCAGTGATGGATGCCAGACATAACTCGCATTTTATACAGCCGGAGGAACAGGTACAGGAAACAGAGCTAAGAGAAAAGCTGCAGGAGGCAATGGAGCAGCTTACAGAAAAAGAAAAAAAGGTTATCTTATTGTATTATTATGAAGATCTTACGCTGAAAGAAATTAGCAAAGTGTTGGAAGTTTCAGAGTCCAGAATCTCGCAGCTCCATACGAAGGCATTGTCAAAAATGCAAAAGACAATGGGCGTATATATGGAGATATTAGCGAAGAAATAAAAGAAGGTGGGATTATGACAGTACGACCGGTTCATTTAAATGGAATGATACAAAATACACAGGATGTCAGTGCGATCAGACATCAGGAGAACCAGAGACCAGCCGTAGAACAGCAGCATATCCAGGTTCGGGAACAGCAAAAGGAACAAAGCAAGGCCCAGGAAGTCCAGAAAAAAGAAAACGCGGATCGTCAGCAGGAAAAGTTTGACGCAAAAGAAAAAGGGTCCAACGAATATCTGGCACAGCGGAAAAAAAAGAAAGAGAAAAAGGAAAATCTTCCGGACGGCAGCGTAAAGGTAAAAATGACGATGTCCGGCGGCTTTGACATTAAAATATGATAAAGATGCAGAGGTTACATGAATGACAGTCATAGAGATCATACTAATCATTGTCGGGATGATATTCATCCTGGCGAGCTTCTGGGTGACCGAAAAATTATCTCCGGATGAACTTCGGCATATTTCAGAACTGAGCAAAGAAGAAATGGGTGTCATGCTTGAGCATGAGCTGGAAAAATCAAAACAGCGTGTGGTAGATATTGTGGAAAATACGATCGATGACAGTAAAGATCGCACAGAACGTGCACTTGAGAAGCAGACAAATGAGAAAATAATGGCCATTAATGAATTCTCAGATACGGTAATCGAAAAGATCAATAAAACACACAATGAGATTATGTTTTTATACAGTATGCTAAACGATAAACATACGGAACTGACGGATTTTACGTCAGGTCTTACACAGCAGCTGCAGGATTTAAAGTCGCAGGAAGAAGAGATGTGGAGTGCCAGCACGATACGAAATAAAAAATGGAGAGGTATGGAGAGCCAGCGTTTCATAGAGTGGAAAACGAAAGTGTGTGGAGGGAACAGCGTTTACCAGAATGAAAAAAGAGGTATGGCGGAACGGAAGTTGTTAAAATAAAAAATATAGAGATTTTTAGGGGGTTTGTTGGGTTGTATGATAAGAAAGTGGTA
>ERZ779632.1192-NODE-1192-length-11228-cov-4.726394_pt1 | contig 11228 bp, 14 predicted proteins | sample MGYA00514194_ERZ779632 | MGnify/ENA primary metagenome ERZ779632 (study PRJEB29562, sample SAMEA4376704) | mouse gut metagenome | isolation source: Cecum | study: EMG produced TPA metagenomics assembly of the A DSS colitis mouse model was used to assess the...
ATACCGGGCCAGCGGGGAGGTGGTAGAGGGGAAAAAACTGGACAGGGAGCCGGAAACCAGCCCCCTGTGTCCAATCAGATTTACCTCGCCAATGTTCAGCAGAGTGATCCGCTGGTTATTGTGCGCCTCGGTAAATTCAAACTCTGCCGGGTTGATGGGGAGATTGAACATCTCCGCATGGTTGTTAAAACTCAGTTCAATGGTTCGCTGTTTCACGCTGCAGCCTCCTTACGCTGGGGCCATATTGCGGGCCGCCTGCACCACGCGCTTGGCCACCGCCTCACCGATGCGGTCAATGTCAGCATCCTCCCGCACGATGATTTGGTCGGCCAGCTTCGCCACCGTTACCTGCAGCGGCGTCTGTGCCGCCGCTGTAGGCCTCGGAGCCTTGGGGCTGGGGTCAGGGGGCGGGGGGAAGTCCTGGCCGTTGTCGGGCCGTTTAGGGGGCTTTCCGGGGGTGTCCTCATCCTGCCCCCTCCGACTATCCCGGCCCAGCAGGCCGGTGACCACGCCCAGGCCCTTCTCGATACGCTCCAGCACGGGGGAGGAATTGCCCTCCGTCTTGTAGATGGCGGGCTTTTCCACTGTGTTTTGGATGACCTCCCGCACCACCGGCTTCTCCACTGTGGTGGTCTGGAAGATCTCACGGACCACGGGCCGGGCGGCGTTTTGGGCCAGCTGGACGCTCTCCTTGTTGGGAAGCACCCGGCTGCCCTTGGGCAGGTCTACCAACTCCGGCCCGCGCTCACCCACCCAGGTGGGGCCGCCGCGCCAGTTATTGGTGCCTTCGGCGTTGGAGCCGACGCTGCCGCTGTCGCCGCCGCCCATTCCCAGCAGGCCCTTGACCTTTCCGGCCACCCAGGACAGCCCATTGCCGATGCCCTCCACAATGGGCTTGACCTTGGACCACACGCTGGAGACCACGCTGGCGATGCCGTTAAAGACCGTTTGCACCACGTTGAAAAGCAGTTTAAAGACGCTGATGGCCATGTCCATGACAGGGGAAATGACGCCCCAGGCCGTGGTCAGGATATCTGCCACCACGGGGGCCACCGTGCCGATGATGTTTTGAATCCAGCCCATCTTACTGCCCACAAACTCCAGCACAGAGCCGACCTTCTGGCCGATACCGTCAAAGATGACATGAAAGACCGGGGCCAGCGCCGACACCACCGTGCCAATCCCTTGGACCAGCCCGGCGATAACAGGGGCCGCCGCCGCGATCACGTTGCCGATGGTGGTGACCACCGTTTCCAGCACAGGGAGGACGGCGGGAATCACCGACTGAACCGTGGTAATGATGCTGGCGATGGCGGGCATAGCCGCTGCGGCCACCTGCTGCACCGTCCCCATCACCGTGGTCCCAAACTTGGCCAGCTGCGGGAGCAGCGGGGCAAAGCCCTTTATGATCCCGTCCAGGGCCGGCTTCACCGTCTGCGCCCCCTGGGCCAGCCCGTCAAAGACATTGGAAAGCACCGGCCCCATGGACTCGGCAAAGCTGCCCAGCCGGGTCAGCGCCCCCTCCACCACAGGGGTGACATGGGTGATCACGCTGTCCAGGGCGGGCATGGCCACGTCGGCAAACTTGGAGATGGTGGACATCAGGGTGGTGCCAAGTTTCTGGACCGTCGGGATATTCTTCATAATCACCGAGGCGAACTGGCCCTTGATGGAGAGGGTGACCTTGCCGACCTCCTCCTTCATGTCGCCCCAGGCGTTTGCCATCTGCTGGATTTTGCCCTGGTCGGTTTGGGCCAGGGCGGCGTTGACACCGCCCACATTCTGCTGCAGGATTTCCGCGAGGACAGCGGCCCGCTGCTCCTCGTTGCCCATCTTCAGGGCTTTTTCCTGCGCTTCGGTGAACGTGATGCCCACCCTGGACAGGGCGCTGGTCTGGCCCTGCATGACCTTGCCGATCATGTTGCCGATGGCCACGGCGTCCTCCTGGCTGGCGTTCAGGCCCTTTTGCTGGGCCAGCAGGTCCGTCATGCCGCCCGCCAGGGTGGCGATCTCCTTTTCGGACAGCTGGAAGGTGGCCAGCTGCTGCATACCGGCCAGGGTGACTTCATCCCCGATCACACCGATCTGCTGCAGTTCGCTGGCCACGCCCATTAGCTTTTCCTTGGCCTGCGCCGCCGCGCCCGCGCCCCTGGCCTGGATGCTGGCCACGTTGCCCAGGACGGCCTCCAGCTTGGTCTCGGCCTCGATCTGCGCCTTGGCCAGTTCCGTGCTGCCGCTGAACAGGGCGGTCAGGCCCGCTGCCGCCGCTGCGGATACCGCGCCCACACCGATGGCTGCGGCCTTGGTCACCTGGGCAAAGCCCTTGCCGATTGCCGATAGGGCCTGCGCCCCCTTGGTGACCACTTTGACAACGGGGGTGGCCACCAGCTTCCCCACCGCTTTGACCTGATTGCCCAGGGCCTTGACCTTTGCGGTGGCCAGGTCCTTGACTGCCGTGGCCACCACCACCTTTTTGCGAAGCGGCTCCATCTTTTCCTTCAGGGAGTCCATTGCCTTGGAGGCAGCGGTGGCCTCCAGCTTGGCGGTGCGCTTTTTATCCCAGGTGGCCTGCAGTTCCTTCTTGGTCTTTTCTACATCCTGGCGAAAGGCCGATTGTTCCTGCCTGATGCTGCGGAAAACAACTGTCATGTTGTCCTTAATGGAAATTGCGCCTTTGACCACGCCCATCAGCCGTTCACCCCCTCACCAAACATCCGCGCCCGCTCCTCCAGGGCGGTCTGCATGGAGGCCGTATAAAAAAGCCTGGACTCCAGGTCCAGACTCAAGAAACGCTCCGCATCCCAGCCCTTTTGGATGTAGTAATGAAGCAGATATGCCTCACCGTCCTGGGCAATCAGTTTTTTAACTGGTCCACCACTGTGACCTTGGCGTTATTCAGGACGCCGCTCAGTTCCATGATTTGCATGGCAATCTCCTGAATCTCGCTAATGTTGAAAATCCCCACCACATCCAACGGCTCCAGCAGGGTGCGCTGGTCGGCGGGGAGGCTGGACTCGGATTCCATAATCTCCTTGGCCACATCCTTCAGGCTGGGTTCCACGGCGGCCAGATAGATGCAGTACTTGTCGCTGCGGTTGGGGTCGCCCGTGTCCTCCATGTTCATGCACTCCGTGATCTCATCATAGGAGAGGCTGCGGAACCGCATATCGGTGTCCAGGCTGGGGATGTGCAGCGTCCGATACTTGGGGATTTTCCTGTCCTGGAGCCGCTGCACAGCGCGGCGGGAAAACTCCGCCAGAAAGCTCTTTTTCTCGCTGTTCATGGAAATATCCTCCTTACGAAATCTTGTCCAGGTTTACCAGGTCGGAGGGCGTAAAGCCGCCGCTGACTTCCTCCTCGATGACGGCTCCCTTCTCCATGTTGACCAGGGGCAGGTCGTTGAACCAGCAGTTATCGGCGGAATACCGCTCCTGCTGGCTGCCTACGGCGTCCGGGTCGGCCAGCTTGGTGATGATCTGCATCCGCTGGTCAATGCCCTTTTTCCAGCTCTCGAACACGGCGTTATAGCGGGTGTAGACTTTCTTCAGAGTGACAGACAGCTCACCCTTCAGGCCGGTCATCTTGCTGTCCACGTCCAGGTCGATCTGTACGTCCTCCCGGTTGGCGGTCACCTTCAGAGATACCTTGGAGAACTCAGCGATGCGCTCACCGTCCACCCACAGTTCTCCCCAGGTGCCGGACAGGGTTTTATTGCCTTTGATTTTTCCCATATTGGCGTCCCTCCGTTACATATTACAGACCAGGTTCAGGTCCTCCATCGCGTCCACAAACCTGACGCGGGAAGAAACGAACACCCGGCTGCCAGTGTTATACATAGCCACTTCCGTGTCATCCATGCCGCTGGTGTCGATGCCCCGGCTCTCGATATAGAGCCGCTGCACCTCCACGTCGATGGCGGCGGTGTTGTCGTGGCTCTGATCCAGCACGTCCGGCTGCAGGGATTTCTGATAGGCCCGGATGGCCGCCACGAACATCTGCTTGGCGTCGTAGTCGTTGCGCACCTTGCCCACATAGGAATCCTCGAAGGTGTCCCGGATGTCATCCTGGTACAGGTCCACACCCTCCATAATCTTGATCTTGGAGAACTCCTGCCCTTTGTCAGTGGTGAAGCTGACCAGGCTGTTAACGCCGCGCCCGATTTTGAACTTCTCCCCGTCGAACACCAGGATCAGTTCCCCGGCGTCGATCCGCTTGTCCGGGTCGTCCGGAGTCTCGGCGGCGGTGATGTCGTTGAGCACATAGTAGGTGCTGCTCCGGGCCAGGGACAGCCCAGCCAGGATGCCAGTGATCCTGGCGCAGTACTCCGCTGTGGTGAACTGCGTCTTGGACAGGATGCTGTCGATCTTATCGGTGGTGAAGTTGATGATGCCCTCATGGTCGCTCTTGCTGTTGGGCAGCACGGCCTTAAATGTCTTGTGGTCCTGATCGCGGGCCTCCTTGATGAAGGAGGCGATGGAGGGAACGCCCTCCGTGGCGATGCCGGGGATGGTCAGGTAGTTCCACTTCATGTTCTTCAACACCGCCAGCGCGGGCAGATAGTTGGTGTCCTCCAGGCTCATGCGGTAGACGATCACCCGGTAGGGGACGCCCTCATAGATCAGCTTCAGGTAATCGTAATTGCGCTCGGACCACTTGGTGAAGTCCACCTCGGTGATGGAGTTATAGACGGTCAGCTTCTCGCCGCCCTCGGTCTCATCGTGCAGAATAATCGCCACGATCCCGCGCTCACTGCGCTGGATGGCGGTCAGGCCCTTGGTCTTGAACGTGATCAGGATTTCGGGCAGGCCCATAGTATCACAACCTTCCTTCTTAAATCGGCTTCACGCTGGTGTCCAGCGTTTCCATGTATGGCAGCGGCGGCGGCTCCTGGATGCTGTCCCGGAATGCCAGGGTAAAGGTACAGTGCAGCACCCGGTCCACCACCTTGCAGGCCACATCCGGCACGGTGATGGCCCTGGCCTCGCCGCCGTCCTCGAAGCGGAACACGGGCCGGAGCAGGTCATCCACCTCCTGGGATATGGTCAGGTAATCGGCGTTGCTCTCCGACCTGGTGTGGATGGAGGCGTCCACCAGCACCCTGCGGTCCGTATGCTCGGCATCCACGGTAGCGCTGCCCGCCGGGATGATATCCAGAAAAATGTAATCCTCCAGATCAGGCTCCGGCTCATCGTTCTGCGTCTTGGCAATCTCCTCGCAGAATACGTCAAAGGCCGGATATTTCCCTTTGAAGAGGCCGACCATGGCCAGCTTGATAGACTGATAAATTGTCGTGGCCACGTTATCCCCCCTTACAGGTCATGCGTGCTGATAAAATCATTCAGCCATTCCTGCAGGTAGGCGGGCAGGCGGGCGCTGACCTCCTCCAGAGAAATGGCCATCATGTGCTTTCCTTTGACGAAGCCCTTCCCGCCACGGGTGCGGTGGCCGTACTCCACCGGCTCCGCATACTCCACATTGTTATAGACCTCGATGTAATACTCATCGCCCCGCTTCTCGATCTTGCCAACCTTCCAGCCCTCTTGAAGAATACCTGTTACATGAGGTGTCTTCTCCTTTACCCGGCCCTGCAGTTCATAGGCGATCTGAACCACCAGCGCCTTGAACTCCTCCGGAAACTCCTGCTCGATCATCTGCGTCAGCTGCCGCTCCAGCGCGTCAAAGCCCTCAAAGCTGTAATCCGTGCCGCTCATCAAGCGGTCCCCTTTTCCGCCTTCAGAGGGATGTTGTTGTGGGAGGGCTGCCGGTCTGCCAGCCCGGCCAGGGCCACCGTCTGCTTGCCCAGCCGGGTCACCACCACGGTGTCCCCTGGCTGGATGTCCACCTCCGGGCGCACAAAAAGCAGATAGTCGGTATCAACCCTGGCAATGGTCTGGCTCTTGGCCAGCTTGCCCCCGGAGGGACTGGACAGGGCGCAGGGGGTATCCTCATACACCACCCGGCCCTCCAGCCCCTTTTTGAATACGCTTTCCCCTGATGGCAGCGTCATCTTGTCCGGCCTGTAAACCGTGCAGCTGTCATCGTAGGTCATAGCCAGGATGTCAGCCTCAGTCACGGAGGCGGTCCTTTGGCAGTTTCATGCGCTTAAAGGGGATCAGCTGACTTTCATAGTTCTTGACGAAGGACACGGTTTCCTTCAGCGCGGAGATCTTGTCTCGATAGCTGATGTTGGTGTCGCCGCGGGTGATGCTGGAAACATCGTTTTCCGTGGGGGCCACCTGGTCGGCTTTCAGCATATCCTCTACAATCTGCGCCGCCACGTCCTCCAGCGGCTCCGGGAAGTCCTCCCGGTTGCAGAATACCCTGATACGGTTGATGGCCCGCTTCACATACCGCTTGATGGTGGAAAGCTGCTCATCGGGCAGCTTCAGGTCACTCTGCGCCGTCGCCGCCACCCGGCTGATCAGTTTGTCCATCCTTGTCCTCCTCTTTCAAACCTTTTCCGGGTTTGTTCTTCTGTGTGCTCTCGGCCTCAGCGGCTTCCTTCACCCGACTGTCTATGCGGGCATCCACCCGTCCGCACAGGTTCTCGAACATGGCTTCGCCCATCTTGGCAAAGTCATCCCTGGAAACGCCAGCCCCCGCGGGGGTCTCGGCGGTCCCGTCCATCCGGGTGAAGCCCAGGCGCTCCAGCTTGGCGGCCTGTTCTTCCGTGGCTGCCTTGCGCACCACATTCAGCCTTTTCAATGTGATCATAGCGGTCCCTCCTTACGCCCCGGCCTTGGGCTGCTTAATGTTCACCAGGATGGTGCTCATCTTGTTATCCAGCACCCACAGGTCGTGATACTTGCGGTAATCCACTGCCCAGGCCCGCTTCTTTTGATAGGTCTCCGGGTCGAAGATGCGCACCTTGTCCGTGCGGGACACGGCGATGGGGGTGCTGCGGGGACAGATGATCCAGTTGATGTCCTGGGCATCGTCAGCGGGGGTGAAGCCGCCCTTTGTCTGGTTCTCGGTAGTGCCGTCATTGAACTGGTAGCTGGTTTTCAGCCGCCCGGAGCCGACGCGGATGATGGGGTGCTGCCCGTTCAGGGATTTCACCTTCAAGGTGATGTCCCCCTGCCGGAAATCGGTGGGGCTGACGCTCCGGGCCAGCGTGGTGTTCATATCGAACAGGGCGGCCACCTGAGTGGCCATGGTGATCACCAGCGGGGTATCGTCCCCCACCTCATTCTGGATGGCGGCCAGGTCACCGTACAGCTTCTTCAGGATGGTGGACTCCTCCGGGGTGTAGCCGTAGACGGCCCGATCCTTGGCGGCGGCCAGGGCGGCCAGGGTACTGTAGCGGTAGGCGTCAATCTCCGGCACCACCTTAGTTCGCTGAAATTCGCCCATCACGCTGGAGGCCGTCAGCACAAAGTTGGTGTCGTTGACCTCCTGCTCGTCGAACGTGAACTGGCGGCCCCGGTCCATGGTCATCTGCTTGGTCTGCCAAGTGAGATCCACGCTGCCCTCCACGAAGCCGGTCTGCCGGTCATAGTCCGCCAGGCCGTCCATGTCCAGCATGGGGATTTTGACCTCGGAGCCGCTGTTGTACTTCACCAGCTTGTCGTTCAGCTCCATCCAGCCGCTGGTGGCCTGTTCCTTTGCCGCCTTGTCCAGTTCCGTCTGGAAGACAGCGGCATACTGCAGATTGTTCGCCATATTAATTCAAGCCTCCTCTGATATTCTGCGCGATCTGATCCTTCAGGGCGTTCTCAGCCGTGGCCGCACCGCCAAGGCCCTCCGGGGTCCTGCCCCGCAGCCGGTCCTTTACTGCGGCCTCCAGGCTGGACTTGAACACCTCCTGGACGCGCTCCAGGCTTTTTTCCATGCTCTCCTGGTCGGTGTATGTCAGCAGGTCGGCCAGCCCGACGGGAAAGCCCTCCTTCTCCAGCCTGGCCAGGGCGGCGTCCTTCAGGTCGCGCTGGAGCAGCTGGGCCTTCAGCGCGACCAGCTCCTGATCCTTGGCTTCGGACTCGGCCTTGGCCCGCTCCTCCGGGGAGAGCTTGGCCAGCCGGGCCTGCTCCTGCTGCTCGACGGACCAGGCTGCCTTGGCCTTCTCAATCTCGGACCGCAGGTCGGCCTCGGTATAGGTCTTGCCCTGCGGCTCCTGCCTGCCGCCATCGTCAGCGGCGGCGGCGTCCTGGCCAGCGGGGGCGGCTTCTTTGCCGCCAAACAGGCCGGCCAGCCACTTCTGGAACGTAGTCTGCTGCTCCGGCGTGGGGATGGTCCTCTCCGGAGATGCGGTGCCGCCAGCGGCGGCGGGAGTAGCGCTGACAGCGCCGTTGTTGTTGTCATCCATGCTGTATGTCCTCCTTTTTGATTTTTGGCATAATAAAAACACCCCTTTCGGGGTGCCTTAAACAAGGGTTAAGCGTTATTTAAGTTAGTCATAGGGCATGACCTTTTTCCGCTGTACCGGCCCGGGCGCGCTGGGGTCTATGGGCTCAAACTGAAAGCCGTGGTCACCGTCGATGGGGTGGTCGTGAAGTACATAATCATTCAGGATGTCGCGAGGGATACTATCAAACGCTTTACAGCAAAGTAATCCATCTATATATCCGATATAATTCTTGCATTTTCCGCATTGAGGCGTGTGGGGCATGGGATTGTCCCACCAGCGAGGACCACTGTATGGCTTTTTCCCCATATCATACTTCCTCCATGTAAATAGTATGTCCATCTATCCGAGTTGGAACAAAAATGGTATCACGTTTAAATAATACCTCTTTCTCCCTAAGGTTATATGGTAAGAGATTTTTCCCATGTTTGGAAACAATAACATACTGTATCTCCATACTTTCATCATAGACATCTAACGAGGCCGACGTATATGAGTTAAATTGTTTAGGAACACCGATAACATGACTCGCGACAAAAGCATCTACATCGTTAATCTCTAAGCCCTTAGACATGGACCTGTAAATAGTACCCTGCACTTCCGGCATCTTATCCAGTGCCTGGTCGAGACTTTCGACGAATTGGCGATCTTGGGCTGTGAGGGCCGCGCCCTTGCGGAGCTTAGCATTGATCTTGTAGGAATCGCTGCTTACATAAGCCTTCAGCGCCCGCTCCTCGCCGCCTGTCAATGGAATTATACCAGATTGGGCGGGGCCGTCAACATATTTTTCCTTCCACTCTTGAAATTTCGTATTTTCCGACAGCGGCTCGGCGTCAATCCGGCGGTTGAACATCCCCTTGTCCCCGAAATCCGCCACCACGATGCACAGGCAGTTAGGGTGGATGGGGGGATAGTTGATGCCCGCCACCGCGTCCTCCACGTTGAACACCTGGCCGTTCAACTCGGCGCAGGTGCAGCTGCCGCCCTCGGTGCTGCCGATGAAGCGGTACCGCTTGACGCCGTTTTCCTTGTACGCCATCAGTTCTCCCTGGTTGGCGAAGTATTTGCACTCCGTCCGCACCAAGCGCTCGGCGTTGTAGCGGCCCTTGTCCATCACATCGTCGATGGCCTTGGCCATCTTCTGGACGCCGCTGCCCTGGATGAAGCCCAGGGTAATCTCACGCTTGGCCAGCGCCGACAGGTGGTCGCAGGCCCCCCATACCGCTTCGGAGAATGTCCGTTCACTCCAAGGATGGTCTAATATTGTCTTTAGCAGCCTGTCGTCGATTTTCGCCACGTGAAAGCCCATGCCAATGCCCCGCTGAATGGAAAAGCAGCTTTCGTAGTAGTTCACCTTCAGCATATCGCCCAGGAGCGTTTCCAGTCTGGCGTTGCTGTCCTCGGCCAGGTCGATCATGTTCTGATAGATATTCGCCAGCAGCCGTTCCTTTTGGCTGATCCGGCTTTTCATAGCCAGAGTATTCAGCTCCAGCATGGCCTTGCTGTCCCTGGCGGAGCCGGACACCTCCGCTATGTACTTCTCTATGGATTTGCGCCAGGCGCTGTACTCCCGCCCGGAGAGCAGCTGGGACGCCTGGGCATCGGTCAGGGCGTTGTCCTTGGCGAAGCGGGCAAACAGGGCGTTGATCTCCTTCTCCACGTTGTAGGCCGCCTCATCGTAGAGGAAAATCAATTCCCGCGCCGCCTCATCGGTCCGCTTGGTATTCTTCAGCACCCGCATCTTGGCGTCCTCAATCCACTCGCTGCGCTGCCGGTAGCTCATGTAGCTGCCCCGCTTTCAACCTGGGGCCGCTGCGCCGCCGTCTGGCCTGGCTCCTGCTGCGCCGCCGTCTGGCCTGGCTCCTGCTGCGCCGCCGTCTGAGCCTCCTGCAGTGCATGGGCCAGGGAGTCATAACCGCCGAAGCCGCCCATGTCCTCCTGGCGCTCCTCCCGCAGCTTCTCCAGTTCGTCCTGCACATTGTCAACGGTAGGCAGCATCTTCAGGCGGCTTTCCCGCGACAGGTCGCTGGCCAGCATGGTGATGATCTGCGCGATCTCCAGCACGTTCTGCGGCTTGTTGCGCCGGAACTGTATATCAATGTCCCGGTAGTCATAGTGGCCGCCCTGGATATTCAGGATATTGGCGATCAACTCAATGCGCCGCTGCAGTGCCCGCTTGAACTTGCGCTCCTTGATGGAGCATATCTGTTCCAGGCCCCACAGCTTATAGGACACCGCCACCCCGGACAGGTTCCCGCCGAAGTTCTCATCGTTCAGGTTGGGGACGCTGGAAAACAGGTGCATATCCTCCCGGAGCCGCTTCTTATAGTTCTCCAGCGGAGTGTCGGCCACCTCCTTGATCAGCCACTGGATGTCGCCGCCGTCCTCCAGAATGATGGCTCCCTTTTCCTTCATTTCGGCAATATCCTGAGAACTCACCGTTCCCATCTTCAGTACCTTCAGGATGGCTTCATCGTTATACTGGAAAAAGTTTGCTGTGTTGCTCTGCGCCCGGTTATAGGCGTCAATGATGCTGACAACGCCTTCGAAGTCGCCCAGGCGCTCCTCATTATTGATGTACTCAATAAACGGAACATCCCCCCAATAGTGGGGACGAATATCCACTAGGTCTAGGGGGCCGCCGTTGAAGCTGACAAAATACCAGCAGTCGGTGGCCGTCCAGAACTCTACCTTCTTGATAGGGTGATCGTCCTTGTCCCAAGAGTAGATGAACCGCAGGGCCGCTATGGGGGTGGTGTAGCCGGTCTCATAGATCATGATGCAGTTGTTGGGGGACACCTTCACAAACCGCACCTGGGCGTCCTCATCCATGTAAAGCATCTCGTAGCAGTCGCCGTCGATGCTGCAGGTTTTGGCCACCTCCGTG
>ERZ779632.1193-NODE-1193-length-11218-cov-11.483293_pt1 | contig 11218 bp, 4 predicted proteins | sample MGYA00514194_ERZ779632 | MGnify/ENA primary metagenome ERZ779632 (study PRJEB29562, sample SAMEA4376704) | mouse gut metagenome | isolation source: Cecum | study: EMG produced TPA metagenomics assembly of the A DSS colitis mouse model was used to assess the...
TATGAACAAAAGCAAGTTTCTGAAGAAATCACTTGCGGCTGTCTTGGCTGTTCTTTTGATTGTCGCAATGATTCCGCTCAGCGCTGCTGCTTCTGCCGTTGTTACCGTCGTTACCATTGACGGCGAGAACGCGACCTTAAACGGTGATACGTATTCTGCTGCTATCAGCAGCCCGAGCACCAATCCCACTGTTAAGGTTACGCTGGCAAACGGCGAAGGCTATGTTGAGCATGATGACGAGACGGGCAGCAATGACGCAGATCGTGATACAACTGCTGACGGCACCTGGACATTCACAATGACTGATGAGGAATTTGAGAATGCCGCTGCCAGCTTCCGGGTGTATGACGATGCTGAAACCACCACTCCCACCGCCACTTACAAGGTGACCTACACCATTAAAAATGGCGCAGAGGACTGCAGCGTTAAGTCTGTTTCCACTCCCACACAGTATGGCAACACCGTTGTGGACGGCACCACTTATACCATTACACTGCCTTACGGCACTTCCCAGCTTGATGCCAATGCCATCAAGGTTGTGCTGAACGACAAAAACGCCAGCATCACTGCAGTGGCAGGTGGTGCAACCACCTTTACTGCTGCAAGTGAGAAAGGCTCCTTTACGCTGGGACAGGTGACTGACATCAAAACAGCCATTACCTTTACCGTAGCCGCTGAGGATGGCGTTCACACCCAGGATTACACCATTAAAATGCAGACCGCCGGCGCTTTCAAGACCTTCTCTGTTGACGGCCAGCGCAAAGACGCAAAGATTGATACCGATACCCAGACTATTGAAATCTATCTGCCTTTTGGCACTAAGACAGACGCAAATAGCAAATGGCAGTTTGTGCCCAAGTTTGAAACCGTATATGCTTCTGCTGAAATCACCGCAACAAAGACTGCTGCAGCAGGCGGAGGCACAGTTACCATTAAGAGCGGTGACAAACTTGAACTGAAGGATTTTGCTACCACCACTGCTAGCAGTAATATCACTACCGCTACTACAAATTATACTTTCGATTTGACCGTTAAGTACACTGGCGGGGAAGAAGATTGGCACTTGACCTTTGCCACCCCTGCAAAAGATCCTGAGCCTGTTCTCAAGGGCCTGCGCGTGGCAAATTATGCTGGCGTGATTGACGAGGAAGCTCACACTATCAGCCTGACCCTGCCTGCTTCCAAACGTGCTGCCTTAACTGCCGTAAGCCTTCTTGCTTCTAACGGAGCAACTGTGCTGCCCGTTGAAGCTGCCATTACGACGCCTGTCGCTATGACGGGAAGTTATGTCGATCAGAATCTTGACACCAGCAAAGACAAGTACACTCTGCGTGTAACTGCTGCTGGCGATGAGGACGGCAAGGATGCTGGCACAAAGAAAGTGCAGGACTACATCCTCAACATCAAGACTGCTGTTGATACGGAGCCTGCTGTTAAAGAAATGAAGCTGGAAGATCCCAATGGCGTACAGTATACTGGCGCTATCACGACTGACGGCACCATCCTGTTCAAGCTGCCTTATTCCATCACTGTGGACGGGACTACCACCGAAGTGGAAGACAGTGCGGCACTGGAAAACTGGAAGCTGTTCTACAGCCTGACAGAAGGCGCCGGCTCTTCCAGCAATCTGATTGCAGTACCTTCTGGCACCAAGCTGACCAGTTCAGCGGCTGACTTCTGGCCCAGTGCCTTTGATGGCAAGACCACAGACGGAGCTGCTATTAAGGTTTCCATTGATGACAAGACCTATAAAGACTATTACATTGCCGTGGAGCAGGGCAAACCCAGCACTGCCGCCACCTTGACCGACATTAAGATTACCACTCTGGACGGCACAGCCGGAAATGAATTTGCAAAGATCAAAGACGACGATAATGCTTTCTCTATCACTGGCAGCAAAGATCTTTCTACCACCCTGCCCTTCAGCAAATTTGCCGACTTTAATGGTGACGGCGCAAACAAAGCGTATATAAGCGCAGTTCTGCCTGCTGGCGCAAAACTGTTCTATGTTGACAGCAAAGACAGCGATAAACTGGTTGAATTAGGCGTACTTTCCGAGCATGCAACTCCTGTTGCCCAGCTTCCCCAAAACACTGGCGCTGGTGGATACCTGTATGATGGCGAAACTAAGACTGGCGGCAAACTCACTCCTTTGGAGCTGGTTGTTGTAAGCCAGGCTGGTGTGAAGACTGCCACCGATAAAACCGTTGCTCTAGGTACAACTGCGACCAAGGACGATTTGCCTGATCTGGGCCGCGGTGCTTATGCCACTTATACCCTGACTGTGAAAAAGGCTGCTGCAAAAACTGTAGCCAAGCTTGATACATTCAACGTATATGACGCCACAACCAAGACTACCATTAAGGGTGTTGTAAAGCAGAGCCCGCCCTCCATTACCCTGACCCTGCCTTATGGCTATGACGATGTAATTGCAGACAAATCCCTCGTAGAAGAACTGTACTTGGATTGGTCCAGCAGCAACTATGAAACCATTCTCTTAGAACAGGACACATCAGACACTGCTCTGACAGAAACTGACTTTGAAAAGGTGACCTTTGACGCAGCGGGCAATGTAGACGAAGGCACAGGTGTCACTGCTGTCGGCGGCGCCACTCCCTCCATACAAGAGACTGCCAATAGTGAAAACATTGGCTGTGTAAATGTGAGTGACGAGGCAGGCACAAAGAATGTAAAATATCCTGTCACAGTTAAATTCGAGAAGGAAAAGACTGAGGCCAAGCTGAACAGCGTGACCATCAACGGCGTAACGGCGCGGCCCGACGCCAACAACAAGGTGGCTATCACCCTGCCCATGGCTACGGAAATTACAGCGCTGAAGCCTGCCTTCAGTGTGTCTGACGGCGCGTTTATGTCTACAAATGGCACCGCGTCTGGTACTTTCAATTCCACTAATGTGATTGCTTCCGGCACTCAGATGAACTTTACCGCTCCTAAGACTGTGTATGTTTACTCTGAGAATGCTAAGAACATGAACACCTACACCATTGAGGTGACTACTGCTACAGGCTTCACCGATGTAAGGCCCAGCGACTGGTTCTACAAGTATGTGATGGACGCAGTGTCCCGCGGCATCATCATCGGCAACGGCGATGGCACCTTCGGGCCTCACACCAATGTGACCCGGGCACAGTTCGCCACCATGATGGCCCGCGTAGACGGCTTTGACAAGAACGCCGAATACACGAACCCCTTCAGCGATATGCAGGGCATCACAGGTGAAACCCTGAAAGCCATTGCTTACTGCGCTGACAAGGGTTACATCACTGGCGACGGCGACACCACCTTCCGGCCCAACGATACCATCAGCCGCCAGGAGATGGCAGTTATCATCTCCCGCGTGATGAAGCTGGATGTTGAGAACGTGGAGATCGGCACCCGCTTTGCGGACGACGCGAAGATTGCAGGCTGGGCAAAGAACTACGTTTATGCCTGCGTGAACGCCAAGATGCTCATGGGCGAAGGCGATAACACCTTCAATCCTCTGGGCAGCACCACCCGCGCCGCAGCCGCTACTGCTGCTGTCCGGGTTGACGACGCGAAATAAGGTATTTCAACTCACCTAAATTTTACAAAGCCCGAAGCGAAAGGGGACGGAGTAATCCGTCCTCTTTTGCTTTGCTGCCTCCGGCGGGATAAGAAACTTTTTTGAGGAAAAAGTTTCTTATCAATCTTCAAAAACCTCTGTGAAAGTATAGGGAACCGGGTGGATTGCGCCGCGATTCTCTGCCATGTGGTGCGTCTCAAAAGTTTTTGGGTTTCCAAAGGGGATTTTTTCAAAAATCCCCTTTGGCCGCCGGAGGCAAAGAGGCCAAAAAGAAAGGACGCAGGTTGCCCTGCGCCCTCTCTTTTTGGGAACTGTAAAATTTAGGTGAGTTGAAACCTTACTTGATTTTCAGGGAATCCACCATGACCTTCGCTGTCTCAGCGCGGGTGATTCTGGTGGTGCCGTTGAAGCGGTTGGCCTCGTCGCCGTTAAAGACCTTGGCAGTCTGCACAGCGGCAACATAGGGCCGCGCCCAGCCGGAAATCTTGTTGGTATCCGCAAAGGTGGGAGTGCCGGTAACCTCCAGGTCAAGGGCAACTGCCAGAATCTTGGCGGCTTCCTCACGGGTGATGTTGTTCTTCGGCTTGAAGGTGCTGTCCTCATAGCCGCCGATAATGCCTTCCTCGGCAAAGTAAGCTACATAGCCCTTGGCATAGCCGCTCACGCTGGAAGCGTCCTTAAAGGGCACAGTGGCGTCCTGGTCCACTGTAATGCCCAGCATGCGGCCGGTCATCACAGCGAAGTCCTCGCGGGTGATGTGGGTGTAAGGCCCAAACAGCCCTTCCCCAATGCCCTGCACAATGTTCTTCTCAAAGGCTTCCTTCACGTAGGGAGCGAACCAGGCGTTTGCAGGCACATCGCTGAACTGCTCGCCGGTTTTGACGGTGAGGGTGTAAACAGTGGTCTTGTCACCCTTTTCGGACTGAACCGCAACCTTTGCAGGCTTGCGGAGATCATAGGTTTTGTCAGCGTCAAAAGCAGCGTTGTTGATTTTCACAGAAGCCATCTTGGAAGCGGTAAGCTCCAGCTTGATCTGGCCCAGGTTGGTGCCAAAGGGTACGCTGGCAGTGATTGTTTCGGCAGTCTGGTTGATGGAAGCAGTCACGCCGTTCACCTTGGCTGCAGTGATCTCAGCGCCAGTGTTGGCATCGGCAATTTTGACTTCCTTGATGAAATATGTCTTGTTGGTTGTCCCATCTTCAGCAAGCACTGCCAGACGGTTATCATTTGTTGTATCGCCAGCAGTCAAGTCATACCATGTGGTGCCAGCGCCAAACTGCAAGCTATAGGTATTGGGAGTTCCAACAGTCTCTTTTACTTTGAACTGCACATTAGCAGTTGCAGCATTGCCGCCAGAGTATGCAGCAGCCTCCGCCTTAACTTTATCGTCCGCATACGTCTTTTTACCGTCAGAATACATACGGTAAATTCCAGCAGCATTTGCCGTCACAGTTGCGGGCAAAACACCAGCTATTGCATTGGGGGAGGTTGTGAAGTTCAGGAAGAATTCCTTCCCGTTCCTGTAGCTGTAAGGCACAGTCAGGGTAATTTCATTGCCGTTTGCGCCGCCGATAGTGCCAGTGATGTTGCCGTCAACAGCGGACAAATTGCCGGTAAAACGAGCGGCAGTACTGGCAGTGGCAGGATCGTTCACAAAGGTATACTCAACGAAGTTATTGGGATAATTGTTGCGGATCTGGGTATACGATGCAACGGTAGTGTCTGTCGCACTATTTGCAATGCGGGTAGCCAAAGCCTCATCTGCTACAATATATTTGCTGCCCTTTGCAAAAGTGAAGTTTGTAGCCTGCAGAACGCCATGTTCATCAGCAGGCTCTATTGCCGCTCCCATGGCATTGCCAGCATTTGCAGGAACTGCAAACAGCTTTGCGCCCTTGGAAAGTTCAAAGCTGGCGTTCAATGGAGTAACGCTGGAGGGAACATTTACTTTGAAATCCTTGCCGGAAACCTCAACCTTATAATTTTTATAAGCATTGTAGTTCATCAAGTTTTTGTTTCCTGCTTCGGTCAGCACAAAGTTCGTGATGGACTTGCCGGTTTCGGGGTTGGCGCGGACGTACTTGACGGCATAAACCAGTTCATCGCCGCCCCCGGCGCTTACAGACACCTTACTGCCGCCGCTGATTGTAGCGCTAGACAGTGCAGTAGTGTTAATAAAAGAGCTTTGGCTCTTGGCAAAGGTGTACTCTACGATGGGATCAGTCGTGCTGGGTTGTACGGCTGTGTCAAGAGTGGAATGGGGTACTGTGAAAGTGATAGTGCGGGCCGCAGTGTCCACCACGCCGTTGCTGGTATGCTCATTGTCCTTGCCCTTGTTCAGCACCAGCTTGGCAGCGGTGATGGTGGGCTGCAGTTCAGTGGCGTCAGCCTTGGTGACCGTCAGGGTGTAATACTTCTGGGTCTTGCCGTCAGCAGCGGTGACAAGCACTTTAACGGGATCGGTGCAATTGACAGCGCTGGTGTTCGTGCCGTCTGTCTTGCCTGCTGTACTGAATTTGTCAGCAGTTCCAGTAGCAACAGGAACTTTCACAGTCGGTTCCTTGGCAGGAGTTCCGCTGATGGTTTTAGGGCCAGCAAAAATCAGTTTAACTTTTGTAAGATCAGCTTCCTTAGGAACCACAACATTGATGTTTTCGCCCTCAATAGTGCCTTCTACCGTATAGGTGGCACCCGTAGCGCCGGTGCCCTTGCTGACGGTAACGCCTGTCAGGGTGGTATCCTTATCATTGGGGACAAATTTCAGGGTGTAATCTTTTGTTTGTCCCGTCACGCTGGTGAGCGTGAATGTTACAGGTGAAATATCTTTAAAGTCGAATTTTTCACCGCTTGTGATCTTTGCAGCAGATGTAATGGTAGTATTCTTTACTGTTGCATTGGAATAATGGGAACCTACTTCAAAGGTGGGAACCAATTCTACTTTCCCGGATACAGGGCCAAAATCAGCAGGGACATAGAAGTTAACAGTGCCGTTCTCCATATCCTTGTCCTGCCCGTTGGTTGCGGTGGTAGCCAGTTCAAACTCACCAACATAGTCGCCAAGTTTGATAGACTTTAAGGCTTCTTCCTCTACAACGTAAACATCATAGGAAATGTCAGTCAAAGCATCCTCAGTAACCGCGGAAACTTTGATCGGGACAGCCTTCTTCTTATTGGTGCCAATCTTAGCTGCATCAAAAGTAGCAGTGGTTTGAGTGGAAGTAGCGCTTGTGCAGCCGTTAAATTCCACAGTAACAGCATTAGTAACAGGGAATCCAAAAGGCACTGTAAAGGTGATAGTCTTTGCTGTTTCGTCTATCTTCGCCTCATAGTCAGTGGTGCCCAGCTTGGCAGACTTAACAGAAGCGCTGCCAGCAGGTGCACCCATGGTCCAGTTGACGGTGTAGATTTCGCTCTTTTCGCCGTTTGCAACGGTGCTGTTAGTCACATAGAAACGGAAAGGCACAGGAGCATCGCCGTTATCAGCGTCACGCTCCAAGGTGAAGTCAGCGCCTTCCGCCAGTTGTTGTTCAGAACCATTCAGCATGATGCAATTGATTTTATCATCATCATGTCCGGTTTCAATAGCAACTTTAGGCGTATTAGTGGAGCTATAATTGAAAGCTATGTTCCAATTATACCCGCTGCCCGTAACCTCGCCGGAGAACCCTGTTCCAACAACAGGCTTTACCTCCCTGGGTTCATAGGCAGCAGCAGCGCTGAGCGGAATCATTGCGACTATCATAAGAACAGCTAAGACAGCCGCAAGTGATTTCTTCAGAAACTTGCTTTTGTTCATAAATTTCAACCCTCTTAAATTTTAGATTCTCGCCTGGCCATTAGAGCAGCGCGCAAGGGGAGTCTCATAAAGCCTTCCCCCTCCTCCCCGCTCCGCCGGCGAGTGGAAGTTATCTATAAACTCACACTTGCAGGGATTTTGGCGGAGGAAGGAGGATTTTAGGGGGGATTGGGAGGGGGAATAAGAGGAGAAGGTTGAATAGGGGCAGGGATAAGGAGTGTGAGGGTGGGGCTTTGGACAGGAAGAAAAGCCCTGCCTACAAAAGCTTTTGGAGGAAATGTTTTGAAAGGGGAAGCGGCGGGAGGAAGGAAAGAAAACGAGAGGGCCGCGGCGGGAGATGGGAAACGAATGCAGTCTCCCTTACGCTCTGTGCGAAAACAATACGACTGTCTGAAAAGAAAAATTCCGCAGAAGCCTTGACAAGGGGAAGAGAAGATGGTAATATGGTATCGTCACCATATGGTAACGATACCATATAGAAAAACAAAAGGAGGAGGGTGTATGGCGGCAGCAGGCGGGAATCCTAAAATGGCAGATGTGGCGCGGCTTGCCGGGGTTTCGCTGACCACAGTGGGCCGGGTACTGCACAACAATGGGTACGTTTCTGGGGAAAACCGGAAGCGGGTGGAAGCGGCTGTGAAAAAGCTGGGCTATGTGCCCAACACCCTGGCCCAAAGCCTAAAAAGCGGGGTGCAGATGATAGGGCACATTTTGCAGTTCAGCCCCAACATGCTTTTTGCCCAAATCAGCCGGGCCGTGGACGAGGCCTGCACCCGGCAGGGGTATAGCGTTTTAAGCTTTACGAAATACGGCTTGCCGGGAGAGGACCAGCGGATTGTCACTGAGTTTATTGGCAGGCGGATGAGCGGGGTCATCCTTACGTCTATCGGGCAGTTTGACCCTGGGCTGGTGAAAAAGCTGGAGCGGGCGGGCATTCCCCTGGTGTGGATAGAGCGGGCGCCGGAGCACAGCGATAGGGTACTGCTGGACGACCGAGCCGGCACCTACAGCGCCACCCAGACCATGCTGCGGGCCGGGCACAAAAAAATCGCCTATATTGGGCTGGAGAATGGCCAGGCTGTGGAAGCCCTGCGGTTGGAAGGCTACAGGCAGGCACTGGCAGAGGCGGGCCTGCCTTTGGAGAAGGATTTTATAAAAATTGTTCCGGATTATCACCCTGCCAGCGGCTGCAAGGCTATGCAGGCATTGTGGGAACAGGGCAGGCGGCCCACTGCTGTGTTTGGCGCGGCAGATACCCTTATTGCCGGGGCCATGCAATATCTCTATCAGGCAGAGGTGAAAATCCCTACAGACATTTCCCTGATGGGCTATGACAACACCATTTCCGCCATGCTGTCCCCACCTGTGGATTCGGTGGGCATATATGCCGGAGAAATGGGCCAAAAGGCAGTGGAGCTGCTTTTGAAGCGCCGGCAGGAGCCGGAAGGCCCGCCGGAGACAGTGTGGGTAGGCACAGAGCTGGTAGACAGAGGGACAGTAGTCCCTCTGATGGAATAAAACTTTTCAGGTAAAGGATGGTATGCAGTATGAAAAAAGTAAAGGTCGGCATTATCGGATGCGGCATGATTACAGCCCGCCGCCACGCGCCAGAGTACACAGACAACCCCAATTCGGAAGTAATAGCCCTTTATGACTTTGACCAGGAGCGGGCAAAAGAACTGGCAGTGGGCTATGGGGCAAAGGTGTATGCCACAGTGGAGGAACTGATTGCAGATCCGGAGATCGACGCTGTAAGCATCTGCTCCCCCAACAACACCCACGCACCGTATTCCATTATGGCCCTGGAAGCAGGCAAGCATGTGCTGTGCGAGAAACCCATGGCCCTGGAGCTGGAAGATACCCGGCGCATGATGGAAGCGGCGGAGAAATCTGGAAAAATCCTGATGATCGGCCACAACCAGCGCTTGCTGCCCACCCACCGGAAGGCCCGGGAGCTGCTCCAGTCTGGCATGATAGGCAATATCCTTTCCATCCAAAGCAACTTCCGCCACCGCGGCCCGGAATATTGGAGTGTGAACCGTTCCAACTCTACCTGGTTCTTTGACAAAGATAAGGCGCACTTTGGCGCGCTGGGAGATTTAGGCGCCCACAAGCTGGATATCATCCGCTTCCTCACAGATGACGAGGTGGAAGACATCTGCTGTGAAACTGTCACCCGGGACAAGCGGTATCCAGACGGCAGGCTGATTGATCTGGAGGACAACGCCTCCGCCATCTTCCGCATGAAAAACGGCACCTTCGGCACCATGAACGTTTCCTGGACTAACTATGGCGAAGAGGACAACAGCACCATTATCTATGGGGATAAAGGCGTCATGAAGATTTTCGGGGACTTTGCCGATGACATCGTGGTAGAGCTGCGGGACGATACCCGGGTAAAATACCAGGTGGGGGCCATTTCCACCAACAAGAAGCAGCTAAAAAGCGGCATTATAGATGACTTCGTAGATTCCATTATCAACAACCGCCAGCCCACTGTTACAGGCAAGGACGGCCACAATACCCTGGCTGTTATTGTGGCGGGGAAGAAGTCTGCTGTTGAGAGGCGCTGGCTGAAGGTGGAGTATTAAAAGGGGCATTCCCTTTGGGGATGCTTCGAGCGAAAAACCAGGCACCCGCGGGTGCAGTTTTATGCGAATATACCAAAATACAAAAAAGAGCTTGCATCCTTTTGGCTGCAAGCTCTTTTTGTGGCGTATTCGTGTTTAAGAAATTAGATGGAATCACTTGGCAGAGGCCTTGATGGCTTCCGCGATGAAAGCGCCCAGCCCCGGCGCGGTCTTATCAAAGGTGGCCTGGAAGCGGGGATCCGCCTCATACATCTGGCCCAGCCCCTGCAGAATTTCATCTGAACAGGGATAGAAATTTTTTGAGATAAAGTCCCGCCATTCCCGCACCATGGCTTGTGCCTCCGGAGAATCCGGGCCTTTTTCCATGCAGGCAGCAAAGCGGTGGAAAATACCACCCATGCCCGCATATATCTTATCCCACTCCTTTTTGCCATAGGAAGCCATGCGGCGCTGGGATTCCTCATAGGCCAGGGTTTCTCCCCAGCGCTCCTTTACCTCCTGGGCGTACTGTTCCATCTGCTGGTCAATCTCTTTTGTATCAAATGCGGCAAAGTCCATCATACATTCTCCTTTCAACAGGTTTTGTGTCAGTTCAATCAGCTTGTCCAGGCGCTTGCGTTTTAACATGAGAAGCTGCGTCTGCTTCTCTAAGGCATCCTGCAAAAAAATATGGTCAGCGCTTAGCAAGGGGCGTATTTCCTCCAGGGAAAAACCCAGCTCCTTGTACAGCAGAATTTGCTGGAGCCGGGCAAGCTCCGCCTGTCCATACAGCCTGTATCCCGCTTCCGTTACCTGCGCCGGAACAAGCAGCCCGAGTTTGTGATAGTGGTGGAGCGTGCGCACGCTTACACCGCTGATAACGGCGGCTTCCTTTACAGTCAATAAGCTGTCCATCTTCATTGCCATGGGATACAGGGTTCGCACAAAAAGCCATAAAAAACGCGGCCTTTTGTGCCCAGTATCATTCCTTTCTTCATATTTTTCACATGGAAAGCCTCCTTTCCGGTACCGTGTTCACAGTATAGACTATAACGCAGGGGGAGAGTCAAGAGGAAAAGAAAATTTTCTTTTTGAAAAGATGGGCGGCACCCCGCCGCTTCTCCTTTCAAAACGTTTCCCTCGCAAACTTTTGCGGACACCTCAGGCTTTTCTTCCTGTCCAAAGCCCCACCCGCACACTCCTTATCCCTGCCCCCCATTCAACCCTCTCCACGCCACTCCCCCTCCCAATCCCCCCAAAAATCCCCCATTTCCTGCCAAAATCCCT
>ERZ779632.1194-NODE-1194-length-11209-cov-3.892774_pt1 | contig 11209 bp, 12 predicted proteins | sample MGYA00514194_ERZ779632 | MGnify/ENA primary metagenome ERZ779632 (study PRJEB29562, sample SAMEA4376704) | mouse gut metagenome | isolation source: Cecum | study: EMG produced TPA metagenomics assembly of the A DSS colitis mouse model was used to assess the...
GTTGGTTTCCCGGCTGATCTTCAGCGGAACTTTATGGGCCTCGGCATAGTCGATTTCCTCATCCCGGCCTTTGATCTCCCACTCCCGCCAGGGGGCGATAATGGTCATTTCCGGAGCGAAGCGTTTGATTGCCAGCTCAAACCGGACCTGGTCGTTTCCTTTGCCGGTGCAGCCGTGGGCAATGGCGTCAGCGCCCTCTTTTTTTGCAATTTCCACGAGGCTTTTGGCAATGATGGGACGGGCGAAGGCGGTGCCCAGCAGGTACTGCTCATAGCTGGCGCCCATCTTCAAGGAGGGAATGATGACGCTGTCGACCATCTCGTCTGTCAAGTCAGCGATGTACAGCTTGCTGGCCCCGGTTTTCAGGGCTTTTTCCTCCAGGCCCTCCAGCTCGTCGTCCTGGCCGACGTCTCCGGCCACCGCGATGATTTCGGGATGATTGTAATTCTCTTTCAGCCAAGGGATGATGATAGATGTATCCAGTCCGCCGGAATAGGCAAGGACAATTTTTTTGATGTTCTTTTTCATGACGGTTCCTCCCAAACGTTAACGATGCATGAATTATACATCTATGATGAATATTTATTCAATCGGCAAACTGCACAAGGTTCAGTCTGACATGGGGGAAAATTTTGCCTTTCATGAAAAAGACCCGCCGGAGAGGCGGGCCTTGAAGAAGTGCATTATGCCAAGGCGGTTAACGTATAAAATTCATCATAGGGCGCTGTGCCGCCGCCGGAGCGGGGAGGCTGGCTTCGTGGAGAACCTTTACCATCCAGGCCATATTTCGTCCCAAGCGGGCAGCCACTGCCATGCCTTCTTCATCCTGCGCCGCCTCTCCGGGGTCTGCCCCATGGACAGCACCCCAGTAGTCGGATGTCATTAAAATCATTTCCATGGCGTCCATAGTGCCCAAAAGCTGCTGATATGTCTCCATACCGCCGCTCCGCCGGAGGGTGCAGAGGGCGCCGCCAACCTTGTGGGGAAGCTGGTTTACACCGCACCCTGCCGCCAGCATCAAACGATCCAGCACGCATTTCATTCCCCCGGCGATGCCGCCGTGATACACAGGGGAGGCGAGAAGAATGCCGTCGGCTTCGATACAGGCGGCAATGATGTCATTGACTCCGTCACTGCTTTGAACGCAGCGAAGGCTTCCGGTGTTGAGACAGTGGTAGCAGGCCATACAGGGCCGGACATTGGCGCCGGGCTGAAATACCTGGAATTCCACACCGGCGGCTTCAATTTCCCGGCCGGCGGCTTCCAGACAGAGGGCGGTGTTGCCGTTTTTTCGTGGACTTCCGTTAATGGCGACGATTTTCATAGGGACTCCTCCTTATACTTTATGTTCAATAAAGTAAGTAATGTTGCAGACGTTGACTGAGAGCCTGGGAGATCAATGTTCCAAATGTTTTTTCACAGCATAAAATCCAACTGTGCCGAAATAGGCTGCCAGAGCTGCGGCAGATACCGCCGCCAAAAGCCCCGGGGACGTGAATGGCTTTGCCGCTCCGGTTTTTTGATGCGCCGCTTCTCCTATAAATGGATGAGGCAATTATATCTGATTTTTGCCGGAAAGGCAAGGATATTCGGAATGTTGGCTTTTTTGCATACCATCGGGAAGCTCTTTATACTATTTGTCCGTTCCCGCTGACTGCACTGCACCCCAGGGCGGAGGGAAATAAAATTTCAAAAAAGGCCCTTTTTCTTGCAACAGAATTGCGTTATAATAAATTTTGTGAATTTCATATCTACGGAGGATGAATGCCATGCGGCAAAATGAAATGTTCCTGCTGAAACTTGGAGAGGTGGTCTTGAAAGGATTGAACCGCCGCTCTTTTGAGGATCGTCTGGTGGCCAATGTGGCCCGCCGTCTGAAGTCCTGCGGCAGTTTCCAGGTTTATATCCGCCAGAGTACCATTTATGCGGAGCCTGCCATGGACAGCTGTGATATGGAGGCGGCCTATGCCGCTGTGCGGCAGGTTTTCGGGGTGGTCAGCGTAGCCCGGGCAGTGCCCTGCGAGAAGACGGTGGAAGCTATTGTGCAAACAGCCAAAGACTATCTGGCGGATGCCTTCAGATCGGCCAAGAGCTTCAAAGTGGAGAGCAAGCGGGCGGATAAGAATTACCCATTGAACTCCATCCAAATTTCTCAGGCTGTTGGCGGTGAACTGGCGGAGGCTTTTCCCGATGTGGCTGTGGATGTCCATGACCCAGACCTGACCGTCCATGTGGAGATTCGGGAGCAGCATGCCTATGTGCATGCGCCCGCTGTTCCCGGGGCGGGAGGGCTGCCGGTGGGCATGGGAGGGCATGCGGTCAGCCTGCTCTCCGGTGGATTGGACAGCCCTGTATCCTCTTGGATGATGGCCCGGCGGGGCGTGGAGCTGGAAATGGTTCACTTTGTCTCTCCGCCCTATACCTCCCGGCAGGCTGAGGACAAGGTACTGGAGCTGGCCCGGCTGCTGACTGTTTACTGCGGCCGCCTGCGGGTGCACATCGTTCCTTTCACGGAGATTCAGGAGGAGATTCGGAAAAACTGCCCCGAGGAATATTTTACTCTGATTATGCGCCGCTTTATGATGCGGCTGGCCCAGGCGCTTGCCAGGCGCGCCGGCGCCAAGGCGCTTATTACAGGCGAGTCCCTGGGGCAGGTAGCCAGTCAGACAATGATGGCTTTGGGTGTCACGGATGATGTGACGGAGCTGCCGGTTCTTCGGCCTCTGATCGGCATGGATAAGGTAGAGATTATTAAAATGGCGAGAGAGATCGGCACCTATAACACGTCGATTCTGCCCTATGAGGATTGCTGCACCGTGTTTACCCCCCGGCACCCCGCCACCCGGCCCAAGGTGGAGGATGTCCGGGCGGCGGAGGCCAAATTGGATGTGGAGGCTCTGATGGCCCGCTCCCTGGAAGGGGAGAAATGGATATGGGTAAAGCCCTGAGAGCAACGGGAGGAGAATTTTTATGCCATTCGATCTGCCGGGCTGCTATAAGCTGTTGACCGGCCACTATGAAGACTGCCTGGAGCGGCAGACCGCTTGTCTTAAGGAAAAGATGGACGGCCACCTTCTCCACACGAAGCGCGTTTTGACCATTTGCAGTGAAATTGCGGAAGCTCTGCCGCCTGAAGGGCGAAGCCTGGTGAATAGGGAGCTTCTAAGCAGCGCCGCCGTGCTTCATGATATTGCCAAATTTGACGATAGAGATGATCACCATAAAATTGCCGAAAAGGTAATTGCAGGGCATATTGACTGCCTGAACTGGGAGGCGGACGGCTTCGCGATGAAAACGCTGGGCAGTGTAATCAGGGCCCACAAAGGGAGCTTCGAACCGGAAGAGGACTGCGCCTGCGAAGCTGCGATTCTGCGCATGGCGGATAAAATCGATATGCTCCGCTGGGATGGCGATAAAAAGAAGGAGTACAAAAGGGGCCTGGAGAAAATAGAGGAGTACTTTAAGGGGCATTTTCCAAGCGGCTCCCCAAAGGCGCTGTTTCTGGATGACTTTCTGCCCGCAGTTCAAGCAAGCCTGAGAGACTGAAAAAGAGGAGGCTGTTATGTCCCATACCGCTGAGCTCATTGCCGTGGGCACGGAGCTGCTTCTTGGCAATATTGCCAATACCAATGCCCAAGTGATTTCGCAGAGCCTCTCTGCCCTGGGAATCAACGTGTTCTGGCACACCGTCGTAGGTGACAACCCCAAGCGTCTGAAAGAAGCGCTGGACATTGCCCGCCGCAGAGCGGATATCATTATCACCACCGGCGGTCTGGGTCCTACCTATGATGATCTCACCAAGCAGACCATTTGCGCGGCATTCGGCAAACCTTTGATTCTCCACCCGGACATATTGGAGAACATCCGGGCGTTTTATGAGGCTGCCCTTCATGTCCCTATGCCGGAAAACAACATCCAGCAGGCGGAGCTGCCGGAGGGCTGTGCGGTTTTTGACAATCCGGTAGGTACGGCCCCCGGCTGTGCCTTCGAATGCGGCGGCATTCATGTTCTGATGCTTCCCGGCCCGCCTCATGAGATGGAGACAATGCTCCGCCGCCATGTGGAGCCCTATTTGCGGAAACTGTCCCATGAAGTGATTGTTTCCCTTGACATTATGACATTTGGAATGGGGGAGAGTTCTGTAGAAGAACTTCTCCACGAAAAGATGGCTCTTATGACCAATCCCACCCTGGCCACCTACGCCAAGCCCTGCGAGGTTCGTCTCCGGGCCACTGCCAAGGCTGCCACAGAGGCGGAAGCCCGATCCATGCTGTTCCCGGTGCGGGATATGGTTTATGAGACGTTGGGGGACGTGGTCTATGGGGTGGATGTGGCTGATCTGGCAGAGAGCTGTCACGCCCAGCTTATCCGCCGAAAGATGACATTAGCTACCGCCGAGAGCTGTACCGGCGGTCTGGTTGCTGAAAAACTTACCGCCATTCCCGGGGCTTCGGCAGTGTACAGGGGCGGGGTGGTTAGCTACTGGACATCGGTCAAAGCGGATGTGCTCCATGTGAATCAGAGTATTTTGGATACATACGGCCCCGTTTCTAAAGAATGTGCCAGGGCTATGGCAGAGGGCGTCCGGAAGATTACCGGAGCGGATATTGGCGTTTCTGTCACCGGGGCAGCCGGGCCGGACCCTGACGAGCGGGGCACGCCTGTGGGTATTGTGCATGTGGGCCTCGCCACGCCGGAGGGGACATTCTGCCGGTCCCTGGATATGGGGCGGCGCCGGCGGGACCGTATCCAGGGTCTGGCTGCAAACCACGCCTTTGATGTAGTGCGGCGTTATTTGCAGGGACTGCCCATAGAACAGGTGTGAGAAGGCGTTTTCCGGTTTGCTTTCTGAATGAACACTCTCTGGAAAGGAATTTTTGCGCAGAGGCGCTTTTCTGTATGGGCCTGCGAAGGTTTCCTCATAAAGGATGCCTGCTGACGGCTGAAAAGCAGGCTCCCATGTTCCGGGGAAAGAAAATGCAGGCGTTGTGAAATGCGGTATGAATCGCTTATGTTCGGTGTTTTTCGCTTGCGTTTCCGTTGAAAAGCTGATATACTGAACTCTCTTGGCTGCCTAGACCGCCAGGAACCATTTTTTTAATGAAAATACGATACAAAGGACCAGATTCATGAAAATGATTTTTCTCGTTGACGGAGACAATAACATCGGCACCGGACTGAAAGGCATCGACATGCTATCGGATCAGGACACGGTCCTGATTTTTTACCAGAAGGGGCTGACGCTGACAAAGATTCAAAAGCTCTGTACTGGGACGGCGGCAGATGTGCAGTATATTGAGAGCGTCCGTGGAGGAAAAAACTCCATTGATTTTCAGATCATTACGGAGCTTGGGGTTTTGGTTGGCAAGCGGGAAGCGGACTATGCCTATGTCATCAGCCAGGACAAAGGCTATGCCGCTTCCATTGATGCGCTTCGGGCCCGGTATGCAAGCGCCTTTCAGGAGGTGGACCTCCGCGCGTCTATTGAGAACTGTCTCCACCTGCCGTTTGTCCTGCGGGCGGCAGACCGGCAGGAGCTCTGCAACGCTCTGGTGAAGGAGTATGGTTCCGCCCAGGGCTGTGCATTGTATAATCATCTCAAGCGCATTTTTCAGGCTGCTGAGCCGGAAACGGAAAAGCCGGCGAAGACGGCCCGTCCCCGCCGGAGCAGCCGCCGCAAGAAGGCTGCTGTGCCGGAGCCGGAGGAATAAGCTTCCTGTTCGCGGCTGGCTGGGTTCATGCTGCGGAAAGCCGCCCCATCGGGGCGGTTTTTTTATCCCTTCAAATTCAACAGTATTCGACAGGATTCGACAAATTTCTTGCGTTTTTCCTATGCGCTTGCTATAATATTTCCGAAGGAGGCAGTCTTTTCCTTGGCTCAGACGATCTCCCGCCGCAAATGCTACCCCAGAAGCTCCTGGAAAGAGAACGCTGGGAGCTTCATTGGAAAGGAGACGCTCATGGACCTGGATATCTCACTCCTCCCGCAGGCTGCCGCCCAAATGAGGGGAGCGCTGAGCAATTTGTATTTTGCGGCGGCCCGTCTGGCTCCCGCCGCCGCCAGAGAGCGGGACCCTGATTTGGATGCGAAAGCGGCTCTTGTGGATCAAAGCTACTACCAAATTATCCGGCTGGTAAATAACCTGTCCTCTGTTTACTATCTGAATGATAAGCCGCTTCCTCTTCGGGATCAGGATATCGTAGATTTTGTAACGGAGATTTTTGCGGGAGCCGCTTCCCTGGCGCCGCTGCGGGGGCTTGAGACCCGTCTGATCTGCGCTGCCAGCCGCCATATCTGTGCTTTCTGCCCTGATGCGCTGGAACAACTGCTTTGTCAGCTGCTGTCCAACGCTTTTAAATTTACTCCCCCCGGCGGGCTTATTACGGTGGAATTGAAGCTGGCAGGGGAGTGGGTTTTTTTGTCGGTAGAGGATACCGGCAGCGGCATTTCTCCGGAGAGAATGGAGACATTGTTTGACAGCTATCACAGCGGTGCGCTTCCGGCTTCCATACCGCAGGGGCTAGGGCTCGGTTTGGCTTTATGCCGGGGAATTGCCCGGGGACACGGTGGAACCATTACGGCAGAATCCCGTCAGGGGAAAGGAAGCCGCTTCACCTTCTCCATGCCGGACCGGCTCAGCGGAACGACACTTTCTGATGTGCGCTTTGACTATAGCGGAGGCTTTAACCACATTCTGATGGCCCTGGCGGATGCTATGCCTTCGGAGGCTTTTGGAATTCGGAATCATTAGAGAGCTTGTTTGATGGCATTTGGTAGGTTCCGCAGAAAAGAGCTTTCGCAAAATTTGCGAAGAGTTCGGCGGAATCAACAAAAATCTCCTTGCATATCTGAACGTTTCTTGCTAAAATAAAACTGTTCATGTTTGCAGCGGAGGAGGGGCCGTTTTGCAGAACCGCTATAAAAATTTATTTCCGGCCACATTGGCCTTTTCTGCCGGTTTGATGCTGCTGGGTCTATGCCTGGAGGCGCCTATGGATATTCTGTGGGGGCTGTGGCATATTGTCACCATGCAGGATCTGCTGATTACAGACTATGTGTCCATTGGCGGTCCCGGAGCGGCGTTGGTCAACGCGGGACTGGTGACAATAATTTCCATCTGTATCATCAAGTTTTCCGGTGATCCTTTTAACGGCTTTACCATTGTGGAAATGGGCCTTATGGCGGGCTTTTCCCTTTTTGGGAAAAACTTTATCAATATATGGCCCATTATTTTAGGCACCTGGCTTTATGCCCGCTATCAAAAGGAGCCGTTTTCCAAGCATGCCTCTGTGTCCCTGCTGGCTACTTCCCTGGCGCCGCTGGTCAGTTACATGTCTTTGGGCAGCATTCATGCCAGTCTCCTGCTGGGACTTGCGACGGGGATTGCGATCGGCTTTATTTTGCCGTCTCTCTCCTCCTACACCTATAAAGTGCAAAACGGCATGAACCTTTATAACATGGGGTTTGCCTGCGGACTCTTTGCCATGATGGTGGTTCCGGTGCTTACCGCTTTTGGAGACAGTCCGGATTCTGTCCTCTATTGGGCCGAGGGGTATAATCAGGGATTTATCGCTGTACTTGGACTTCTTTGCACCTTGCTGATTCTGCTGGGATTCTTTGCGACCAATATTCCTGTATGGTCTGTCTGGACAGGATACTGCCGCCTTTTGTCCACTACCGGCCGGGCCCCTTCCGATTATCTGCGCATGTTTGGTTATGGGCCGGTTATGGTGAACATTGGTGTCAACGGTCTGCTGGGCATGGCTTATGTACTCTTGGTTGGCGGTGATCTCAATGGTCCCACAATTGGCGGTATTTTTACCATTATGGGTTTTTCCGCTTTTGGAAAGCATGCCCGAAATATTCTCCCCGTTATGCTGGGTGTTTATATTGGTGCTTACGGGATGCACCATACCCCGGACTATCCCGCTCTCCAGCTGGCGGGCCTTTTCGGAACGACGCTGGCTCCTATTTCCGGGCACTTTGGCTGGCCATACGGTATTTTGGCGGGTTTTATTCATGCGTCTTTGGTGCTTCAAACCGGCGGCCCAGTGGCGGGACTGAATCTTTACAACAATGGTTTTTCCGGCGGACTGATTGCGATTGTCCTCTATCCCACCATTACCGCCATTGCGCGGAAGCGCCGTCCCACTCTTCAGGATGAAGATTATTACGACCTCTTTGAGGAGAGTGCTCCCATTGATACATCCGCCCTGGAGGAAAACCGCGGAGAAAGTGCTGCGGAAGAGCCGCTGGAGGGAGCGTAGGTCCTGTTTTGCCCGCTTGCCAAGCATATCCCGCAAACCCGCCGGATGTTCTTTCCGGCGGGCTTGCGGCATTAAAAAACAAGAGGCGGCCAATATGAGAAAACCGCTCTAAAAGAAACAAAAAAGTATTTCGCTTTATAATGGCGTGAAGTGTGCTGTAAAACCGTCAGAGTGCCGCTTTGGGCCGCCTTTTATAAGCGAAAAACGTTTAAATTCCGAAAATTGCGTGACTTAACCAAAACTGTCTAAATCCAGTATTCTGCCATTCTGACGGCTTTAAAACGGATTCCCTATCTGGCCTAACTTGGTTTTTTCTGCGGGAAAAATTGCCGTTATTTTGGTTTAAAAAATGGAAAATTTGTCCATCCTTTGAGAAAAGGCTCCGCTGCGGGGCAGAAAAGGGATGGAAGACATATGAAGGCGGGAAAAATTGGACGGCTGAAACTGGTGGAAATAATACTGCTGCTGGTTTTGGCAGGATTTTTGACATCCGGTGCCTTGGCACTGCAGACGGGACAGGAACTGTCGGACAAGGTGGTTCGGCTCCATGTACTGGCAAATTCCGACTCTGAGGAGGACCAGGCTCTGAAGCTGAAGGTACGGGACCGCCTCCTGGCTTGTATGGAGCCCCTGCTGGCCGGTGCGGCGGACCGCCGGGAGGCGGAGGCCCTCCTCCGGGGACGGATTTTGGAGCTGGAACAGCTCGCCGCCGAGGAAATCCGGGCCAACGGCTATGAATACAGCGTCGCCATAGAGTTGGAAGACACAGTATTCCCCACGCGGGAGTATGATGGATTCACACTCCCTGCGGGTAAATATCTGGCCCTGCGGGTTCTTATCGGTGCGGGAGAGGGACAGAACTGGTGGTGTGTTGTTTTCCCGCCGCTGTGTGCTGCGGTGTCGGCGGAGGTGCCGGAGACAGCTCTGGCCGCCGGACTGACGTTTGACCAGGTGGGTCTCATTACCGAGAAAGACCAGGGCTATGTGCTGAAGAGCAAGCTGGTGGAATTTTGGAGGGAGCTGGAAGGGATGCTGGAAGGATAAATACGAAGAGGTGCTTCAAAAGCGGCGTTCCATAGAAAGTTAAGGGCCGGACAAACCGTTTGAGTTTGTCCGGCTTTTTTATGTCCATAAATATAGTCAACGCAGTTGAAAAGGAGTAGAAGCTCTTTTTCAACCGGCAGGCCTACGGCCTGCCGGGGCGCAAAGCGCTCGTGCGTTTCCTATGAAGTCAAGCACAAAACACCGTATATGCGGTGTGCCGCACTGTTATACAGCGCGGCGTTGAAAAGAATCCTTTGGATTCATTTCAACTGTGCTGACTATAACATCCGCTGAAAAGCAAGCAGCTTTCAGCGGATGTCGGTTTCTCTGCGGTGTATTCTTTCCTAAGAGGATGCGGCGCTTTTTATGCCTCCCGGGCCCGTTCTTCCATCCGCTTGGGGTCCACGCGGAAATAAGTGAAGGCTCCCGTGGCAAGCAGGGCTCCAGCCTCGTCGGTGATCTCAACGTCCACCAGTACGATAGACCTGCCGCGGCGGCGGACCCGCCCCGTGGCCAAAATAGTTCCGCAGGCCCGGTTGTCCAGGAAATGCAGGTCACCATGCCGGGTGACGTAGTGCCGCCCGTCACTGTGGGCGGCGCCTCCGGCAGCATCGTCTGCCAGGGTGTACAAGGCTCCGCCGTGGACCATGCCATAGGGGTTCCGGCTCTCTGGGCAGATGTCCAGGCGATAGACCGCACAGTCCGGCTCTACGGATTCCAGCCGGATGAAATTATGAGCGGTAAAAGCATTGGCCCCCAATTGCAGGGTTTCCAGCCGAAGTTTTTCAATGTCTTCCATAAGAGGCCTCCTGATGAAATTGAATGCTGAAAAACAGCGTCAGTATAGCATAAGTTTCGGTTTGTTTCAACGTTTTTGAAAAAGGGCTTGACAAACGCCGCGTCTTGCATATAATGAACATATGAACACTTGTTCAATTGTTAACGCGAAAGGCGGCGGGATTATGGAGGACTGCTACAATGTGGAGTGCTGTGATTTCATCCATGCCCACGAGGATGTTGTGGAGAATGTCCGGCGGGAGCTGCCAGGGGAGGATACGCTTTACGACCTAACAGAGCTGTTCCGTATCTTCGGGGACTCCACCCGGGTCCGCATTCTCTATGTACTCTTTGAGGCAGAGATGTGCGTCTGTGACATCGCGGCTCTGCTGGGGATGACCCAGTCGGCTATCTCCCATCAGCTGCGGGCGCTGAAGAATGTCCGGCTGGTGAAGTCCCGCCGCGAGGGCAAAACGGTGTTCTATTCCCTGGCTGACGATCATGTGAAGACCATCATCGACCAGGGGCTGGAGCATGTCCGGGAGTGAATTCGTGTTCCCTATGCGAGGCATATAAACATATATATTAGGAGGATTTCATTATGAAAAAGCGTTTCAAGCTCACCGACCTGGACTGCGCCAACTGCGCCGCCAAAATGGAAGAGGCCATCAAAAAAATTGACGGCGTACACGACGCCACCGTCAGCTTCATGGCCCAGAAAATGACCGTGGACGCGGACGACGCCCGGTTTGACGACATTATGAAAGAGATTGTGGCCGTGTGCAAAAAGGTGGAGCCGGACTGCATTATCAACCTGTAAGATTGTAGGCCCGCCTTCGGCGGGCCCGTTTTTTAAGGAGGCGTTTCCCATGAAAAACCTCACCCGCAAGCAGCGGAAGATGCTGTATCGGATTCTTCTGGCGGCTGTCCTGCTGATTGCTGTCAAGCTGCTGCCCAGCCTGTATCTGCCGCCCCGGTGGATGGAGGGCGTGCTGTATCTGATTCCCTACGCCGTCATTGGCTGGGACGTGCTCTGGAAGGCCGTCCGCAACATCCTAAACGGCCAGGTCTTCGACGAGAACTTCCTCATGGCCCTGGCCACCGTGGGGGCCTTCGCCAC
>ERZ779632.1195-NODE-1195-length-11206-cov-12.187158_pt1 | contig 11206 bp, 9 predicted proteins | sample MGYA00514194_ERZ779632 | MGnify/ENA primary metagenome ERZ779632 (study PRJEB29562, sample SAMEA4376704) | mouse gut metagenome | isolation source: Cecum | study: EMG produced TPA metagenomics assembly of the A DSS colitis mouse model was used to assess the...
CATTCCCTCTCGTGTTTTGTGGTTGGTCACACTTCCATTATAACACTTGAGGCTATGCCTTCTTTTTTGCCATTTTTCAGATTTGCTCATTTATAGTTAATGACATTGGCCCCTCGGCAGATTTTTTCGAACAGGCTGAGGTGTGAGCAGTGTAATGACTGCTTACGCCCGTCCCTTCACCGCTTATAACTCGATCTTCTCCGCCATGATCTCCGCGTCCATCTGCTCCAGCAGGCGGACGCACTCGGGCACATAACGGCCCACAGCCGTCTCCTCCGACATCTGCACACCGTACACACCGGATTTCATAATCTCATACAGTGCCTCGATCTCCCCGATGGTGGGGATAGGCTTGGTCTCCATATTCTTCAGCACCTGCGTGGCCAGGAATACCTTCACATCAAAGTACAGTGCCTTATCGATGATATACTTCTGAAACCGGGGGATCTTCTCAATTCCGATATCAGTGGACAGGTCGCCCCGATCCACCAGGATGTACTTCACCAGTGGCAGGATCTCGTTGATGCGCTCCACTGCGTCAATGGTTTCGATCTTGGAGATCACCTGGGTGCCTTCCCCGATGAGGGACTTGGCCTCCGTCACATTTTCCGGCGAGCGCACAAAGGACAGCCCCACAAAGTCCAGCCTATACTGATTGGCCAGCTCAATGAGCTGACGATCCTTTTCAAACAGGAACGGAATATCCTTGTGAATGCCTCGGACGTGAACGCCCTTGCCGCTGATCAGCACCCCGTCAGACTTGGACAGAAACACGATTTGCTCACTGTCGGCAGACACCACCTCAAACTCAAACACACTGTCGTTGGCCCAGGCGGTCATGCCGGGTTTCAAGTGGCGGTAAAAGTCCGGATAGTTGAACTGATTGGTCCGCAGTGCGAAGGTCCTGCCCTTTTCCAGCTGGATGCCCACTTCGATGTTGGCGGTGCGCACCTTGTTGCCGGGCAAGTCCATCAAAATCGCCGCGCCGGGGATCTGGCTGCGGATGTTTTTGATGCCCGCCTCAATGTCGGCGATGGTGCCGTGGGCACCATTGATGCGGTAGATGTTTTTATCACTGTGGATCTGGGCCAGCGGCACCTCATGGGCCAAGGCGGGACCGGTGGTGAGGATGTATTTCTGCATGAAAACGCACTCCTTTTACGAATTTTTGGTCAGTTCCATAAAAATGGTGTCGTCCTTTTTCTGCTGATACCGCAGCCAGTATCCGGCAATCAGGGAGGACAGCATAGTGGTGAGAATCAGCACCGTGAAGAATTCCGCGCTGATGATCTCATAGGAATAGGCCACCGTGGCCAGGACGATTCCCGGGCCGCCCCGGGCGTTCATCGTCACAGCGAAATTGACAATCACCCGCTTTTTCAAGTCGGTGAACAGCAGCATAATCACTGTCCCCGCCGCCTCCAGGCCGAAGGCGATCGCAAAGAACAGCAGGAACCGGCCCAGGGAAAAGTTGTGGATCAGGTTCAGCTGGATGCCTACCAGGGCGAAATAGATGGGCACGAACAGGGAGAACGAGAAGTTGGCCACCGCATCCATCCGCCCTTCGGCCTCCGGATCGTTCTGGGAGATCGCCTTGACAATATAGCCGGTGAGGAATGCTGAGTACATGATATTGATGCCCACTCCGTACAGTGCCGCCGAGAACAGCAGCAGCGCGATGAAGCTCACCGTATAAAAGTCTGTAGCCTTTACCCTGCCCCGGTAACCCCTGTGCAGGTGATCCGCCGTCAGCTTGGCGATCACAAACATCCCCAGGGTGAATACGATCACCAGCAGCATATCCGGCAGGTTGACCTCTCCGGTGGTGGCCATCCGGGTCGCCACATTGAGCATGATCCACAGGCACAGATCTTGGAAGGTGGACACCGTGAGCACCGTGTTGGTAAACGCCGTATTCATCACACCCATGTCGAAGAAGATCTTGGAGATCACCGGGATGGAGGTGATGGCCACGCCGATGATGAACACCAGCAGGAAGGAGATATCGTTTCCCCGGCCTCCGATGAACGCCTCTTGAAACATCCCGGCAAAGGGGATGGCCGCCAGCATGGGCAGCACCGTGGCCCCGGTGAACACGCAGGCGATGATCTTCGCGTGTTTCCGATCCACATCGATCCGGGTGTTGAAGCCGGAGGAAAACATTAGGAATACCAGACCCAGCTGGTAGAACAGATTGAGCACCTTACCCTCCTCCGGGTAAGCCAGAAAGACAGACTCCATCTGATCCGGGAAAAAATGATACAGGAACGTGCCGCCGAACAGCAGCCCTCCCGTGATCTCTCCTACCACCTTGGGCACCTTGATGGCCTCCATCAGCTTCCCACACAGGTACGCTCCCGCCAGCAGCAGGGCCAGGGCCAGGAATGTCACAATAATCTCGTGCTCGGACAATGTTTGCAGCGTCATAGCAACCGCCTCCTTCTTGTCCGTATTTTACAGGATTTGTGGACAAAAACAAGGGGTTTTGCCGTCCTTTGGTTGCACTCCAAGAAAATGAGAAAATCCCGGCGGCGATCATCTGGCCTGAAGAATTTTGTACACCCGGGAGATGCTCAACTCGTATTTCCGGGCCAGATCCGCCACCTCGTAATCCCCGCTGTAGAAATCGTCCCGGAGCTGAAGGTTGCGTTCCTCCAGATCGGTGAACTCCGTATTGGCGGGGAAGTAGACCGTGGTTCCGGCCAGCATGGATACGATGGCGGAATAAGTAGGCTCATCTACCAGCTCCCGCAGTTTCTTCAGTGCCGCCTTGGAGTTCATGGGATGAACACCTGGCCGCAGTTCAGGATCGCGTCAAAGATCTCTTTGCGCAGCATGATCTCGTCCGGGATGTAGCCGTCGCCGATGTACTTGCGGATGATGGTGCCGCTGATCTCCACCCGATCTGTCTCATAGTGAGCGCAGTGCTTGTCCGTGACGATCTGGCCGCATTTCTTGCAGAAATAGGGCTCCCGGGTGAGAAGAAGGTGGATGCCCAGATCCGGTTCTATCTCCCGGGCCAGGGCGTGGGCATCGTAGGCCCCATAGTAGCCCCCAACACCCGCGTGGTCCCGCCCGATGATGAAGTGGGTGCAGCCCAGGTTGCGGCGGATGATGGCGTGGAATACCGCCTCCCGGGGCCCAGAATAGCGCATCTGGGTCTTGAGTCCCGCAATATGTACCCGATCCTTGGGATAAAACTCCTCAATCATCCGGTGGTAGGCGGCCATCACCGCCTCTTGTGTGAAATCCCCGGTCTTTTTCCAGCCCACGATAGGGTTGATAAACAGGCCGTCACATACCTCCAGGCCAATGCGCTGGATGTGCTCGTGGGCCTTGTGGATGGGGTTGCGAGTCTGAAAACCCACCACCGTTTTCCAGCCCTTTTCTGCAAATACCCGTTTGGTATCCTCCGGCTTCAAGGCATCGGCTAACAGCGATGTGTCCGTCAGCCGTACCGGCCCGCCCACCCTGCAGGCGGAACGCTCCCGCTCCTTGCGCACGCCGGGGTGGGCGCCCTCCCCGGTGCGGAACACCGCTTCAATATCCGCATCGGTCATATGGAATTTGCTCTCCACGCTCAACTCCGCCGCCGGGGTGCCCTCGTAAGTCAAGGTCAGGGTATCACCGGGCCGGATGTCCGCAAACTGCTCCTCCGGCACATCCAAGGTGATAGGCAGGGGGAACACCTGCCCATCCGCCAGGCGGCAGCAATCCACCACGCTGCGGAAATCCTCCGCGCCCATAAAGCCTGTGAGAGGGGCCAGCAGCCCGGTTTCAATGTTGATTACATCCTGCAGGGTTTCCTCGTTGATCGTTACAATCATGACTCGCGCTCCTTTACCGGTACTGAGGGCCATATTTGGCCGCGATATAGTCCAGCACCGCCTGGCAGGTTTCGTCCACCGTCTGCTTGTCCACTTCCAGCACCAGATCAGGGTGCTGGGGATCGTCAAAGGTGGCGTCAAGCCCCACAATCTGGGTTCTGCCCGCATTGGCCTGATACATTCCCTTTACGTCATTCTTCATGCTGATTTGCAGATCTTTTTTCAGATAAATTTCGTTATACCCGGCGATCTTCCTCCGGGCCAGGGCCCGCAGATGCTCCAGCGGAGAGATATTGCAGACAATGCCCACGATGTCGTTCCGATCCAGCAGGTAGGCCCCCAGGATAATCCGTTTGATGTTGGCCTCCCGCTCCGCATCGGAGTAACCCAGGTCGCGGTCGAACAGATCCCGCACCTCATCGCCGTCCAGCAGATAATTTTTTACGCCCAGCGTGTTGAAATGAGCCTCCAGTTTTCGGCCAATGGTGGTCTTGCCCGCACCCGATATGCCGATGAGCCAAATAATCATGGTATTTCCTCCTCAGTGGTACAGCGGCTGCTCTAAAAGTGCCGGATCCAACTCCAGCTTGGGCATCATGCGCAGGGGCTGGCCGTTTTTGTTGACAAAGCGCAGGCCGCGCAGGAGTGTTCGGGCAGCGGTGCGCCAATTCTCCCGCAAACTGTCCCGGTATTGTTCCGCCGCCTTTTCCAGGACCGCCTCCTGCAGTTCACCGGTAACCTCTGCGTCATTCATCTTGATGGAAGCCGTAGAGAGGACATTTTCCTTCCATGCGCCGTAGATATAATGTTCCGCCAAAGTAAATCCCTCGATCCACCGTTCCACTTGCTCCTCGTCGACCGGCCTGCCATCATAATAATGAAAATCATAACCGTAGGTTTCATAGGCATCCCGCATAAAATATTCGATGAACGCCCGCTCCGCATCGGTGGCGTACTCGTCATAGGTGCGGTAAACGGCGGCAGTGGAAAATCCAAGGTCGTTTCCCTTCATAGACTCCGGATCCCGCTCGCCGTACATGGAGCAGTAGGTCATGCTCTCGGTATAGGGCAAGTCCAGAAAGGCCGCCAGCGCAGTGAAGGTAGCTGTAGGATTCAGCTTGGCGTCCTCAAAGCGCACCAATACGCTGTCCATAAACAGCCTGTCCTCCGGGTCGGACATGAAGCTGCGGTTGGCCAGGCAGTCGGTCAAATTGTTGCCCACTACGGGTACCTTATCGTCCTCGCGCTCTCCCCGCTGGTACGCCTCCACATTGTTATGCATAAAGCGCATGCCGGCCCCATGGCTGGTGGTAATGCGGCGCATGGGAGTGAAGGTTTTGACATACTTAAAATTCTTAAAAATTGGGGAATTTTGTATCTCCGCATATGTATCCGAGCTGCACACGGTGTTTCCCTGGGGATCCACCGTCAGGTGGTAATGCTGGTTGGGAAAGTGGGGCTGCAAAAAGAGTGCCGGAGCGATCCGCGCCGCATGATCCAACCCCTTAACCGAGCGAGCGTCCGACATGAAACAGGCCACCAGAAAATCCTTGTCCGTCCGATTGGGTATGGAGCACAGATCCTGGAGGATCCGGCCCTTCTCCGGGGTGAGGGCCGCCAGATTTTTCAAGCCTATCCTTTCTGCTTGTATTACGGAATCCTTCAATCCCTGTGTTATCTCTGCAATATTTGTCATCATCATTGAGGGCATCACGGTCAGGTTAGGATGCATATCGAAAATTTCATTAAAGAAATCCCCGCCGTTGTGTGAAGACAGCTGGGTATGCCAGATCAGCCGGTGCACCTCCCGGATGCTGATGGGCTTGACCGGATATGTGCTGTAGTCGATGCCAAACCGTTCTTTGAAGTCGATGGGATACAACGCCTCCTCATCCTCCATCAAAAAGACCAGCTTTTCCGACTTTAGCAGAGGGCGCAGGCTGAGCACCTTCAAATGTGCGCAGAATTCCCACCAATTGGAGTAGTGGAGATAGACATGGTTTTCCCGTCCGATATTTTCACTTTTGCGCACGTTGTCGTTGAGATATTCCAGCTCATACTGGGAGTAAACATCCTTTGCCAGGATGGGATTGTCTAAATTCTTGAAGAAGTTCCGGCTGATCACCGGCTTCTTGAAGTTAATATACGCGCCAAACCGTCCCTCCGACGGAAAGAAGGGCAGATAGCCCATGTCGTCAAAGGGATAAAACAAAACCGGCAGATCTTCGAAGTCGGGAAAGTCCTTCCGGAACAGATAGGGATACCGTTTCAGCTCCCTGCAATTCTTTTCATAGCGGGTTTTTTGCAGCTTTATATTTGGCTCGTAAAACGCCTGGGTAAGGATGGATAGGCAGTCCTCCTGAAAGCACCCCCGGCGGTACAGATCGATCAGTGCGCTGTAGCTCACCTTGTAATCCCCGCCGTTCTGGAGGATATACAGCGCGGCCTCCAGCTCCTCCTCCACTGACTGGGGCTGGTGGAGCACGAGGCTATAGGCCTTGTTGGCCCCTTCGGGTTGGCCCATCGCCGCCAGCTGGCGGGCAATTTCGATAGCAGTCATCACGTCATTTCCTTTCGGTGGGTGTAGGGGCGCACATCGTGCGCCCGCCCGTACAGCCGGGGCAAAGAGAAGGGGGGCGGGCCGAAGCCCGCCCCCGCTGTTGGGTCTATGCGATTTCCAAAAACAACTGGTGCGCCAATTACTGGAGCAGCTGGAGCACGCCCTGGGGCACCTGGTTGGCCTGGGCCAGCATGGCCTGGGCGGACTGGATCAGGATGTTGTTCTTGGTGTAGGCCATCATTTCCTCGGCCACGTCCACGTCGCGGATGGTGCTCTCGGCGTCCTGGATGTTCTCGGTCATGACGGACAGGTTGTTGATGGTGTGGTCCAGACGGTTCTGGGTCGCGCCCAGAGTACCACGCACGTCGGACACGGTGTTGATGGCGGCCTTGATCTTGTTGACGGCGGCCTGGGCGGCCTCCTCGGTGTCGATCTTCAGATCCTTGATGCCCAGGGTGTCAGCGTGCATATCCTGCACGGCCACGTTCAGCTGGTTGAAGCTGTCGGAGGTGTCGCCAATCTGGAGGGTCAGGCCCTTGCCCAGAATCATGGGAGCATTGCCCTCGGCCTTGGCGGCATAGACGGTGACGGAGTTGTCAGCCGCGTCGAACTTGGAGGTGCCGCCGATGGCCGCCTGGAGGTTCTTGGCCGCGCCGCCCTTGATGGCCACGTAGACGGGATCGCCCTCCTTGGCGGTGGCATTCTTGGCCAGATTGTCCTTATCGTCGGTGAACACGTACTTCTTGCCGTCGATGGACAGGGTGTTGCCTTCCTTCACCTGGGCGTCATCAATGGTGATCTTGGTGCCGGCGTTGTTGGCGGTCTTGGCTTCGCCCTTGGCCTTAATCACGCCCACCAGTTTGTCATAGGTGTCCAGCTTATTGGCAGTGCTGTCCTTGACCTGGTCGATGTGGATGGTGGTGCCGTCGCCGTTGACGCCGATCATCCACTCGCGGCCGTCCTGGCCAGTGAACTTGGTCTTGGCGGACAGCTTGTCAGCCAGGGCATGGAGCATATCATCTTTCTCCAACCCACTGATGTCAATGACACCGTTACCGGCGGACGAGGTGACGGTAGTTTTCTTGGCGTCGGTCTTGATGGTGAAGGTGTGGCCGTCGATCGTCAAGGTGGCGCCATCCACGAGCAGATCCTCGGTCAGCTTGATGTCGATACCGGCCTTGGAAGCCAGCTTCTCGGCCTTGGCCTGCTGCACCTGGGTGGCCTTGTGGATCACATCGCCGCTCTGGGTTACGCCTGTCCCCGTGGTCTTCACGGTCACATCAAAGCCCAGCGAATTGTTAATGGACTTGGCCGCGGCCTCATCGCCGGTAAACGCCGCCTCTTTAGTAAACTTGCCGGCGGCATCGTAATAGCCTCCGTAGGTCAGTTTAACCGCAGTGCCGCTGGCGGCAATCGAATAGGCGGCGTCGCCAATCTTTATCATGGTGCCAGTAGCACCAGCGGTAACCGCCGCACCGCTGTTATCTACACCAAAGTCGGCATCCTTCTGCAGGGCACTCACCAGCGCAGTGGCAATATTACTGGCAGTCTTTGTCGTAGCATTCGTAGCCTTGTTCGTAAACGTAACCGCAACTTCCTTGCCGCCGATGTTGAAGGTCAGGGTGGCCGTAACCGGAGCGGTAGTAGCGGTAGCCGCAGCCAGCTTTACTTTCAAGTCGCTCAGGTCGATGGCACCGCCGGGAGCGGCAGCGGCAACCGCCGCGCCCTCCAGGTGGACCTTGGGGCTGCCGTCGGATTTCTTGGCCACCAGGGAGGAAATGTCGATGGTGCCGTCGGTGGCCTCCTGAGCGGACACGCCGGAGAAGCTGAACGCGTCGGTGTTCAGGCCCAGGGTGCCGTCCAGCAGCTTGATGCCGTTGAAGTTGGAGCTGTCGGCGATACGGTTGATCTCGCTGAGCAGCTGGTTGACTTCCTTCTGCATCTGGGCGCGGTCGGTGGTATCGTCATAAGTGCCGTTGGCGGACTGGGTGGCCAGCTCCACCATACGGTTGAGCATGTCGTGGACCTCAGTCAGGGCACCCTCGGCGGTCTGCACCAGGCTGATGCCGTCCTTGGCGTTCTTCTGGGCGGTCTCCAGGCCGGTGATCTGGGCGCGCATCTTCTCGGAAATGGCCAGACCGGCGGCGTCGTCTCCGGCGCGGTTGATCTTGTAGCCAGAGGAGAGCTTCTCCAGGTTCTTCTTCATCGCGGAGACGTTGTTGGTGTAGTTGCGGTAGGCCGACATGGCCATGATGTTATGCTGGATCCTCATTTTATAGTCCTCCTATAAATAAAATGATTGCTGGGGTTTCTTCCTGTGCTTTCACCTTATCCCTGGCTCCGGCACAGAAAGGGGCGCGCTTCGCGTATGTTCCGTGGCCTTTGGAAGTTCAGCTCCGCGCTATTATTTCAACCGGCTCGTCAGCCGGAAGAAAACTCGTCAAAGCAAGCTCCATATCTCTCGCTTCCCCGCTTGCGGGAAAGCTCGCTCATTTTGCCGCTTTTCCTCTCCCCACGCGACCCGCTTCGCTGGGCTCGCGCGGGGCCCCCGATTAGGAATTGGGGGCATAGATTGTCTCGTTGGACGCGAACTCGGGCGGGAACAGGAAGTTCAGCTGTCGGCGCAGGTTTTTTACGTTCTCATCCCCGCTGTCCATCTGGCCCAGCAGCCGCCGCATGGCGATCAACGCTTGGGACTTGTTCCTGTTCCAGGACAGCTCCGGCTGATGCCGGCGGGGCGGCTCCGCCACGCACTCCGGGCGTTTCGCTCCGGCGCGTTCCAGCAGCTCTCCCCGTATCACGGGGATTTCCCTGGGGGCCTGGATCATCAGCTTACAGCGGTCGCCGGAAACGTCATTGACCTGAACCACCACGTCATCGCCGATGGTCATATACTCTCCTGCTCTAAGTTGCAGCAGCAGCATGGCAAACTCCTTTCGCCAGCTTTTCATCGTCATAATGTTTTGGACGCCCCGCAGGGCTTCAACCGCGATTCAAATTGAAAGGCGGTATCTCGTTTCCCACTCTGCGGCCTGGAAACACTGCGTGAAACGGAACATCGGGATATTCTGTTTCACGCAAGGCTCCCAGCCGGAATACATGGGCGTTCACTGGTGTCCCAGCCAGCATAGCGTGGAATCAATATCTGCTAAGCGGCTTCCCGCTCCTGCAAACTGAAATACTGGGCAAGGCCCTGGGCCTTGATATTTTTCGCGGCGTTGGCCTCCCGGCTGTGTACCGTGCCGCACTTGGGGCAGGTCCAGAACCGTTTTTTGTAGTGGACGGCATCATCTAAAATGAGTCCGCAGGCAGAGCAGGCGCGGCTGGTGGGGGCGTAGCGGTCCACCATGATCAATGCTTTTCCCTGCCGCGCCAGCTTGTAGCGCAGGCACTCCCGGAACATTCCGAACCCGGAGTCCAGGGGATTTCCGTTGGGGAGCTTCCGGGCCATCTCGTCCAGCGCGTCGGGCCGCACGCACACGGCGTCCCAGCCGTTGGCTATCCGGCTGGATTCCTTGTGGATGAAGTCGCGGCGTTGGTTGGCGATGTGCTCGTGGAGCAGGCGGTATTTTTGGACCGCTTCCGCGTAGTTTTTGGAGCCGGGCTCCATCCGGTTCAGCCGACGCTGGAGCTTTGCCAGCTTTTCCTGGGACTGCCTGAGCCAGTTGGGGGCGTCGGCCAGCTCGCCGTTGTCCGCCACATAAAAGTGGGTCATGGAGTATTTCAGGCCCAGGGTGGTCTCCGGGGCAGGGGTGACGGCCGACCGCTCCTTCACAACGCACTCATATAAAATGTAGGCGAAGTATTTGCCGGTTTTGGTTTTCTCCACCGTCACCCGCCGGAGCTTCCAGCCGTTCCGGGGACGCTGGGGGAATTTGGCCTTGACGATGCCCGCCTTGGTCATGCGGATACCGTCTTTGGTGGTGTAGATGGTGGGGCCGGACTCAAACACGTGGTTGCAGGCGGTGAAGGAGTCCCGGTCGGTCTTTTTCTTCTTAAAGTTGGGGTATCCAAAGTGTTCGGGGCTTTTGAAGAACACCCGGAACGCCTGGGACAGCTTGTTGTGTTCTTGAATCAGTGCCTGATTGTCCACCTCGGTGAGGAAGGGGGCTTCCTTCTTGTACTTGGCCGGGGTGGGGATGAAATGCTTGTCGGTTTCCAGATAAAACCGCTGCTGGTCGGCCAGCATATGGTTCCAGATCCAGCGGCAGCAGCCGAAGGTGTTCTCAAACAGCTGCGTCTGGGCTTCGTTGGGGTAGAGACGTGCTTTGATGGTGGTGTACTGGACAATCTGACCGTCCTTGCACGGCGTTTTCGGTTTTCGCGGCATCGCGGCACGTCTCCTTTCCGCCCGGACGAAAAATTTGTCCGGGGTTGTATACTTCTCCGGTCGGGATATTTTAAGGAACTTTATCTTCGTTCTGTACTACATATCGGCGCGATTGCGTGGAAATTAAGGCTCTATAGAAAAAATTTTTCAGTCCGGGGTTGTATACAACCCCGGACTCAGCCTGTCGAAGAACCCGGATACTCTTTTCGAGTATCCGGGTTCTGAAATAAAGCAGGGAGAAAGGCAACAAAGGGAAGGAGGTGCGCAAGGCCTTCCATCTGACCAGCTTTTTGAGATTCATGGCAGCAAACTTAAGCCTCACCCATTTGGAGACCTGGGCCAGACCTCTATAAAGCGTATAGCGCATCCCATGTTTTTCCTTGGCATCGGCAAAGACCCGCTCAATGGTTTCCTTGCGTTTGGCATAAAGATCTTTGTATTCCGGGGTGTATCTGGCGTCATCGGCCAGATCTTCGTAGTCCTTCCAAA
>ERZ779632.1197-NODE-1197-length-11199-cov-13.567480_pt1 | contig 11199 bp, 13 predicted proteins | sample MGYA00514194_ERZ779632 | MGnify/ENA primary metagenome ERZ779632 (study PRJEB29562, sample SAMEA4376704) | mouse gut metagenome | isolation source: Cecum | study: EMG produced TPA metagenomics assembly of the A DSS colitis mouse model was used to assess the...
GGGATTCGGCGCTTCTGTTACTCCCACTTCTCCATGATCTGTTTGAGCTGATCGGCCAGCTTGGACAGGTCCTTGTTGGAACGGCCCCGGCTGCGGCTGATGAGGCCGGCCAGCTCCTTGGACATGTCCTGGAGCCGGATATAGGCGGCGGACGGCCGGGCGGCGGAGCCCGCTGTTTTCTTGACCTCCAGTACCACGCCCTTGGCCAGCAGACAGTTGGTGGCCAGGTCATAGACCTCCTCGTAGAGGGGGGCGTGGGCGGGGATGCCCCGCTGGTTCAGATCGCCGGCGAACAGCTCGGTGACCTCGTTGTCCCCATGGACCACAAAGACCTGCTGAGGTTTTGGGGAGAAATGCTCAATCCACTCCAGCAGGTGATCCCGGTCGGCGTGGGAGGAAAGGCCCTTAAAGTTGACGATTCTGGCCCGGACGGAGATGTCCTCCCCGAAGAGCTTCACATTTTTCGCGCCATCCAGCAGATGGCGGCCCAGGGTGCCCGCCCCCTGATAGCCCACAAAGACCACGGCGCACTCGGGACGCCAGAGGTTGTGCTTCAGGTGGTGGCGGATACGGCCGGCGTCGCACATGCCGGAGGCGGAAATGATGATCTTGGGGGTCTTGTCGTCGTTGAGGGCCCGGGACTCCTCGGTAGACTGGGTGAGGGTGAGGCCGGGGAAGGTGAACAGGTTCTCGCCCCCCTGGATGACGGCGATGGCGTCGTCGTCCAGATAGCCCTTCAGGTTGCCCGAATATATTTTGGTGGCCTCGGTGGCCAGCGGGGAGTCCACATAGACCTTGAAGGAGGGCAGGGACTTCACAAGCCCGTCCCGCTTGATCTCCCGCAGGTAGTACAGCAGCTCCTGCGTGCGCCCCACGGCGAAGGAGGGGATGATGACGTTGCCCCCCCTGGAGAAAACATCGTCAATAAGCTCGGCCAGAGCCCCGGTGTAGCTCTCCGGAGGCTCGTGGTTCCGGTCGCCGTAGGTGGACTCCATGACCACGTAGTCGGCGCCGTCCACAAAGGAGGGGTCTCGAATGATGGGCTGAGCCTCGTTGCCCAGATCCCCGGAAAAGACGATCTTCTTGGTGACGCCGTTCTCGGTGGCCCAGATCTCCAGGATGGAGGAGCCCAGCAGGTGGCCCGCGTCGGAGAAGCGGACCTTGACTCCCTCGCACAGGTCGAAGAGCCAGCCGTACTCCACCGACTCCAGCATGTGGATGGCCTCCTCAGCGTCCATCAGGGTGTACAGCGGCTCCACCGGAGGCAGGCCGGCGCGCTTGCCCTTCTGGTTGTGCCACTGGGCGTCCCCCTCCTGGATGTGGGCGGAGTCCCGGAGCATGACGCTCATGAGCTGAGCGGTCAGGCCGGTGGTGAGGATGCGGCCGTTGAAGCCCTCCTTCACCAGAAGGGGCAGGCGGCCGGAGTGGTCGATGTGGGCGTGAGTGATGAGCACATAGTCGATGTAATTGGGGGCGAAGTCCAGCTTATTTTCATCGTGCTCGTCCTGGCCCTGCTGCAGGCCGCAGTCGATGAGAATCTTCTTGCCGTTGACCTCCAGGCAGTGGCAGCTGCCGGTGACCGCGTGGGCGGCGCCGAAAAATGTCAGTTTCATGGGATGGCCTCCTTTGTGTACAGTATAGGTGCTTGTCCTTATTGTACACCAATTCTGAGGAAAAAGCCATACCTGTTTGTGAATATTGTGTAAAAGGAGCGCCCTAGATCAGCTCAAAATGCTTCAGAGCGGTGAGGATGCCGTCCTCATCCACCGAATCGGTGACGTAGTCGGCCTGCTTTTTCACAAATTCATCGGCGTTGCCCATGGCCACTCCGATGTGGGCGTGGCGGAGCATGGGCAGGTCGTTTTCCCCGTCGCCGAAGGCCATGGACTCCGACAGGTCAAAGCCGAAGTGCTCCAGAATCGCGTCCATTCCGTGGTCCTTGCCGCCTCCGGGGGCGATGACATCCACAAAGGCGGGGTGCCAGCGCATGACATCCAGGCCAGGAAAGAAGGCGTCCCCGGCGGCCAGCTCCTCCTCCTTGGTAAAGAAAGCAGTCATCTGGTAAATCTCCTGCTCCAGCACCCGACTGGGCGGGACAGGGTCGGGCAGGGACAGGTTCAGCTGGCTGGGGAAAATATCGGTGCGGGGGTCCTGATTTATCAGCATGGTGCCTTGCTCGCCCAAAAAGAGGCAAGGAGCCTTGGCGGCCTCCAGCAGCTCCACCTGCCGCTCCACCACCGGCCGGGGGATGGGGTTGCGGCGCAGCACCTGGCCTCCAGCGAAGCAGAACTGGCCGTTGACGGTGATGAAGCCGTCAAAGGGGAAGGCGTCGGCGGCCGGGCCGGTGGACTTCCGGTGGCGGCCGGTGGCGATGAACAGCTTGACCCCATTGGTCCGGAGCCGGCGCAGCCCGTCCAGCACTCCTGGGGAGACCCGGTGGGTCTGAAAGCTGACCAGCGTTCCGTCAATATCGAAAAAGACAGCCTTAATCATATATGTTTCCTCCTGACTGAGAGCTTCTCCGCTATTTTACCGCAAATGAGTGCTGGTTTCCATGTGCGATTTGGACGATTTTGGCATAATGGCCGCTCCCCAATCCATAGGATAGAGAGAAAGGGGGAATACTTATGGCATTTGTGGACGACCGGGCCCGTCCGGAGCTGAGCCACCGCATCATTCTGGAGGAGCGGGAGCAGCTGATCGTCTCCGGTGTGGAGGAGGTGGAGAGCTTTGACGAGAGCGCCATTTACCTCACCACCGCCCAGGGCCCGCTGGAGATACAGGGGGAGGGGCTGCACATTGAAAAGCTGTCTCTGGACGGGGGCGACCTGAAGGTGGAGGGCCGGGTAGACGCCCTGGTCTACGGGGAAGAGCGCCGTTCCCGGGGCAGCCTGTTCTCCCGTCTGCTGGGCGGATGACGGTGGATGTGGCCCAGCAGGGCCGGGCGCTGTGCCAGGCTCTGCTGCTGGGGGGCGCCATGGGGGTGATTTATGACCTGTTCCGCATCCTGCGGGTGCGGGTAAAGCTCCCCTTGCTGGGACCGCTGCTGGACCTGCTGTTCTGGCTGGGGGCCACGGCGGCCCTGTTTCTCTGGTCCCAGGGAGCCTGGGGCGGTCAGGTCCGGCTGTACGGAGCGGTGTTCTGCCTGGTGGGTGGAGCCCTCTATTTCTGGGCGGTCAGCCCCTGGCTGCTGCGGCTGGGCTACCTGGGAGCCGATCTGGCGGCCGCTTTTTTGGGTATTTTGACCTTTCCGCTGGGGCTGGTCCGGGGGATAATGAAAAAAATCAGAAAAATTATAAAAAACATCTTCCTTTCCGGGGCGAAATGGTATAGAATGAAGGACACAGCCGGGCAGCTGGACGCCGCGGCCCGGCGGCGCGCCCTTCGGGAGAGAGGAGAGAACGGTCATGACCTTCAAAAGAGCCGGATTTTTGACCAAGATTGTGGTCCTGATTCTGCTGATTTATATGGCCCTCTCTCTGATCGACGTCAGGGGGAAAATCCAGGGCGTCCAGACCCAGCGGGACGATCTGGCCCGGCAGGTGACCGATCAGCGGCTGGAAAACCAAAAGCTGGCCGACGCCATCGCAAACAGCGACGATCCTGAGATGCAGGAGCAGGTAGCCCGGGACAGGGGCTATGTGGAGAAGGACGAGACGCTGTTTATCGATGTGGCCAACTGAGCGGCAGACTGCTAGTGTGTTGTGTGTAAAAGGTTCTAATTTTACAAGGGAGGATTTGGCGCGTCAATGGAGTTAGGTGTAGGGGCCATCGTAGATGGCAAAGTGACGGGAATCACAAAATTCGGGGCCTTTGTGTCCTTGCCTGAGGGGAAGTCCGGGCTGGTCCATATCTCGGAGATCGCCTATTCCTATGTGAATGAGGTGAGCGACCATCTGCACGAGGGGCAGGAGGTCAAGGTGAAGATTATCGGTATCGACCAGGCCAATCGGATCAATCTGTCCATCAAGCAGGTGGAGCCCCCGCCTCAGCGCGCCCCCAGACAGGGGAGCGCCCCCCGTCCGGGAGCCGGAGGCCGCCCCCCCCGCCAGAGCGGCGGCCAGCGGCCCATGGGCTTTGTCCACCAGCCCCCCAAGGAGCCCACCGACTTTGAGGACCGGCTCAAGCAGTTCATGCAGTCCTCTGACAGCAAGCTGTCCGAGCTGCGGTACATCGAGAAGAAGGGCGGAAACCGCCGGGGCGGCGGACGCCGGTAAGTTTACATGCTTTGGGGCCGTCCTCCGGACGGCCCCTGTTTAATCCTCATCCGTGGCGGATGAGGCCGCCTATAAAAAAGACGCCCTCTGTTCTGGAGGGCGCCCACTTGTGGGGGGAATAGCATATTGGTTGAGCTGGGACAAGCTTACCATAATTTGCCAGATAAGTCAATGGGAACCTTTGTCGGTTCCTGTCAGCGGAGGAAGCTTTATGCTTATAATCAACGGAATCATTCACACAATGGACGGCCCGGTCATTGAAAACGGTTATGTGGCCGTTGAGGGGAGCAAAATTGCCCAGGTGGGACCCATGTCCGACTGCCCCGCCAAGTGGCGGGGCGAGACCTTCGACGCCCAGGGGGGGCACGTCTGCCCCGGCTTCATCGACGCCCACTGCCACCTTGGCATGTTCGGGGACTCTCTGGGCTTTGAGAGCGAGGACGGCAACGAAGAGACCGATCCCTGTACGCCCCAGCTCCGGGCCATCGACGCGGTGAACCCCCTGGACCGATGCTTCTCCGAGGCCCGGGCGGCGGGAGTGACCACCGTCCTCACCGGGCCTGGGTCGGCCAACCCGGTGTCCGGACAGTTTGCCGCCCTCAAGACCAGCGGCCGCTGGGTGGACGCTATGGTGGTGAAGGCCCCCGCGTCCATGAAGCTGGCTCTGGGGGAGAACCCCAAGCAGGTGTACCACGACCGGGACGAGACCCCGGCGACCCGCATGGCCACCGCCGCCATCATCCGGGAAAATCTGCGCAAGGCGGTGGAGTACGGGGAGAAGCTGGACAAGGCGGCTCAGGACGAGGACACGGACCCGCCTGACTACGACGCCAAGCTGGAGGCCCTCCTGCCCGTAGTCCGGGGGGAGCTGCCCGTCCACATCCACGCCCACCGGGCGGACGACATCGCCACGGGTATTCGGATCGCCAAAGAATTTAAGCTGAACTGTGTGATTGTCCACGGCACCGAGGGCCACCTCATCCCCGAGCTGCTGGCCGGGGAGAAAATCCCGGTCATCACCGGCCCCGCCCTGGGGGACCGCTCCAAGCCGGAGCTGGCCAATATGACCCTGGAAAACCCGCTGGTTCTCAGCCGGGCGGGGGTGGACGTGGCCATCTGCACCGACCACCCGGAGGTGCCCATCCAGTATCTGCCCCTGTGCGCCGCGCTGGCGGTCAAGGGGGGGATGGACGAGGAATCCGCTCTGGCCGCCATCACCATCAGCGCCGCGCGCATCGCAGGGCTGGACGGGCTTCTGGGCTCCCTCACCCCGGGCAAGGAGGCAGATATCGTTGTCACCGGCCGCCACCCCCTGGAGCTGCTGGGCAGCGTGCGGGCTGTCCTCATCGGGGGACAAAGAATTTAGAAAATATTAACAAAACCCTCTGGCTTTTTTCGCTCTATGTGGTATAATAAAGATAACCGGGGGCTGCCCCCCGATCTATACCAGCCCTCTGGGCGAAAGGAGCGACTGCAATGAAATTTGTATTTACGGACAAAAAGGTGACCTTGCCCGACTCCGTACACAAATACGCGGAGAAAAAGGTGGGAAAGCTGGACCGTTTCTTTAAGGAGGACGCCACCGCCGCAATCACATTCAGCGTGGAGAAGGAGCGGAACAACAAGGTGGAGATCACCATCCGCTCCAGCGGCACCATCTTCCGTGTGTCGGAGAGCACCTCCGATATGCACGCCTCCATCGACGCGGCCGTCACCACCCTGGAGCGCCAGATCAGAAAGAACAAGACCCGCCTGGAGAAGCGGCTGCGCCAGGGCGCCTTTGAGCGGGCGGTGGACGCCGAGGTCTCCACCTTCGCCCCCGAGGAGCCGGAGGAGGGCGAGTACCGCATCGTGCGCAGAAAGACCTTCCCCATCAAGCCCATGACCAAGGACGAGGCCATTTTGCAGATGAATCTGGTGGGCCACAGCTTCTTCGCCTTCCGGGACGAGGAGGCGGACGGGGCCTTTGCCGTGGTGTACCGCCGCAACGACGGGGACTACGGTCTGATTGTAGACGAACAGTAAACAGAGAGGGCCGGGCTTTTGCCCGGCCCTTAACAGAAGGGGAGATGGACCATGAGCCGAGATCGAGTGCTGGCCTTGCTGCGGGAGCGGCCGGGGGAATATCTGTCCGGGGAGGCCATGAGCCGCACCCTGGGTATCAGCCGCGCGGGCGTGTGGAAGGCCATCGAGGGCCTGCGGCAGGAGGGCTATGTGGTGTCCTCCGCCCCCAACCGGGGCTACCGGCTGGAGAACTCCCCCGACCGGCTGCGGGTGGGGGAGCTGTTCGGCCTGCTGTCCGACGCGAAGGTGGGTTCACAGCTGGTGTGTCTGGACACCATCGATTCCACCAACACCGAGTGCAAGCGCCGGGCGATGACCGGAGCCCCAGAGGGGCTGGTGGTCACCGCCGAGGAGCAGACCGGCGGCCGGGGCCGGCGGGGACGGGGCTTCCAGTCCCCCAGAGGGAAGGGGCTGTACCTGTCCGCCCTGTTCCGTCCCGATCTGGAGCCGGGCCGGGTGTCCGACTTCACAGCCTGGGTGGCGGTGGCGGTGTGCGACGGCATCGAGGCCTGCTGCGGCGTCCGGCCCCAGATCAAGTGGACCAATGACATTATTCTCAACGGCAAAAAGCTGGTGGGCATCCTCACCGAGCTGAGCCTGGTCAGCGAGACCAATACCCTGGACTACCTGGTTACCGGCATCGGCGTCAACGTGAACCAGGACCCCGAGGACTTCTCCCAGGAGGTCCGGGAGATGGCCACCTCCCTGTCCCAGGCCCTGGGACATCCGGTGCGCCGGGCCGATCTGGCCGCTCAGATCATCCTGGCTCTGGACCGGATGTACGCCGGCTACCCGGAGGACCGTGGGGAGTATCTGAAGAAATACCGGGCCGGCTGTATCACCACCGGCCGCCAGGTTCAGCTCATCACCCCCACCGCCCGCCGCCAGGCCTTCGCCCTGGAGATTGACGACGACTTCAACCTGGTGGTGGAGCACTACAACGGCAAGCGGGAGACCATCTCCGCCGGAGAGGTGTCCGTTCGGGGGATGTACGGTTATGTATGACACAGATGCGGAAAACCTGCTCAAATGAGTTGCAAATCTGAAAATTACAAGTGTCCCATCTGTAAAAAAGAAGCGTCTAAAAAAGCGGCTATTTGCACCCAATACAATAACTCCTGGTGTCCAACTTGGACACAAAAATGATACCGCCCCCGGCGGGGCGGCGCTTGACAAATTGATATTTGGCGGTTATACTGAACATAGAAAGGGCGCTGCCGGTAAGCGGTTGGCCCCTCTTAGCTAGTTACGAGAAGTAACCGCCGCGGTTGGAGCCTGGGGCGGTTACTTCTTTTTATTGGCCTGGATGAACAGGGCAATAATGCCAACGACTAAAATGCCGGTCTGGATAAGATCGGAATATGTAACCATTGGGCAGCCCCCCTTTCCGCAGATCAGGGGGCAAGAAGCTGCCCCCTGTCAGGAGGGCCAACCGCCTACCGTTACTGGCAGCGCTGAAAGATAAATCTTTCCTGATTCCAGCATAGCATATCGCATGACAAAATGCAACAAGATTGTATGTGTCCAACTTGGACACAAAAAGACCGCCCCCGGTGTTGGAGCACCAGGAGCAGCCACGGGGCAGTAAATCTTGGCGGATGCTACTGCCCCTTTAGTATACCTTATCTCCAGAAGCTGCTGAGAGCCGATCTGGCCGCTCAGATCATCCTGGCTCTGGACCGGATGTACGCCGGCTACCCGGAGGACCGTGGGGAGTATCTGAAGAAATACCGGGCCGGCTGTATCACCACCGGCCGCCAGGTTCAGCTCATCACCCCCACCGCCCGCCGCCAGGCCTTCGCCCTGGAGATTGACGACGACTTCAACCTGGTGGTGGAGCACTACAACGGCAAGCGGGAGACCATCTCCGCCGGGGAGGTGTCCGTTCGGGGGATGTACGGTTATGTATGACACAGAAAGGAAGGGAGGGGGCGTATGGGCGCCTATGAGATTGTAGTTACTATCTTATTTCTCCTGGTGGCCGCCGTGGGGCTGTGGAACGCCGTGAAGAACTTCCGCCTGGGGGCGGCTGAGACGGAGAAAGAGGCCCGAAGGGTCCCGTTGGAAAGGGGGGCGCTCTGGCTGAGTGTGGGCGTGATGTTCCTGCTGGCGGGACTGTATGTGCCCTTGCGGGTGTCTTGGATGATCGCCATCGCTCTGCTGATCGGCGTCGGCATGACGTCCTACTTCTTGGGTCTCAGTTTCTGGTCTCATGTAAAAAGGCACTGAAAACAGGCCCGCCATTGGCGGGCCTGTTTTCGTTATGTCAGCTTACTTTCGATCCAGGACAGCAGGTCGTCAAAGACCTCCTGGCGGTTGGTCTCGTTGAACATCTCGTGGCGGCCGCCGGGGTAGAGCTTCACCGTCACGTCCCTGCACCCGGCGGAGCGGAACATCCCTTCCACCTTGCGCACGCCCTTGCCCATGGAGCCCACAGGGTCGCTGTCGCCGGAGAGGAAATAGACCGGAGTGTCCCGATTCATTTTAGCCAGATTGGCCGGGTCCGCGATGAACTGCAAACCGCCCATCATGTCCCGGAACATGCCGACAGTGGGGATGAAGGTGCACAGCGGGTCGGCCAGATAGGCGTCCACCGCCGCCTCGTCCCGGCTGATCCAGTCGGAGGAGGTGCGGTTGGGTTTGAAAGCCTTGTTGTAGGCTCCCAGGGACAGGTCGTTGACCAGCTTGCTCACATGGTCAGGGCCCTTGGTCCTGCACAGTATCGCGGACAGGGCCTTGCCGGAGGCCACCGCGGCGGCGCTCTCCTGTCCGGTGCCCGACAGGACGGCGGCGTCCACCGTGCCCGGCCAGCGGATCAGGTAGGTCCGGGTGAGGAAAGAGCCCATGGAGTGGCCCAGGAGCACATAGGGCAGCTGGGGGTGTTTTTCCCCCTCCAGCTCCCGCAGGCGGCGGATGTCCCGGGAAACCAGCTCCCAGCCGTCCTTGGGGCCGAAGTAGCCGAACTTGCCCCCGGCGGTCAGGCCGTGGCCCAGGTGGTCCTCGCCGCAGACCACATACCCGTGGGCGGCCAAAAAACGGGCCACGGGGTCATACCGGCCGATGTGCTCCGCCACGCCGTGGACGAGCTGTACCACCCCTCGGGGAGCTCCCTCGGGGGTCCACTCCCGGGCGTGGACGGTGTGGATGCCGTCGCAGGAGGGGTAGGAGAGGTCGAAGGTCTGGATCATAGTGCGCCTCATTTCCGCTCCGAAGGAGCGTTTTTCTATAGTTTACCTCCAAAAAGGGGGCGCGTCAACCCATCTGTTCCAAGAGTGACCGGATGGCGCCGGCATGGAAGGCCCCCTCCTGGGCAAGCTCCTGATAGAGGGCTCTCAGACAGGGGTCGGCGGTGGCCTGGGCCGCCTGGTTGTTTTTCAGCTCCCACTGCTGCTCCCAGACAAACTGCTGCCGCAGGGCCAGGGGCAGAAAGGCGGGCAGGAGGGGGGCGGCGCACTGGGGTGTGTACCGCTTGCCGGTGATGAGAAAGTAGGCGGCGGACAGCCGGCGGAAGGCGGAGCGGTGGTCCTGGGCCAGGACGGACATGGCTTTGGCGGTGGGGCCGTTGGAACGGCGGGCCAGGGCGCGGCCGGCCAGCGCCCCGGTCTTGGCCAGGGTCATCAGCTCTTTCAGACGGTTCACGTCCCCCTTGGACGCCTCCCCCAGACAGGGGCGCACCGGACAGGAGGGGCACCCGGGGACGGGGGGCTTCTCCTGTACCGGGCAGTCAGGGACGGGGGGGAGCTGCTGTGCCGGACAGTCGGGAACGGGAGGCAGCTCCTGAGCCGGGCAGTCGGGAACGGGAGGCAGCTCCTGAGCCGGACAGTCGGGGACAGGGGGCAGCTCCTGTGCCGGGCAGTCTGGGACGGAAGGCAGCTCCGATTGGACAGGAGGGGCGGTGGGCACGGCGGGGATGGCGTTGTCGGGAAGGGCGGTCTGCTCGGGCATGACCCGATTCCAGACCCGCTGAAAGGTATTGGGATCAATGTCCTGCCCGGCCAGGGCGGGACGGTCAACTTTCAGTTCCATAATGTAAGACTCCTTTGGCAGAGAAAATGAATATGAGGGACCACTTCATTCTATGTTCCGGGAGGAAAACCGTAACCAGAGGGCCGGGCAGCCGTTTTCCACCGGCATATTCACCTTTTTTGCGCCAAAAAAGCAAAAAAAATTGAATGATCTGTCAGCGCTCCGCCCTTGACATTATGGCATGACCATGATACCATAATTGCAATTTCATAAGAGGATAGAGGCGCGGCGCTCATGCGTACCGCGGGACAAGGCCAGGCAGCCGTCCCACGGGAGAGGGTGCGCCGCCGAAGGAGGGACGGCTTGCCTGAGCTGTGTTTCCTGGGCCGTGGGAGAAAATCCCCCGGACTGTCACGAAAGTGGAGCGCTATCCAGAGGTCCCCGGCCTGAGGCTGGGGGCGTCCGGTTTTGCCGTGGGGCGCGTTCTGCGTACCGCGGTTTTGTTTTGCGCGAACGGGGGTTGTGTGACCCCGGACCAACACCCGCTCTGTCCGTACCTTTTCCCGGCCGGGAAGAGGCGTCAGACAAGGCGGGATTTTGTTTAGGAGGGAATTTTATGAGAACCAGAAGAACCTTTGGCTGGAGGACCGTCATTCTGGCGATGATGCTCCTGGCCATGATCTCCACCGCCTTTGCCGCCGGGGGTGACCCCACCGAGCTGAGCGGCACCAAGTACATCGAGTGCCCCGACTGCGGGACCTTGGGCGTGGTGCTGTCTGACGAGGGGGAGGCCGTCGTCTGCGGCACCTGCGGGGGCGAGGGCTATGTCCTGTCTCCCAGTCATTTCTTTAACACCCCCATGTCTCTGCTGCCCCCGGTGATCGCCATCGCCCTGGCCCTCATCACCAAGGAGGTCTACTCCTCCCTGTTCATCGGAATCCTGGTGGGCGGC
>ERZ779632.1199-NODE-1199-length-11190-cov-6.782847_pt1 | contig 11190 bp, 13 predicted proteins | sample MGYA00514194_ERZ779632 | MGnify/ENA primary metagenome ERZ779632 (study PRJEB29562, sample SAMEA4376704) | mouse gut metagenome | isolation source: Cecum | study: EMG produced TPA metagenomics assembly of the A DSS colitis mouse model was used to assess the...
GAGGACCTGAACGACCACGCCAAGCGGGTGATGGCCGTCCTGCGGCCGGTCAAGCTGGTGATCACCAACTACCCCGCCGGTCAGAGCGAAACCCTCACCGTGGAGAACAACCCCCTGGACCCCTCCGCTGGGACAAGGGAGGTCACCTTCTCCCGGGAGCTGTGGGTGGAGGCCGACGACTTTCTGCCTGAACCTGTGCCCAAGTACAAGCGGCTGTATCCCGGCGGCCCGGAGTGCCGACTGAAGGGGGCTTACCTTATCAAGTGTGTGGGCTATGAGACTGACGGGGCGGGCAATATCACTGAGATCGCCGCCGAGTATGACCCGGACAGCCGGGGCGGCGACCCCGCCGACGGCCGGAAGGTAAAGGGGGCCACTATTCACTGGGTGGACGCCGCCACCGCTGTGGACGCCCAGGTGCGGCTGTATGAAAACCTGTTCGCCGATGAAAACCCTGACAGTGGGGACAAGGACTTTCTGGAGTGCCTGAACCCCGGCTCTCTGGAGGTGCTGGAGGGCTGCAAGCTGGAGGCCTCTCTGGCCTCTGCCCAGCCCGCCGACCGCTTCCAGTTCCTGCGCCTGGGCTACTTCTGCGCCGACAGCAAAGACTCCAAACCCGGCGCTTTGGTCTTTAACCGGGCCGTCAGCCTGAAGGACGGCTTCAAATCTGGAAAATAGCAAACGGCAATACAGGCCGCCCAAAAGGGCGGCCTGTTCTCATTTTAAGTTGACCTCCGGCATCAGTTCCCGGCCCACAATTTGCAGCACACGGTCGATCTGGGCCACCTCCTCCGGAGTAAAGCGCTCCCGCACCCGGCCCATGACCTCCTGAATATAGGCGCTGCTCAGATTATAGTAGTCATGGAACTTCTGGGTGGGACGCAGGTGGTACTCCCTCCGGTCGCTGGGGGACTGGACCTTCTCCACATAGCCCTTCCGGATCAGGCTGTTCACCTTATAGGCGGCGTTAGGCGAGGAGATGTTGGCGAAGGAGGCGAATTCATTGATCGTAGGCTCCTTCAGCGCCCGGATGATCTCCATGCAGAAGGTCTCCACCGCTGTCAGGCTGGCCTCTCGGGTCTGGAACCTGGAAAAAACCGCCTGATAAAAATGCAGCTTGAATTTGGTGTAGATTTGGTCAAAGCTCTCCTCCAGCACCTTTTTTGCCCCCTCTTGTTTCCGAATCAAGGCCATTATACCAGAGTTTGCTCCATTTCGCAAGAGCTGTCGGGGCGGTCAGTGAGGGCAAAGGTCAGCTCCGCCTTGCAGGCCAGCCTGCCGTCCACCCTGGCCTCCGCCGTGCCGAAGCCCACAGGACCCTTGCGGGCGGTGAGCTGGCATTGCAGCTCCAGCATATCCCCGGGCCGGACCTGCCGCTTGAACCGGGCGTTTTTAATCCCGCCAAACAGGGCCAGCTTTCCGGCGCCCCCCTCCCCGGTGAGAATAGCCACCGCCCCCACCTGGGCCAGAGCCTCAATCATCAGCACCCCGGGCATCACCTTGAAGCCGGGGAAGTGCCCCTGGAAAAAGGGCTCGTTGGCGGTGACACACTTGAGCCCCCTGGCGCTCTCGCCCGGGACGCACTGGGTAATTCTGTCCACCAGCAGAAAGGGGTAGCGGTGGGGCAGAATGGCCTCAATCTGGTCAATGTTCAGTTCCATAGCGTCAGCCCTCCCACTTTTTCAGCACAATGGCCGCGTTGTGCCCGCCGAAGCCCAGAGAGTTGGACAGGGCAAGCCTGATCTCCGCCCTCCGTCCCTGGTTGGGTACGATATCCAGATCACAGGCCGGGTCGGGAACCTGATAGCCGATGGTGGCGGGGACAAAGCCATCCTTCAGCGCCAAAACGGTGAAGATGGCCTCCACCGCCCCCGCCGCTCCCAGCAGGTGGCCGGTCATGGACTTGGTGGAGCTGACCATCAGCTTCCCGGCGTGACCTCCAAAGACGGCGCGGATCGCCGCCGTCTCACTGGCGTCGTTGAGGGGGGTGGAGGTGCCGTGGGCGTTGATATAGTCCACCGCCTCCGGCTCCACTCCGGCGTCCGTCAGGGCCTGGGCCATGCAGGCGGCTCCCCCCGCGCCGCCGGGGGCGGGGGCGGTGATGTGGTGGGCGTCGCAGTTGGCGCCGTAGCCGATCACCTCGGCGTAAATCCTGGCGCCCCGGGCTTGGGCGTGTCCGTATTCCTCCAGCAGAAGGGCGCCCGCCCCCTCCCCCATGACAAAGCCGGAGCGCTCCGCGTCAAAGGGAATGGACGCCCGAAGGGGGTCGGTGCTCTCAGACAGGGCCTTCATAGCGGTAAAGCCCCCCATGGCCAGAGGGGTGACGGCGGCTTCCGCCCCGCCGCACAGCATTACCTCAGCGTAGCCGTCCCGGATGTGGCGGAATGCGTCGCCCACGGCGTTGGTCCCTCCGGCGCAGGCAGTGACCACACAGGAGCACATCCCCTGGAACCCATACCGGATAGCCATGTGGCCCGCCGCCATGTTGGAGATAATCATGGGAATCATAAACGGGGACACGGTGTCCCAGCCCCGCTCGCTCCCTCGCTTGTGGGCCTCGCCCACCGTCTCAAAGCCGCCGATGCCGCTGGAAAAAATCACGCCGCGTCGGTCCAGTTTCTCCTCTTCCCGGTCCAGACCGGAGTCGGACACGCACTCATCCGCGGCGACGAGGGCCAGCTGAGTAAAGCGGTCCATCTTTTTCGCGTCCCGCCTGCCCAGCAGGCTGTCAATGTCCAGATTTTTCACCTCACCGGCCAGCTTCACCTTCATTTCCGCTGTGTCGTACCGGGTTATGGGTCCGATGCCGCACTGGCCCGCCTGAACCGCGCTCCAGCTTTCAGACACCGTATTCCCCAGCGGATTCACGGTGCCCATGCCGGTGATTACAACTCTGCGCTTTTCCATCTCGTTCACCTCATTAAACGGCCATGCCGCCGTCCACGCACAGCACCTGTCCGGTGATGTAGGCGGACTCGGGCGCGGCGAAGAAGGCCACCGCCCGGGCTACATCCTCGGGAGCCCCGGGACGGCCCTTGGGGATGGTTCCCAGCATGGCCTCCTTGGCCTTGTCAGGCAGAACGGCGGTCATATCTGTCTCGATATAGCCGGGGGCCACCGCGTTGACGGTGATATCCCGCCCGGCCAGCTCCTTGGCGGCGGCTTTGGTCAGACCCAGGATGCCCGCCTTGCTGGCGGCGTAGGCGGTCTGACCGGGATTGCCCCGCAGGCCCACCACGCTGGACAGGAAAATAATCCGTCCGTATTTCTGCCGCAGCATCACCTTTGCCGCCGCTTTTGTACAGAAATAGGCCCCTTTCAGGTTGGTGTCCAGGGTCTTGTCAAAATCCTCTGTTTTGGCGGTCATGAGCAGACTATCCCGGCTGACACCGGCGTTGTTCACCAGAATGTCCAGCCGGCCGAACCGCTCCTTTACCGCCTGTATGAGAGCCTCGCAGGCGGCGGGGCCGGCCACATCAGTCTGAAAGGCCTCCGCCTCCACACCCAGCGTCCGGCACAGCTCCGCCGTCTCCTCCGCCGCCTGGGCGCCGCCCGCGTAGTTGACGGCGACCGACGCCCCCAATCGGGCCAGCTCCAGGCAGACCGCCCGTCCGATTCCCCGGCTGCCACCGGTGACCAGGGCCACGTTTCCCTCCATGCTCATGCCGCTTCTCCTTTCAAGGCGGACACCACGCCGCGGAAATCCGCCACGGTTTCAATGTGGCAGGTTTTGATAGCTGGGGCGGTTTTTTTGAAAAAGCCGCTCAGCGCCTTCCCCGGACCGATCTCCACCACTGTGTCGATGCCGTCCGCCTCCATGCGGCGAATGGTATCCTCCCAGTAGACGGAGGACTGAACCTGACGCTCCAGCAGGGCCGGAATAGTGTCGCCCGGCTCCATCGGCCCGCCCTCGCAGTTGAAGTAGACAGGGATAGACATGGGACTGAAGTTCAGGGTCCGGAAGTGGGCGGCCAGGGCGTCCCCGGCGGGCCTCATCAGGCGGGTGTGGAAGGGGCCGCTGACCTTTAAGGGCATACACCGCTTGGCGCCCAGCGCTCTGGCCAGCTCCCCGGCCCGGTCCACCGCCTCCTTCTCCCCGCCGATTACCAGCTGACCGGGGCAGTTGTAATTGCAGATCTGCACCACGCCCAGCTCCGACCCTTTCTCGCAGGCCGCCAGAAGATTATCCCGCTCCAGACCCAGCACGGCGGTCATGCCGCACTCCAGGCCGGCGGCGGCCTCCTCCATGGCCCGGCCCCGGAACGCCACCGTGGAGATGGCGGTCTCCCGGCTGAACACTCCGGCGGCATACAGCGCCGAGTACTCCCCCAGAGACAGCCCCGCCGCCGCCTGGGGCCGGATGCCCTCCTGATACAGCAGGTCGGTCACCCCCACAGCAAAGGCGACCATGCAGGGCTGGGTGTACCGGGTCTGGGACAGCTGTTCCTCCGGCCCCTCGAAGCACATCGTTTTCAGGTCAAAATCCACCGGAGCATGGTCGAAAATATTGGCGAAGGCGGGAAATTCCGCGTAGAAGTCCTTTCCCATGCCCACCTTCTGGCTGCCCTGTCCGGCGTATACAAAGGCTAATTTCATCGCAAAACCTCCCGCGCCAGCCGCTGGACCGTCTGATGGCAGCCGGCACACAGCTCCTCAAAGATGGCCCGCAGGGGACGAATCTCATGGAGCAGCCCCGCTGTCTGGCCGCACATCAGAGAGCCGGTCCTGGTGTCGCCGTCAAAAACCGCCCGGCGCAGGGAGCCCAGGGTGAACCGCTCCAGCTCCATCCGCTCCGCCCCGGCCCGCTCCCGCTTCAGATACTCCCGGGACATCTGATTTTTCAAAATCCGCACCGGAGCGTTTACCGACCGGCCAGTGACGGTGGTGTCGCTGTCCTTGGCCTTTAAAACGGCCTGCTTGTAGTTGTCGTGAATGGGGCACTCCTGGCTGACCAGCAGGCAGGTGCCCACCTGGGCGCCGCAGGCCCCCAGGGCGAAGGCGGCGGCAAGCTGGCGCCCGGAGGCGATGCCGCCGGCTGCGATCACAGGCAGGCCGGTGACCTCACACACCTGGGGAACCAGGGCCATGGTGGTCAGCTCCCCCACATGGCCGCCGCTCTCGGTGCCCTCGGCGATGAAGCCGTCCACCCCCAGCGGCTCCAGACGGCGCGCCAGGGTGGTGGCGGGCACTACGGGGAATACCTTGATTCCCGCCTCCTTCCAGGCGGGGATAAACTGGCCGGGCACCCCCGCCCCGGTGGTGACCACCTTCACTCCCTCCTCCACGACCACCTGGGCCATCTCGGGGGCGGCGGGGTTCATCAGCATGATGTTCACGCCGAAGGGCTTGTCAGTGAGGGATTTGCAGACGCGGATGTGCTCCCGGAGTATGTCCGCCGTCATCCCCCCCGCGCCGATCAGGCCCAGAGCCCCGGCGTTGGACACGGCGGCGGCAAACTCGCCGGTGGCGATGTTTGCCATTCCCCCCTGGATGATGGGGAACTCGGTCCCCAGGATTTCGTTCAGCTTCATAGTATCTCTCCTTTACCAACGCAGCAGCGCCCCGGCCCAGGTCAAGCCCCCGCCGAAGCCTACGGTCAAAAGCCGCATTCCAGGGCGCAGGGTCCCGGTCTCCACCAGCTCGTCCAGGGCGATGGGAATGCTGGCGGCGGAGGTGTTGCCGTAGCGGTCCATATTTTTATAAAACAGACCCTCCCGGGCCTTCAGCTTTTTGGCGGCGTGGTCAATAATCCGGGCGTTGGCCTGGTGGCAGACCACCAGATCCAGGTCGTTCACCGAACAAATCCCTTCCGCCTCCAGCAGCTGGCGGATGGACCGCTCCACCACCTCCACCGCGAAGCGGAACACCGCCTTACCGTCCATATGGATAGCGGACGGGACCGGCCCCGGCCCCTGAACCCGGATGCTGGACCGATCCCCTCGGGAGCCGAACACGGTGTGCCAGCTCCGGGACTCATCCCGGCGGAGCGCCACCGCCCCCGCTCCGTCCCCGAAGAGGACGCAGGTGTCGCGGTCGGTGTGGTCCATCACACGGCTGATGACCTCCGCCCCCACCACAATGGCGCAGGGCCGGGGAGCGTCGAACAGCAGGGCGTGGGCGGTTTTTAACCCGTATAAAAAGCCGGCGCAGGCGGCGTTCAGATCAAAGCAGATGGTATCCTCCTCCAGCCCCAGCTCCCGCTGGAGCAGGCAGGCGGTGGAGGGGCTGGCGTGGTCCGGGGTGAATGTCCCCACCAGACACACACCGATGTCCGCCGCGGTCACCCCCGCCCGGTCCATGGCCTGACGGGCCGCCTTCGCGGCCAGCTCCAGGCCGGTTTCCCCGGCGCAGAAGTGGCGCTGGTGTATTCCGGTGCGGCTGAACACCCACTCGTCGCTGGTGTCCACCGCTTCGCTCAGTTCCTCGTTGGTCACCACCCGGGCGGGAATACACCGGCCGGTGGCTAAAATCCGGGGCGCGCTCATGGCTCCTCCTTCCCCAGCCGGGGCAGATTCCGCCCCATGGCCCGAAACATATCGTATCTCTGTCTGGCCAGAGCCGGGCCCTTCAGCTTATCCAGCGCGGCCAGTTCCCTGGTCAGCGCGGCGTCCACTGTGCGGAACATGGCATTCCAGTCGGTGTGGGCTCCCTCCTCCGGCTCCCGCAGGACCCCCTGGACAATCCCGCCCCGGCGCAGGTCCTGAGCGGTGAGTTTCATCACGCCGCAGGCCTCGTCCGCGCGGCTGGCGTCCTTCCACAAAATGGAGGCAAATCCCTCCGGGGACAGCACCGAGTAGACAGCGTGCTCCAGCATAAGCACCCGGTTTGCCACCGCCAGGGCCAGAGCGCCGCCGCTGCCCCCCTCGCCAGTGATGACAGAGATAATTGGGACCTCCAGGGCGCTCATCAGGGCCAGACACTGGGCGATGGCCTCTCCCTGGCCCCGCTCCTCCGCCTCTTTTCCCGGATAGGCCCCCGGGGTGTCCACGAAGGTGATGATGGGCCGGCCGAACTTCTCCGCCTGCTTCATCAGACGCTGAGCCTTGCGGTAGCCCTCCGGTGAGGGCATACCGAAGTTACAGCGGAGGTTTTCCTCCAGATTTTTTCCTTTCCGGTGGCCCACTACCGTGACGGGCCAGCCGTGGAACCGGGCAATTCCGCCTAAAATGCTGGCGTCCTCGCCGCACAGGCGGTCCCCTTTCTGCTCAAAGAAGTCAGTGAACAGGGCGGCGATGAAATCCGCCGTGCCCGGACGCTCCGGGTGACGGGCGATTTTTACCTTTTCCTCCGGTGTAAAGCGGCTCATGAACGTCCCCCCTTCTCATGGAGGGCCAGCAGCTGGGACAGGACAGCCCTCCATTCGCTCCGGGGGACAATCCGGTCCAGAAAGCCGTGGTCCAGCAGATATTCCGCCCGCTGAAAGCCCTGGGGAAGCTGTTCCTTGATGGTCTGCTCAATCACCCTGGGTCCGGCAAAGCCGATGAGCGCTCCCGGCTCGGCCAGCATGATGTCCCCCAGGGAGGCGAAGCTGGCTGTCACCCCGCCGGTGGTGGGGTGAGTGAGGCAGGAAATGTATAGTCCGCCCCCGCTCTGGAAGCGCTGGATGGCGGCGGCGGTTTTGGCCATCTGCGTCAGGGAGAAAATGCCCTCCTGCATCCGGGCGCCGCCGCTGGCGGAAAAGATCACAAGGGGCAGCTTTTTCTTGCCGGCGTACTCGGTGGCCCGGGTGACTTTCTCCCCCACCGCCGTGCCCATGCTGCCCATGAGAAAGCGGCTGTCCAGCACGGCGAAGACCGCTCCGCGGCCTTCCACCCTCCCCAGCGCGGCCACCGCCGCGTCCTTCAGGCCGGTCTTCTCCTCCAGCTCCGCGAGCCTGGCGGGATAATCGGGGAAGGTCAGCGGGTCGGCGGGGGACAGCTTTTCCTCCAGCTCCTGAAACGAGCCGGGATCCAGGATGTTGGACAGCCTGTAATAGGCGTCGATAGGCGCGTGAAACCCGCACTTGGGACAGACCTGCTGGGCCCGCTCCCACTCCAGATTGGCGCTCTCCGCGCCGCAGGCGGAACACCTGGTCCGGCGGGTGGAGGTGATTTTTCCCTCCCGCATGGTCTTATAGATCAAAAGGCGGTCCCGGCGGCGGGCAAATGTCTTGTTCACGGCTCTCCCTCCATCATGCGGTCACAGGTCCGGGCCAGCTCCAGCAGGCGGTCCAGGTTTTGATCCAGGAATCCGGTGTCGTACTGGCCCCGGATGAACGCGGGGTCGTGCAGAATCAGGTGGGCCAGAGAGGCGTTGGTGGGGTAACCCTCGATGATCAGCTCCTCCAGCGCCCGGCGCATCCGGCGGATGGCCTCCAGCCGGGTGGGGGCGTGGGCCAACACCTTGGCGGCCAAAGAGTCGTAGTAGGGCGGGACTTCGTAGCCGGTATACAGGGCGGTGTCCACCCGTACCCCCGGTCCGCCGGGCAGGTGCAAAAAGGTGGTGGTCCCCGGACAGGGCATAAACTCTCGCTCCGGGTCCTCCGCGTTGCTCCGGCACTCGATAGCGTGGCCGGACACCTTAACATCCTCCTGCTTGAAGGACAGGGGCAGGCCCGCCGCCACTCGCAGCTGCTCCTTCACCAGATCAATTCCGGTGACCAGCTCCGTGACCGGATGCTCCACCTGAATACGGGTATTCATCTCGATAAAATAGAAGGCTCCATCGGGGGCCAGGACAAACTCCACCGTCCCCGCGCCCACGTAGCCCGCCGCCTGGGCGGCGGCCACAGCGGCCCGGCCCATCTCCTCCCGCAGGGCGGGGGTGAGGGCTTTGGAGGGAGATTCCTCTACCAGCTTTTGCCGGCGGCGCTGGATGGAACAGTCCCGCTCCCCCAGATGGACCACATGGCCCTGTCGGTCCGCCATGATCTGGAACTCGATGTGCCGGGGATTGACCACCAGCTTTTCCAGATACAGCTCCCCGTCGCCAAAGCAGGCCACGGCCTCCGCTCTGGCCTCCTGCCAGGCCCTGTCGATGTCCTCGGGGCCGTCCGCCTGGCGCATCCCCCGGCCCCCGCCTCCGGCAGAGGCTTTCAGCAGAATGGGATAGCCCACTTGGCCGGCCAGCGTCCTGGCTTGACGGGCATTGCTCAGCGGTCCGTCCGACCCGGGTACCACCGGAACCCCGGCGCTCTGGGCCAGGGTCCGGGCGGCTGCCTTGCTACCCAGCTTCCGGATGACGTCCCCGGAGGGACCAATGTACTTTAAGCCCGACTGGGCACAGCGGTCAGCGAAGTCCGGATTTTCCGACAGAAAGCCGTAGCCCGGATGAATGGCGTCACAGCCGGTGGCCATTGCGGCGGACAGGATGGCGTCCTGGTTCAGATAGCTGTCCGCCGCCCGGGCCGGACCGACGCACAGCGACCGGGTGGCCAGTTGGGCGTGGAGGGCGCTTTTGTCGGCCTCCGACCAGACAGCCACCGTCTCCACGTCCAGTTCCCGGCAGGCCCGGATGATCCGCAGGGCAATCTCTCCCCGATTGGCGATGAGTACGCGCTTCAGCATGGTATCACACCCTTCGAACGCGGAACAGGGGTTCGCCTACCCCTACCGCCTCGCCGTCCTGAACCAGAATCTCCTCTATCACACAGTCCGCAGGGGCGGGGACCTCGCTCATCATCTTCATAGCCTCGATCAGGCACAACGTGTCCCCCTTTTTCACCTGCGCGCCGGCTGTAACATAGGGTGGCTCCTCCGGGGCGGGAGCGGCGTAAAACACCCCCACCAGGGGGGCGGCCACCGTCTCGGCCGGCTCCTCCTCCGCCTGGACCGCGGGGAGCGAAGCCGGAACGGCGGCGGCACTCAGAACCGGCTCCCGGCGCAGCGCCACCCGCTCTCCCTCGTGTTCCCACTCCAGCGACGTCAGTCCGGATGCGGCAAAGCGGTCCATCAGGCCGTATAACTCCTGTAATTCCATCGCGGTTTACGCCTGCTTGCTCTTGATGTAGTCCAGAATGTCCTGGACCGTGTGAATCTTCTCCAGGTCCTCATCCTCAATGCCCACACCCAGGCTCTCCTGAAGGGCCATGGACAGCTCCACGATCTCCAGGGAGTCGGCCTCCAGGTCCTCCACCAGGTTGGTCTCCAGCTTGACCTCCTCCGCGTCGCAGCTGAGGGTGCTGACAATAATATCCCGTACGTTCTCAAAGGTGATTTCCATCTGAATCTACCATCCTTTCAAATTCAGCGGGTTCCAGACCGGACCCGTCACTTCAAGTATTTTATCTAAAATTTTTTAGTTAAAATACTTGAGGATTATTATACGGAAATCCACTGAGATGTCAAGGATAATTTTTCCGCCGCCTGTTTTTCTCCGTTTTTCACAAAGCTCATTATTTCCCCGGCCGCATCAGTATCGCGGGTGGGCACAAAAGTATACAAAAACACCGCTTGCTTTTGTAGGCTTCTTTCTTCCGCTCGTTGTGGCGCTCACAGGCCGCGACGGAACCGGCCTTGCGCTTCTGGAAGCGCAATATCGCATAGGGCATGGTCATCCCTCCAATCGAAATGTGCGGGCAGACCGGGGGCGCGTCCGCCCATCAGGTTGACAGCGGTGACGGTTATTTTGGGATGCCCCCCGCCGCTGTCACCCTGACGGGAGAACACCCCGGAAACGCATGGTGCAGGGGCGGGGCTTTCCTCGCTCACCGGCTCGGAAAGCGCCACCCCTGCGGCCGAAAAAATCTCCGATTTTTCCGGCTGCGTTTCCAGGGTGTAACACACTACACCTTGCAAGCAAGGCCGTGTGCCAGACGTTCCCTCTGGACTCCCTTTTTGCGGGGCTGCGCCCCGCGTGACCCTCCGGGTCACAGGACGGGGGTGACGGCTGTTCCCCTCACTGACGGCATCCCAGATAAACCGTCACCGCTGTCAACGCCGTCACCCCTCGAAAGGACGATGCGTCGCCCCGCCTTGGTGCGGCGGTACACATAGCGGACGTTATTCTGGCGCAGGACGGTGGCGTGGTACTCATTCAGCAGCTTTGTGATGACGTTGGACGCAGTGTCTGTTTCCCCCATCTGCGTCAAAAGTTCGGTAGCGGTGCCCGACCACTCCCGCCGTCCCTCCATAAAAGCCACCAGCCGAAAAAGAATGGGCGGCACCTCTGCCGCCGCAAGCTGTTCCTGGGATTTCCGCTCCACCAGCTCCC
>ERZ779632.1201-NODE-1201-length-11170-cov-5.119568_pt1 | contig 11170 bp, 16 predicted proteins | sample MGYA00514194_ERZ779632 | MGnify/ENA primary metagenome ERZ779632 (study PRJEB29562, sample SAMEA4376704) | mouse gut metagenome | isolation source: Cecum | study: EMG produced TPA metagenomics assembly of the A DSS colitis mouse model was used to assess the...
AACAGGCTCATTCCCTACTCCATTTCTGGAGCGGCAACAAAAAAAGACCGGGCATCAGGAAATAAGGGGTATGTTTAATCCCTCGTTTCCTAATGTCCGGCCATTTGGTGACTAACTGCCTTGCGGCACGTTGACCCGTTGCTCGGTACGATTAGATCTTATTCCGTTGTCACATCCTATCAGTGAATTTTCAAAAGCCGCTGGCCCTTCGATAAGGGCTTCCCCGCCGCAGGGCCAGATCGACCTCCACAATTTTATGACAGTGGGGGCACTTGATCTCAATTTTCCCTGTGGTGGGCGATACTTTGTCCATCACGCGCCAGTTACATTCGGGGCACCTGACGGCAATATTTATGGATTGTGCCACTATTCATCGTCCTCCTTTTCAACATCAGCCAGCGCGTAAGGGTTCTGTAAGTATTCCTTTTTCAGCAGGCCAAGCCGTTTAAGCCTGATAGCCATGGCCTGTTTTGAAGCGCCAAGGAACTCTGCCGCTTTGCAAAACCGTTCATATTCCTTTGGGCGGTATATTCTGTTCAGTATGTCAATGCCGCCCGTCAGTTCAAACCGTTGAAGCGCCCCAAGTACGACTTCGGTGGGGAGCAGGAGGGCGGAAGCCAGGTTGTCCGCCTGACACTCGCCCCAATCCTGGATGGGATATTGTGGGCTGCGGCCCCGGTAATAAATAATGCGGTTTTGGATCACTCTATCCGTGGGGTGCAGGTCAGCCAAAATTTGATGCGCTGTTTCGTGGGCTATGGTGAAATGATACCTTCCATATTGGGCCGGATCGTCCTTCAAGTCCTTTTCAACTAAAAGGGTTCGCCCATCGAAATCATAGAAGCAGGCTTGTCCATTATCATCATAGACCTCAACACTGATCTCCCTAAATGCGGTCATTCCGAGGGTCAGCCCATCCTTTGACAGATGGAAGTGGTCGATGTTAAGACCGCAAAGCCCACAAGCCAGGATTTTAGGGTCAACGTGATCGACACGCTGGCCCGCAAACCGGGGCAAGTGCTTATAATCGTTGAAAACACGAGTTGCTATTTTTTCAAGGTCATTTCTTGATAAGTACCCCATCTTCATCCAGCCTCCTATTGCTGCGCCCACACACCTGTTCCACCCGTACACAAGGACAAATTTTCGACAAAAACAGACATTACCCCCTTGACATGATGTGCAACTTATTATAGTATATATGAAAGGTGTTGCACATCCATATTATAGGCGGCTTAGTTGCATCTGTCAAGAGGGAATGTGAAGTTAGTTGCACACTTAACGGAGGTGGTATGATGAAGTTCGCTGAGAAGTTGAGGGCCGCAAGGCTTAAAATGGGTTATACGCAGACACAGCTTGCGGAAATGGCCCATGTTTCGCTCCGCACTATCATCAATTATGAAAAAGGGGACGTGTACCCCCGAAAAGGGGAAACGTATGCAACCTTGGCAAAGGCGCTCAATGTTCCAACAAGTTACCTTCTGACAGAGGAAGAAGAATTTGTCGTTGACGCCGCTGAACAGTATGGCGCTCGCGGGGCGGCACAGGCCGAGGAAATAATTGCTGGGTTTTCTGGTCTGTGTGCCGGGGGTATGCTATCCGAGGAAGATAATGACGCCGTTATGAAAGCGTTGCTGGATATTTATTGGGAGTCCAAAGCACGGAACGTGCAGAAGTACACGCCCAAGAAGTTCAAATAGCCCTGTTTATGGGACAGCACTCTATGTATAATTGTGGATAAGGTTTTTTGCACGTTCAGGGGGTGGAATACCTATGCTGTGCAAAGCAGAAACAATTTACCAAAAAGCCAATACGCTTGTTCAGCGAAGCGGCACACGGGACACGTTGCAGATCGCTGACGATCTTGGGATATTTGTTCATTACATAGACGATTTCAAGGAACTGCTTGGAATATACACATACCGGCACAAGGAGCGTCACATCCTGCTCAATGCCAATATGGAGGAAATGGTGATGCAGATGGTGTGCGGCCATGAGATCGCACACGATACGCTTCACAGGGACAGGGCAAAGGGTGGGATGGGTTTGCAGGAATTTGTGCTGTTTGATATGCGGAATGAAATGGAGTATGAAGCCAACGCATTTGCGGCCCATCTGCGGATCGACAATGAGGAACTGTTTGAGCTTGTGCGCCAGGGATATGATGTGGTGCAGCTTTCCTCGATCATGGGGACGAATATCAATCTGATGCTGATTAAACTGAACGAACTCAACCGAATGGGATGCCAGCTTAACCTCCCATACATTCCCCGGTCGGACTTCCTAAAAAATGTGACGCCACAGGGGTAAAACAATAAAAAATTCGTTGATATAAGCATAAGCCCGCCCCTACTTTTGTAGGGGCGGGCTTATATAGTCAGAAAAAGCGGCTTATGCAGGAGCAGAAAGAGCAGGAGCGCAAGGACAGGACGAACCGCCTTTGCAAGCGCATGGGGCTTTTTGAGAAGCTGCTGCCCGACTGTATCACGCTGACCGAGGAACAGTTTCAGACCTTTTAGGAGCAGACCGCAGCCGCCGAGAATGGGCGCAGGCTGTTGGAGGAAATGACCGCCCACAACGCCGTCAGAGCCAACCCAGGGGGCGCGGGAGCGGCGGCACAGGGAAACACCCACCCCGCCGCTAAAGCCGCCCATACGCCGCAGGAGGGCGGCGCAGACGGGGGCGCGGAGCAAGGGTAACAGATTTGTGGAGCGAGGCCGGGAGGGGGCTTGTAGTCCCCCTCCTCGGCCCTGTTGAGTGTTACTATGCCCCCCTCAGGCAGAGTTGCCAGTGTTAATGGTGTATTGCTTATAGAAATCATCGGACTGGTATTTTTGTGTAATCATAGCGAATAAGTCTACATCTATTTCTTCTGACCACACATCCATCCCTATATAGGGGGACTCCTCATATTCAATGGATATGCCATATTCCTGTATACAAAACCGTCTATGTTTTCCCATTTTTGTAAGAGAAATAGACAAATCTTTGCAAACCGGATATTCTTTGCCATCATAATATATTTTAGGGCCTGATGATGAACGATACAGTCCAAAAAAAATTATTTCATTTTTGAAATACAAACCTGTGACACAGGGATTGCTTTTTCTCTTTGAGAAGCTTTTTTCTCCGCTCTCCACATTAAGTGCGCAGTATTCGTGTATTTCTACATTTACTAATTCATACACATTGTCCATGATTATTACCTCCTGTTCATCAGACTTAAATCAGTGTACCACAACCTGTGGAAAATCTCAAATCGAAAAACTATACCTACTATACAAGCAGTTTCATTCTGTGCTATACTGTTGCTAAAAAATCGCAGAGAGCAGATTGGGGGACATGATGCCATGAAAAGAAAGATTGCCCTTGCCGCCGCTGTGGTCGGGGCGCTGGTGCTGCCGCTGTGCAGTTGCGGTATGGGAGGAATAGAGGGCAAAGCCTTCAAGTATCTTGCCAGCCGGTATAGCGGAGAGTTTACAATCATGAATGTTTGGCGTTTGCCATCAGGAGGCAGTCCAATTCCCAGCATATTGCCATCATATAATGAGGGCGTACTATCCCACAGATTGGAGGGCGCACAATGGGCTATCGGAAACACCTTGCCATGATATTTGCTGTATCCCTACTTTTAACAATGGCTGTCGGGTGCCATCACACAAAAGATAAACCGATCTGGGAACAACTGGAGGAAGCGCAGTATAATAGCTATAAGCCAAGGTTAGACCACATGATTGAAAAATACGGGGATATGTTTGAGATGGATGTGTATGGAACCATCACTTGCACAGAACCAGAATATAAAGATTGGCGGATAGCGTGCGATGCTACCGATAATTATTCTGCTGTTGATAATTTTGCAATCCGATTACGGCGGGAGGATCTGGAGCTTTTTATGCAGGAAATCGTGGAGCCGATTTTTGGGGAATGCAAAGTTTATGTAGTTGGCGGAGGGCGCTCAATTTTGAACGCGGATGCAGAAATCGAAGATTTTTTTACCTATGCGTTTGACCTTGTCCAGTATGCTATCTGGGTTCCCTATACCGAAAACTATCGATTACTTGCAGATGAACTGATAGAGACTATTATGGAGCATAAATATAAACTCCACTTTAATCTTATGTTTGTGGAAGAGGAACGGTATGCTGATGTGTCCCGGGACTGGAGGTACGGCTATCCAGATAAATACAAGTACAGGTTAGAAGTTCTGTACCGGGGAGATTATAAGATGGGGCCTGATTATTATGGAAGCTACGGAAAAATATGGAAAGAAAGAAAAGTTGTCCAAGAGGAATGAACCTAATTCCAAATGACCTGATTGACAATAGATAAAAATATGCAACGGAGGTTTATTATGAACACAAATGTGGAGTAAAAAACCTCTGGATTATGAGTGGGAGGAGGGGCAATTATCCGATATAGAAGAAGCCAATTCAACACAGTAAAATATTGAACTCGAAACGCTCCCATTACAAAGCGGGAGCGTATGTTCGATTAGACAGTTTTGAATGGCCTTTTACGCATAGCGGGAGAGAGAGGCACAGAATAAAGATTAAGAATTTTTGATGCCCATGTATTCGTCGTATGCTTCTTTTATTTTTCTTCTGCAAATATTTCTCCATATTGAGATGTACTTATTTCTATTTTGCAAAGCGTCCGGTTCCATATCGCCCCCAAACCCAATACAATCTTCGTCATCTTCAATCAAGCCTTTTTCGCCAGATAATGCGATTTCATTTGGACATTCGCAAAAGCTAAACCGTGAACACTTAAAACAATATATTCCCAATATGAATGAATTTTCGCATGGATAAATTTCTTCACCCGCCACTCCATCGCAATACCCTTCAATAAGCAAATGTTGCATTTTCATTTTTATAAGACTTCTCCCTTACATTGATTTGAAATCGTCATTTTATAATAGCATATTTGCTACCATATTTCTATCAATTTTATCTTATAATTCAAAAATATTATTTTCGCTCCTGCCAAAATCGGCAGGGGCGTTTTTCATGAAAAGGAGCGTCTATGAGCAACCATCAGCAAGGCCACAGCCACCAATACCGCGCAGGAGGACGGCGCAGGACGGGGACGCAGATGGGGCGCAGCTCAAGGGTAACGGGCTTGCGCCCCTACACGACACAGGCGGCGGCAATCCCTACGCCCATGTCCTGCTGACCATGCGCCCCATCCAGCAGGACGGCGCATGGAGCAGCCGCTTTTCCTCCCGCTGCCGGAGCGCGGCCTGTGTCGAGGTGATCCGGGCCAGGGCCAGCCGCTGGCGCTCGGAGAGCAGATGGTGGTTCCCCACAAAGGTGGAGGCGGACTTTGTATCATAGCCCCGGTTCATCAAGAACAACAGCTCCTGGGCGGAGGCGTTCAGCTTGCCCGCCGCCTTGGGGCCAAACTCTTTTTCGTCCTTCGGCTCATAGCCGCGTCTGACGGTTTCCATAGTGTGCTGTTTCCCTCCGCAATAGACAGCCGCCCATCCAACGGTTTTTTATATGCCGTTGACCTTGGCGGCTGGACAATCTGACCTGCTTGTTCGGATAGATCAATCACCAAGAACTAAAAGTCAACCATTTCGGAACCTGTTCCCAATCCAGTCCTGTAAATTTCAAGGAGTCCTCTTCTATTTCTGCCTGCTGTAAAATAGCGTCTATAATTTGCTTAGTAAGACGCAAGTCCTCGCTTAAAAGAGTAACTCGAATTGTGTGCCTGTTCCATGAATTGTACCTGATATAAAACGTAAGACCAGAGGATGTATGAAAAGCCGCATAGCGTGCAAAGAAATTGTCTGTGTCCGTGGGTTGATTGTTTGTATCAAACAGGCAAAACTCTTTATCCATGCTGAACCAACACGGCTCCAATTCGCAGTCTGCCTCCAACTTTTGCAGGAACTCTGCCAATGGAGCATGACCGGTGACTGTCCATTCCGGCGGACAGTACGCAAGAAAGGCGATTGCATGAATGCAGGAACGTCCAGAGGAAAAGGTGCCTTCTTTGTATTTTAAGGGCTTGCCATGTTCCAGTACCCAGTGGAGCAGTTTGCTATACGCACTATAAAATAACAGTTTTGCAAAGGTATCATGGCAGTAGCAAAAATGCCAACAATACGTTTGCACGAGTTCATCCAAGCCCGCTCCATCCAAAAGGAAACCATACCCTATATCGGGAAGTGCCGCACAGCAGAAAATCAAGAAAGGTGGGTGGCCGGGAGACTCTTCCTCAATATACCGCCACAAGCCCTCCCACATAAGGAAATCTTTTGCTTCACAGGCCATGTTACCATGCTTAAAACCGTTCCACCCCTCAAACATGGAGGAAAGTATTCCGCCGTCCTCCTGGCCCATCTCCTGCAAGTACAATTTGTAGGAGGCCGGAATTGAGCATCCGTATCGTTCCATAATCATTTGTTCCAATGCTTGAATATCTTCTTCCGGCGCAGGCTTGAGGTTTTGAAGCCGCTCCGGTTCAAAAATAGAAACACATTGCTTGACCTTGCGGAACAACTCTGCTTCGGAACATGGAGGGCGGGTGAACAATGTGCGCAGATTGCATTGCATAGCGATAAATCCCCCTTTCTCGCTAATTATAATTTAGTCATACACGGAATTTTTGTAAGTAATCGGAATAACAGAAACATTCATACTGAGGGTGTTTTATTTAATCGGTTTGTACTGATTTATTCCGCCTTTTCCACACGCCCCGAACCGTCACCCCTATTATACCAATAACGGCCAGCACCGCAAGCTGGAGCAGGACATCCAACGGTTTTTTTATATGCCGTTGACCTTGGCGGCTGGGTGCTGATATTATTTCATCAAAAATTGGGGATTAGATAATTAGTATCTTTCCATATCTCTAAATAAAGAATTTCTTCTCCATGAGAGCCAAGTCCCTGAGCCGCCCCAACAAATAAAGCCTTACCGTTTCGCACCACCCATTGAAGGCCATGTTCCGGTTCCCAAGCGCATTCTGAAAAGATAGAAACAGAATAGCAGTCAGGTATTTCCTGGTCAATATATATTTCTACTGGTTTGATATAGGGCAATATTTGCTCTGGTTGTTCAAATCCCTCTGGATAAGGCATTCCTTCAAATTCAAATAACATTTCAATCGGTTCTCTATGACATTTCTCTTCGTCTTGGAAATAGGAGATGCTGGCCCGCATTAGTGATTGCAGTTCTGCATTATCTAATTTTAGAAGTTGAGAAACGCATTGTTCCGCATACTCGATGGAAACATCTTTCCCTTGTCCGATCCTAACAGATACTTCACAGTCGAAAAGTGGCCAATAGATTTTCCCAGACAGGTTGTAATAGTTATCATTAGATTTTATGTCAGTAATCATAAAGGTTCTTCCTTCTCTGCGCATAATTTTCTATAAGAGCTATCCTGCTCTCAACCACAGCCAGCCGCCACCGCTTGCGCATTCCGCCTTTTCCAAACGCCCCGAATCGTTACCCCTATCATACCAGCAACGGCCAGCACCGCAAGCCGGAGCAGGACATCCAGCATCCAACTGACTTTCCCATGCTGGTACATATCCAGCACATAGACGGGATCGAGGTCATAGTCCGCCTGCATCTGGTTCAGCACCCGGCGCTCCTCGGTGGTGGTATAGCGGAGATAGCCCGTGGGATATTCGTCCCCGCCCGTCAGCGTCAGATAATCGTCAAAGTACACGCACAGCCAGGAGCCGTCCCCCAGCTCCGCCAGATAGTAGCGGTTATAATATCCGCCCGCAAGCCCCTGGAGCATCCTCTGCCAAAGCGGGAGGGGGTAGTCGGCATAAATGTATTCCGAAACGGATACCGCCCGTTTCGCGCCATAGCTGCGGTGATAGTGCGTCCCCTCCTGCGCCGCGTCCCGCAGACGGGCCAGCGGGCAGGCCACCAGATCGCCGCCTGTCACCGTCGCCGGGGTCTGGGCGTAAAAGCATGATGACACGTCCTCCTGCCGCCGGAGTTGCTGGACACCCTCACCGGGCCGCTGGCCTTGCCCCGTTCCTGTGCCAGCCCACAGGTCGTACAGCCAGCCAGTGGGCGCGGCCAGCATCAGCCAGAGCGCAAGGGCGGCGCACACGATATTCCGCAGGATGGCGGGGATGGAGTGTTGTTCTTTCTTCATGTATGTACCGCCCTCCTAATAAGAACGTAAATGATTTGCTACTCTATTTTATCTGACCAATAGTAGCCCACTTTAGAAAAATCCCGGCGGAGTAAATCTTTTTCTCGCATGAAAAAAGTGGCTGTTCCATCTTCACCAAAGCTGATTGGATAATACCCCTGTGAACGATCATCCACGTCTTGAAAGCCACATTCAAATTGTAACAAGACGGTATCCCAAGGACATTGGCTTTCTGTAACCTCTGGCAATATGGTGCGTGGATCAGCTTTAGAAAAGGTAGGGAAACCGCCCAGCTTGTTGTATCGTGCATAGGCTTTGTCGTATAAATCCCGCCAGATGTCATCCGCCATCATCCAATCCACAGGTATCGGCCCAGATGAAATTCTCTTGGGCCAAAATGTAATCGGGGCTTCATCAGGAAAAAGTTTTTGATAGGCCATACCAAAATGGGTAGCAAAACGGTAATCACTAACAGTAAGTCCTTCTTGTTCAAGGGTTCCTCCCTGCTCTGGCGGACCGAAGTGCAGCTTATAGACCAAATTCTCTATTAAAACATGGCTGTTGTCCACCGGGCCGACCGTCATCTTGGCTGTCACCCCATTCTCGGTAACAGTGGTGTCAATCTTCGGGTAATAAATCACTCGCCAGTCCCGTTGTTCTGTCCAGCACTCCATTCCACGGTAGCCAATCAGCGGGTCATGATCCGGGAGGAAGATTTGCAAAATGCCTCTATCAGGGAATGGGGGCATAGCGGGCATCTGGGCAAAATTGATCTGAACGATTAGCCGCAACTGCGCTCCGTTCTCTCCAATGGGCAACTTTGCATCATGGGGACAGTAGGGAATGCCGCCGATTCGACTATCAAAAATGGTAGTGGGCTGTTGGGACAACGACAGCTGGCACATTGGCTTTCTTGTCTGCTGCCATAGTTCTTCCAGTGCTTTCTCACCCCGGAGGGCCTCCCGTTGGGCGGGGCCTTTTTCTTTTTCCCTTGCTTTGCCCATTTTTATAATCCTCCCCTTTACTGAAAGCATTTTTTCTATTGATGTACTTTCGCTATTTTACAATTCCTGGACACCGGCCTGCCTCAGCCAGTCTTGCAGTTTCTTGACCGGGAACCCGGTAAACACATAATCCTCACCCGACTGGCTGTGGATCGTCACCGCCGTAAACAGCGCCTTTTTGCCCACGGAAAAGCCCTTAATGTCCGAAAGGGGCAAATCCATTTCCGGGCTCCCGACCATGCTGATATAAAAGCAGGCCCGCTGGTTGGTGACATAGATATTCCCGCCAAAGGGCTTTGTGGTGAGAAACTGCTTTTGATGGAGCGCCACCTGTCCGCTGCCGATCATTGTCTCGTTGGGGTTCAGTTGAAATTTTGCCATAAGTAATTCCACCTCTTAATATGTCATTGAAATGTTCATCTCTTTGGCTATCTCACACCTAAATTATAGCCAGAATTTATTTTTTTGCAAGTAGGGGCACGAATTTGAATGGGGGCAAGGTTGACAATCCCCAAACCTTGCTTTTCAGCATAGTCCACTGTATAGGCTGTCCCACCATCTTTTTTCGTGAGGTAGCAGACACATACACCGCTGTGGTCTACCAAATGGCGATTGCGCTTGAACATACAACCCCTGGTGTACTCCTGGGCGGTGTAGACCACCTTATCTGCCTGGGCCTTGATGCGCTCATATTCCGCCACGTCCCCGGCAGGCCACCCTCGTGTCTGCGTCAGGCAGGGGAGGACAAGGATCAGCTTTATGTGTGGGTATCTGTTTTTCAGGTTAAGTACAGTCTGCGCGGCGAGGGCATCAAAGCCCCGCGCACCTCCGGCTCCATAAAATTGGACGCCCTGCTCAATCAGGCCAATGATCGTTTCTTCCAACTTCATGGCGAGTTCTTGGCAGAAAGCAGGCGGCAGCTCGCGGTGGCCGGTGAAGCAGCAGGTTCTCTTTCGCATTTCACGCCCTCCTTATATCCTTTGGTGGCTGTATTATATCATTGTATTGCTATAAATGACAATTCCCCTCTATAAATAATTTCTGCTGGACGTGGTAATCTCTTACCAGGAGGGGCAAAGCTATGGAAACAGTCTACCGGGAACAGTACATTCGTTTTGGGCTGAAGGTTCAATACTATCGCAAACTGCAAGGACTGACGCAGGAAGCCTTTGCAGATAAGATTGGGCGGTCATGGTCTTTCGTTGCAAAGATTGAAAGCCCCACACAGGTATTTGGCGTTTCGTTGGAAACGCTGTTTAAGATTGCCGACGCGCTGAAAGTCCCTGTCGCAAAATTATTTGAAGAATAAAAACACGCCCTGGATTGACCGTTTTTAGCCAATCCAGGGCGAAAAATTAGATTTCAGGGGCTAATAGGCTGGCGTCCCGTACCCATAAATTTCGTAGTGTCCAACAGCATAGCGGTTTTCCCGGCAGCTATCGCCGGAGTTACCCTCCACGGTGTAGACAAAACCGTTCTCCACCTTTTCCACGATGCCAACGTGGTCGGCAAGGCCGTCCTGCGGCCCGGAGCTACCTTTGTTGTCCCAATCAAAGTAGATGATGTCGCCGGGGCGCGGCTCATAGCTGTTATCCTGCCAGAGTCCCCGATCCTTAAACCAATTAGAGCCGCTGATGCAGCCCGCGGTTTTGGGGATCACCCCGGCGTCCAGATACCCGCACTCGTTGGCACACCAACTGACAAAGCAGGCGCACCACTCCACACGGGAGTTGAAGCCGTACCAAGACCAATAGGGCTGACCGCCCACGTTCCCGATTTGCGAGAGGGCCACCACCACGATCTCCCCATCGCCCAGGCCGATGCCGTACAGGACGCTGCTCCACATACTGCGGTTTTCTTCAGCCAGTAGCTCCGCAAGCTGCGCCCGCTGGTCTGCGGTGAAGTTGTAGGCGTCCGCCATTTCATCGGCGGTCTTGTGGGTCACGGTGATATAGAGGGTCGTTGTCGTTACCTCGACTTCTTCCTCAATGATATTGCCCGCTCCATCATCCGTTTCCACGGTTTGGGTGGTG
>ERZ779632.1203-NODE-1203-length-11151-cov-6.228371_pt1 | contig 11151 bp, 8 predicted proteins | sample MGYA00514194_ERZ779632 | MGnify/ENA primary metagenome ERZ779632 (study PRJEB29562, sample SAMEA4376704) | mouse gut metagenome | isolation source: Cecum | study: EMG produced TPA metagenomics assembly of the A DSS colitis mouse model was used to assess the...
CCGCAAAGGTAAATTCACGGCTTACGCCCTCTATTTCGACAGTAATTTTGTCGCCTGCCTTAAGTCCCAAGTTTTTCTCTATGAAACGGGTAGCGTAAATTTCCCCTTTCGCTACACTTTTAAGAATACTTTCGTCGTCCAGAAAATAATTTATCCCCATATCCCTGTCGCTCTGTAATACTAATTTCTGACTGAGGCTGGAAGCGTTAAGCGGTTCGCCGACCCGCGTAATATTGGACTGGGACATCGAGACGACCTCCTCGATACGGAACTCGTCGATCACAGAGGCGTTTTCAAGTGTCCCGCAAATATCCTGGTCGCAAGATTTGTTTTCGCTAAACGCGAAATAATCGGGCACGTCTGCCATCTCAAAATAGTTGTCCAGCGCAGTCGTCACGGTGATGATGTTGCTCACGCCGGAGGACATGAACATCGACGCGAGTATAATAAATACCAGCAGTATCACGTTCATTGCCCTTTTGCGTTTCAGATCTTTTTTCAATATCCTCCAAAACATAGTGTATACCTCTTTTCTTGCGTTTTATTTTCTTCATGTTCGAATCATAGCATAAAAATTCTTAACAAGTCTTTAACTTTTGACAGAACATGAAAAAGTATAGTCAGACCCGGATAGAAAGCTGTGTCTGCATAACTGTTCCGATTGCCTTCATCATTCCGATTTTCTTTCTGCATATCGGCTCTTGATTCCTTCATAGTCAGATGCTTCTGTTTAGGGTGTGGTGTGATACCTGCGTAACATAATAAAAATTATCTGTTCCAAACAATATACCAAAAAATGGCTTATATGTATCATTTCCATAATCTGATTTAGGTATTCTGCTTTCTTTACTTCTAAGATAATCAAATATTTTTCATCAATAACAAGCCATTCCATTATCTTTTCTCCTGTGCAATACTATAAAAAAAGAGATAGTTTCCTATCTCTTTTATAATACGGTTTTAAAGGCTCCGTAACCTCTATTAATACGATTTTATATGGATTCGTAACCATCTGCAGAAATCTCATCCATTTCTTATTTACTGTATATACAGTAAAAGAGAAAATGTCAATAGAAATTTTAGAGCGGCAGAGACGCAGAAAACAACCTGACGCCGCTACAGGTTCACACCAAGCGCTTCCAGATCTTTTTGTACCTGCGCAAAATTCTGAAACTGAATCACACTCCATCCAATCTGCTTTGGATACACGAGATTGTCCGCATTATCGTCTATAAATACGCAGGTCTGCGCATCCAGTCCGTATCGATCCATAAGAAAGTGATAAATTTCCTTTTCCGGCTTAATATGACCGGTTTCAAAAGAAAATACCGCGCCGTCCGTAAGCGGTAAAAAGCTCAGACCCTCTGCTTTTGTCAGTTCATACGTACGTCTGGCATAATTTGACAAAATATATATGTGATAACCGGCTTCTTTCATCGAACGAATCCATGGTTTTGCGTATGGATACTGCACGATCATCCCTGCCATATGATCCCAGAATAACTGAATCTGATGCGCATACGCTGGTGCGTAAGACTGAAACTCTGCCAGCAGCTCTTCGTCAGACTGTACGCTGCGGTCATATTCATTCCACTTTGGAGTACGTACCGTAGCATCGGCAACCGCCTCCAGAGTCTCGCCGGATATCCCAATCTTCTCAAGCAGACTGGCCCAGCAGAAATCGACAAGTACCATACCTACATCTAAAATTATATTTTTAATCATTTGAGATCCTCTTTCACAAATCTGTCTGTTGCCAATACAAACTCTGCTGCCTGCATCCGGATGTTACCGGCCGGATGTACGACTGATAATATCCGTGCGGGAAGGCCCGTTGGAAACCATTGTAATCGGATATTCAATCTGCGATTCAATAAACTCTACATATTTCCGGCAATTTTCAGGAAGCTCCTCATAATTTTTTATACCTGTAATATCACACTTCCAGCCCGGCAGCATCTGATAGACCGGTTTTGCCCGATGCAGTCTGGCAGTCGTTGGAAACTCTGTCGTAACTTCGCCATCGATCTCATAGCCTACGCATACCGGTATCTCATCCAGATATCCAAGCACATCCAGTACGGTAAACGCCACGTCCGTAGTGCCCTGCAGACGGCATCCGTATTTACTTGCCACGCAGTCAAACCACCCGACTCTGCGCGGACGACCAGTCGTAGCGCCATATTCGCCGCCGTCGCCGCCGCGGTTTCTTAGTTCGTCCGCCTCGTCGCCGAAAATCTCGCTGACAAACGCTCCGGCTCCTACCTGGCTGGAATATGCCTTGCAGACTGTAATCACCTGACGAATCTCGTACGGAGGCACACCGGCGCCGATCGCGCCATAGCCTGCCAGCGTCGGGGATGAGGTGACCATCGGATAGATGCCATGATCCGGATCTCTCAAAGTGCCAAGCTGTCCTTCCAGCAAAATGGTCTTTCCATCTTTTAACGCCTGATGCAGATATGCAGAGACATCCGTTACGTACGGCTCTGCCATCTTTTTATATTCCTGCAGCTCCGCCATAAGATCTTCGGCTTTGAGCAGCGGTTTATGATACAAATGCTCTAACTGCACATTTTTTATTTCACAAATTCGAGCGGTTTTTTCCAAAAGCAGCTCTTCATCGAACAGCTCGCTTACCTGAAAACCGATTTTGGCATATTTATCTGAGAAAAACGGTGCGATGCCCGATTTGGTCGAGCCAAACGATTTACTTCCCAGACGTTCTTCTTCATACTGATCGAACAGCACATGATAAGACATTACGATCTGCGCTCTGTCTGAGACAAGAATCTTCGGCATTGGAACTCCCTGCTCTGTAATGGTTTGGATCTCCTGAAATAATTTACGAACGTCTAACGCCACGCCGTTTCCTATTACGCTTGTCGTATGATCGTAAAAAACGCCGGATGGCAGCGTATGCAGCGAAAATTTGCCATAGTGATTTTTAATCGTATGTCCTGCGTTGGCTCCTCCCTGAAAGCGGACAATAATATCGGCATGTTCTGCCAGCATATCCGTAATCTTACCTTTTCCTTCATCTCCCCAGTTCGCACCTACAACTGCTTTTACCATAAATACTTACCTCCTGTAAATCAGTATTTTTCTTTACCGTTCCTGCCTTTATTGAAAGCCGGACGCGGTAACTTACCTGTAATTATGAAAGATGCCAAAAAAATTATACACGACTCTGTATCAGAAGTAAAGCTCTATTCTGTAAACTTATGGGAACATGCAACGGCCAGCGCTCCCGGCCCGATATGACAGGATACGCTTAACGACAAAGGATTGATGCAGCACTGCTGTCCCTGAAATACTTCTTTTACTTCTTTTTCTAATATCAGAGCCGCGTCCCTGTCGTACGTATATGCAATATCGATATACAGATTGCCTCCGCTGGCATCTCCAAAACGATTCTTACTATCGTTTCGCATGGCTTCGATCATAATGCTTTTTGCCTGTTTTACCGTTCTCGCCTTTGCAAAAGCGTCCAGCTTCTCTCCCTGAATCTGCAGTACCGGTTTGATCCGCAGCAGCGTGCCAAGAGCAGCTGCGGTCGTCGTAATCCGTCCGCCTTTTTTCAGATATTTGAGCGTATCTACCATAATATAAATACTGGATTCAAATTTTTCGCGTTCCAGCAGTTCCTTTATTTCCAGCGCGCTTTTTCCTTTTTCCACAAGTCTTTTCGCATCCATAACCGAACGTCTCTGGGTAACCGAAATCCTCTGGTTATTGACCACCTGCACACGTCCCTCGTAAGACTGCGCCAGCATATACGCCGTTTCACAGGAGCTGCTAAGTCCCGAAGACATTGGAATATGCACAATCTCGTCATATTCCTGCAGCAGCCTGTCCCACAAATCCGTGACGTCTCCGACCGCCGGCATCGACGTCGAGATCTCCCCGCCCTCTGCCAGCATCTGATAAAACTGCTCCTGCGTCAGATTTACATCTTCATAAAAAGTAGTTCCGTTGATATAAAAAGGCATCGCTATGACTGTAATTCCCAGCTCTTTTGCCTCTGCCTGCGTAATTCCGCTGTTTGAATCAGTTACAACAGCTATTCTGCCCATAGTTTCCCGTCCTCTCTTTCCAAACATTTTTCAAACTCAATCCTGTTATAGTAACAGTCTGCCCTGCAATGCATTGTATCACACCTGAAAAATACTTACAAGCAAAAGCCGTCTGAAATCGTTCGATTTCAAACGGCTTTTATTCTCGTTTCAAACTATTGCTAAATATCCATGCTGCTCAGACAGGTCTTAAAGCATGTAACCAGTAAGGTTACGCGAAGCGCCTGCAGACATCCGGACGATTTTTACATCATACCCATGCCTGGATTACCTGCCGGCATAGCCGGAGTATCTTCTTTAATATTTGCCACAACCGATTCTGTTGTCAGTAAGGTTGCCGCTACAGAAGTCGCGTTCTGCAAAGCGCTTCTTGTAACCTTAACCGGATCCAGAATACCTGCTTTTACCATATCTACGTATTCTTCTGCTGTTGCGTCGAAGCCAACGCCTGTTTCAGAATCTTTTACCTTATTAATAATGACTGCGCCTTCCAGTCCTGCGTTTGCCGCAATGTAGAACAGCGGAGCTTCCAGTGCCTTTAAGATCACTTTTGCGCCTGTCTTTTCATCGCCTTCCAGCGAATCTGCAAGAGCAGACACTTTCTTGGATGCGTGAATATATGCAGAACCGCCGCCTGCGATAATTCCTTCTTCTACTGCTGCTCTTGTAGCGTTTAACGCGTCCTCCATACGCAGCTTGCTTTCTTTCATCTCTGTCTCTGTTGCAGCGCCTACACGGATAACTGCTACGCCGCCTGCCAGTTTTGCCAGTCTTTCCTGTAATTTTTCTTTGTCAAATTCTGATGTCGTCTCCTCGATCTGGCTCTTGATCTGGCTGATTCTTGCTTCGATTGCAGATTTTTCGCCCATACCGTCTACGATGACTGTATTTTCTTTCTGTACTTTTACAGATTTTGCACGTCCTAACTGCTCTAACTCTGCGTCTTTTAATTCCAGACCCAGTTCTGAGGAAATGACCTGTCCGCCTGTCAGGATTGCGATATCTTCTAACATTGCTTTTCTTCTGTCGCCATAACCCGGAGCTTTTACAGCTACTACGTTAAACGTACCGCGCAGTTTGTTTACGATCAGTGTGGTAAGCGCTTCGCCTTCTACATCTTCTGCGATAATGAGCAGCTTGGCGCCTGTCTTTACAACCTGTTCCAGTAATGGAAGAATCTCCTGAATATTGGAAATCTTTTTATCGGTAATTAAAATATAAGGATCTTCCAGAACAGCTTCCATCTTATCCATATCTGTTGCCATATACGCAGAAATATATCCGCGGTCAAACTGCATACCTTCTACCAGATCCAGCTCTGTCTGCATGGTCTTGGACTCTTCGATCGTAATAACGCCGTCTTTGGATACTTTTTCCATTGCGTCTGCAACCAGGTTGCCGACTTCTTCATCTCCGGCAGAAATAGCCGCTACTTTCGCGATATGGTTCTTGCCGTCTACTTTCTGGCTCATTTCCTGCAGCGCTTCTACCGCTACGTTTGTCGCTTTTTTCATACCTCTTCTTAAGCTGATCGGATTTGCCCCTGCAGCAAGATTTTTAATTCCTTCGGAAACCATTGCCTGTGCCAGTACGGTAGCGGTTGTCGTACCGTCGCCTGCCACGTCGTTCGTCTTGGTCGCAACTTCTTTTACAAGCTGTGCGCCCATGTTTTCAAACGGATCTTCAAGTTCGATTTCTTTTGCGATCGTAACGCCGTCGTTGGTAATTAACGGAGCGCCATAAGATTTATCTAAAACCACGTTTCTTCCTTTTGGTCCAAGTGTTACACATACTGTATCTGCCAGTTTATCTACGCCTGCTTCTAACGCAGCTCTTGCCTCTGCACCATATTTAATTTCCTTTGCCATTGTAATCTTCCTCTCTTCTTTCTTCTATTTTCATTTTATATGATAATTCTTTTAATCCTGCTTCGTTTCTCTTATTCTACCACAGCCAGAATATCGTTCTGACGAACGATGATATATTCTGTTCCGTCGATCTTTACTTCGGTTCCTGCATATTTGGAATAAATTACTTTCTGACCTTCTTTTACCTGCATGGTGATCTCTTTTCCATCTACCACGCCGCCAGGACCTACCGCAATTACCTCAGCCTGCTGCGGCTTTTCCTGAGAAGCGCTTGTTAAAATGATGCCTGACGCAGTTGTTTCCTCTGCTTCACACTGCTTTAATACGACTCTGTCTGATAATGGTACTAATTTCATGAATATTTCCTCCTTTTGACGACTCTTCTTTTCAATTCTTAATCCTGTTATCTGTTTATGTTATTAGCACTCGCTTGTTTTGAGTGCTAACTGATAGCTCCTATCATATGTTTTTATGTTCTGTTTCGCAAGTATAACATTTTACCAGTTTTATAATATTATGTCTTATATACTTATGATATCTCTTTTTTTCTCATTTTATCTCATTTTTGTCAATTAATTCTAAAAAAAGCATGAACTCTATAAAAACACTTTTTATAATTTGCGATCTCTTCGTTTTATCAGAGAAATAAAAAACAGTTCTGCCGTCAGAGACAGAACTGTTTTTTATTTCTTATGATATGATATCAAATCCGGATTTACTTTAACATGCCTTCCAATACAACAGCCGCTTCTTTTAACGCGTCTTCGATACCTGCCGGATTTTTTCCGCCGGCCTGCGCCATATTCGCACGGCCGCCTCCGCCTCCGCCGACTTTTGCGGCTGCGGCCCTGATCAGGTTGCCGGCATGCGCGCCCGCCGCCATTGCTGCGTCTGTCGCCATCGCTGCCAGATTCACCTTTCCATCTGCGTCAGAAGCAAGCAAAATGACGCCCTCGCCTAACTTTGCTTTTAACTGGTCGCCCAGCTCGCGCAGACCGTTCATATCCACACCGGATACTTTTGCTGCAAGAAACCGGATTCCCTTTATCTGCTGTACCTGATCCATAACGTCGCCCAGCGCGTCTTTTGCAGCCTGCGACTTCAACGACTCATTTTCACTGGCAAGCGCCTTGAAATCAGCCATGAGATGTTCCAGCTTTTCTACCAGGCCTGCCGGAGACGCTTTGACCACTCTGGCTGCCTGCTCCAGCGTCTGTTCGATTCTGTCGTAGTACGCAAATACCGCGTCTGAGGTCAGTGCCTCTATCCGGCGCACACCCGCTGCCACACCGCCTTCAGAAATAATTTTAAACGCAGTAACCGCACTCGTATTAGCAACATGCGTGCCGCCGCACAGTTCCACGGAAAAATCTCCCATACGTACCACGCGCACCGTTTCGCCGTATTTTTCGCCAAACAGAGCCATTGCGCCAGTCTTTTTCGCCTCATCCAGCGTCATAATATCCGTCTCAACCGGAAGAGACGCCGCTATTTTTTCATTGACAAGCGCTTCTACACGACTGATCTCGTCTCTGGTCATTGCGGAAAAATGGGTAAAGTCAAACCGCAGCTTATCCGGCGTCACCTCGGAACCCGCCTGTTCCACATGTGTTCCAAGCACCTGGCGCAGCGCTTTTTGCAAAAGATGCGTCGCACTGTGATTCTTTTCGATTCCTGCCCTGCGGCTGCCATCGACCTCCAGCTGCACCTCATCGCCCGTTTTCAGCATGCCGCTGACACATGTTCCGATATGTCCGACTTTTCCTCCTGACAGCCGGATCGTATCTTCCACCTGAAACTCGCCGTTTTTCGTACGGATAAATCCGGTATCGCCGATCTGACCGCCCATTGCCGCATAAAACGGTGTTTTCGCTGTAATAATGGTACCCCGTCCGCCATCCGACAACGCTTCTGTAATCTCTGTATCTGTCGTCATAACTGTAATGACCGAAGTATCTGTCAGTCTGCCGTATCCTGTAAATGCAGTCGTTATGGCAGGATCTATAGACTCGTAGACCGTTACGTCCGCTCCCATATAATTCGTCGCTTTTCTGGCCTTTCTGGCCTTTGTCCGCTGTTCTTCCATACAGGAATAAAAACCTTCTTCATCGATCGAAAAGCCTTTTTCCTCCAGAATCTCCTGCGTTAAATCCATTGGGAATCCATAGGTATCATATAACTTAAACGCATCTTCGCCCGACAGCGTTTTGCTTCCTTTTTCTTCCATCGCCTGCTGCATATCCGCAAGAATCTCAAGGCCCTGATCGATGGTCTTATGAAACTTTTCTTCTTCCTGTGTCAGTACTTTAAAAATAAACGCTTTCTTTTCTTCCAGCTCCGGATACCCGTCGCTGCTCTCGGTAATTACCGTACCGCTCAGGCTGGCCAGAAACGTTCCCTGTATGCCGAGCATCCGTCCATGTCTGGCTGCCCGCCGGATCAGCCGGCGCAGGACATAACCGCGCCCTTCGTTCGAAGGCATAATGCCGTCCGATACCATAAATGTAGCGGAACGGATATGATCTGTAATCAGCCGAATCGACACATCGTCCGGCTCGCTGGTCTGATAAGTCTTATGCGACAGTTCGCATACTTTATCACGAATCGCTTTCATCGTATCGATATCAAAGACCGAGTCCGCTTCCTGCATCACAACCGCAAGCCGCTCCAGCCCCATCCCTGTATCGATGTTTTTCTGCGCAAGCTCCTCGTAATTTCCTTTGCCGTCACCGTCAAACTGCGTAAATACATTATTCCATACTTCCATAAAACGATCGCAGTCACAGCCCGGCTTACAATCCGGGCGGCCGCAGCCATACGCTTCTCCGCGATCATAATAGATCTCGGAACACGGCCCGCACGGCCCTGCGCCATGCTCCCAGAAATTGTCGCATTTTCCGTCTTCATCCCGATAAAATCTTGTGATCTTCTCCTTTGCAACGCCGATCTCTTTGTTCCAGATTTCAAACGCTTCTTCGTCTTCGCCATAGATCGAAGGATACAGGCGGTCTTCGGAAAGACCGAGTACGTTTGTCAGAAACTCCCACGACCATGCGATGGCTTCTTTCTTAAAATAGTCGCCAAAAGAAAAATTGCCGAGCATCTCAAAAAAAGTCAGATGTCTTGCGGTCTTTCCCACATTTTCAATATCTCCGGTACGAATACATTTCTGACAGGTCGTAACGCGCTTTTTCGGCGGTATTTCCTGTCCCGTAAAATATGGTTTCAACGGAGCCATTCCTGCGTTAATCAGCAGCAGGCTGTTGTCGTTATGTGGTACTAAAGAAAAACTCTTCATTGCCAGATGTTCTTTGCTTTCAAAAAACTCCAGAAACATTCTGCGCAGCTCATTTACGCCATAACTCTTTTTCACGCTGTTTGTCCTCCAAAATGCTTTATCTGCGGCCGGTATTGTGAATCCGAACCGTCGATGTATTTTTTGCGTCTTTGTTTTCACGAAGCGCCTTCCCCGCCTTTACGCCGAGCAGGGCAAGCACCGCATAAATAACGGCTTTTAAGACATATTCTGCAAAACTTCCCAAAAATGCTGCCATAAGAAACTCCTCCTGTTCTATTTCTGTTTTCATTCTGACATCTTCCTGTATGATATCTTCTTTCCATTATGATATCTTCTTTCCATCAGATCTGAATCTAAGGAACGATGCATATGTGAACTATTATAATCTTCTTTGCAGGGGATTTCAACCGGTTTTGTGATTTTACGCAAATTCGGACAAACGCTCGTCTGTAGATATGGCTTTACGGCTGATTTACGATTCCTGTAAATAACGGCAGCCCGTCAGATCCGGTAACTACAAATAAAAACGGCCGGTCTAAAATAAAATCGATCTCATCATCCGCCAGCAGCAGGCCGGTCGCATCGGCGCTGATTACCGTATAAGCCGCTGCCTCCACCCCTTTTTCATCGACAGACACCCTGGCCGCATGATCTGTACGGGAGACAAAAAGTCCGTCGGTATCTGTCGTCATTGGTGAAAAATCAGACGCCTTCGCATCGAATACATCTGTAACGCCAAGCGCCATCAGTCCGTCTTTCAGCTCAAACATCGAAGAGACGTCAAATTTTGGCACAGCCAGATTTACCCAGACCTGTTTTTTATCCTGCCACTCGTATTTGTCTTTTGATACGAAAAACTTCACTGCCTGCGGATCGTTCAGCAGTTCATCCGGCGTCACTCCCTGATCCGGCAGTATCAGCCACATATCGCCTGTCCCTTCCAGACTTTGTGAAACCGCGCGGAAACGTTCCCCCTCATAACAGGTTCCTGCAAACTTATTCCGGTGCATAAATTCACAGGTAATATCCGCTGTATCCGCATGAAAAACATCTTCTTTTGTATCTGCATTTAAAAATTCGTCTTTCCATTTGGCACGGAAATAAATCGTTGTTGCCAGCGCCATAACGGTCTGCGGATTCAGTTCCATCTGTGAAGCCTGCTGTTTTAATAAACCGCCGGTCTGCTCATTCAGCCAGTTTTGCAGTTCTTTATTAAATGCTCCGGATCCCATCTTTCCCTGGTAAGAAGACGCATAATAATTTTTCGCCAGCGTCTGCAACGTGGACGGAAGATAATTCACATCCTGATCCATCCATAAAGAAGCTGCCAGAATACTGGTTGTTCTGCCGTCATTCACATAATTGGCGTTCCATAAGTCGGATACCTGACTGCGTAACGACTCCAGATCTTTACTTCCCAGCAGATCCAGAATCTGCTGTCTGCTGTTTCCATTGGTCAGCTCTGCCAGCATACCCAGCGCCATGTAGACGTTCAGCGGCGAATAAATCCGATTTTGGTTTTTGGCATCAGACAAAAACTGCTTTGCGCTTTTTTCCAGAAACGCATCCATACCGTCTGCATAACCGGTTCGTTCACTCCTGCTTCTTACCCCATCCCACCATGCGTCGTATGCTTTGGAATAACCCGCCTCGTCAAACTGTCCGTTCGCATTTGTAAAATGCGCCTCATCCGGATACTGTGCCGTCTTAGGATAGTCTGCCTTTGCAACCGCACCGGACGTCTGCGGCTCAAACATCTTTTGAATCTGAGCGACCGGATGATTTTTCAATATGAGAAACTCCTGACTGCCGGCACGCATCCGGTTCCCGTAAAACGTATATGTTTTTTTACTTCCGTTCTTTTTGTAAAGGATGACTGAAACTTCTTTCTGTTTCTGATTGGTTCCGG
>ERZ779632.1205-NODE-1205-length-11144-cov-4.776716_pt1 | contig 11144 bp, 10 predicted proteins | sample MGYA00514194_ERZ779632 | MGnify/ENA primary metagenome ERZ779632 (study PRJEB29562, sample SAMEA4376704) | mouse gut metagenome | isolation source: Cecum | study: EMG produced TPA metagenomics assembly of the A DSS colitis mouse model was used to assess the...
TGAAGAAAAAGATGATCTCGTTCGCCCCGTCCACGTCCGCAGCCTCGTGAAGTTCCTCCGGGATACCCCGGTAATAAGTTCTCGCGATAGTCATATTCCACACGCTGAACGCGCCGGGAAGAATGATCGCCCACATGCTGTCCAGAAGTCCAAGATTGCCGATCAGCAGATAGGTGGGGATCAGTCCGCCACCGAAGAACATGGTGATCATGAAAATGACATTAAAGAACTTTCTGCCCCTGAACTCCGCCTTCGACATGGGATACGCCGCCAGAAGCGTAACGCCCACGGATACCACGGTAAACACGACGGAGTAGACGATCGCATTTTTAAAGCCGATCCAGATCTGCGCGTTGGAGACCACGCGCTCGTAAGCCGTCAACGTCCATTTGCTGAAATCAAAGGTGATTCCTTTATTCTGGAGCGTGATCGGATCCATAAAGGAAGCCGCAATGATGTACACCACAGGGACAATGATCGCGAGCACGAACAGAGCGATCAGCGTATACCCTGTTATCAGGAGTATCTTATCCTGCAAACCATAACTGGAAAATTTTTTCTCTTTCATGTTCCCTCCTATAATCCCTGTCCTTCGTTCATCTTCGCGACGATCTTATTCACGCTCACCAGCAGGATCACGTTGATGACCGTATTGAACAGGCCGACTGCCGTCGAAAAACTGAAGTTACCACTGATAAGACCCTGCTTATACACATATGTAGAAATGATCTCCGAGCTGGCAAGGTTTAAGTCCGTCTGCAGCGCGTACGCCTTTTCAAATCCGATGCTCATGATATTTCCCGCCTGCAAAATAAACTGGATGATAACAATATCCTTGATCGCGGGCCACTCGACGACTTTGATCTGCTGCAAAATATTTGCGCCGTCGAGCACTGCCGCCTCCTTCAGATCCTGGCTCGCGCTCGCCAGCGCCGCCGTGTACATGATGGACGCCCAGCCGGCTCCCTGCCAGATGCCGCTGGCGATGTAGATGGTTCTCCAGGCCTCTGGCATGGTCATAAAGTTGATCTGGGTTCCCAGCAGCAGATTGACCGGACCGGTGACGGAGAGGAATATCCTCACAATACCGCAGAGCACGATGACCGAGATAAAGTTCGGCAGATACAGAGCCAGCTGAACCTTTTTCTTGATCCCCTTACTCTGGATACGGTTCAGCAGAAACGCCAGGATGATCGGAGCCGGGAATCCCCACAGCAGACCGAAGATACTGAGTTTCAGGGTGTTCACCAGGTAGGACATAAAGTCCGGAGAAGAAAGAAATCTCTCGAAATACTGGAAGCCCACCCACTTGCTGGCCAGTATTCCCCTGAACGGGTTGTAATCCTGAAACGCGATGAGAATGCCGCCCATTGGAATATATTTGAAGATCAGCGTCAGCGCCAATGCCGGCAGAAGGAAGATCACATACAACTGCCAGTGCTGTTTCACATACACAAGCGAATTATGAAATTCCCTCGAATTGCTACCCCCCCGTTTCCCGTCGGAAACAGTTTTAGATTTGGATGCCATTTTTTTCTCCTTTCCCGCATGATCCTTCTATTTTGTTTTATTGTGCAAACGTAAAATATCGATCATGCATCTATGTTTCAATTTACCATAATATTTTACATTAGTCAATCTCATATTTTACAAATGCACAATAACTTTTACATTTGACATATTTTTTTTTGTGATATATGATACATTTATATAACAAACAGAATAATCCAACAGAAGGAGTGCAGTATGAGTTCAAAAGTTACCATACAGGATATCGCGGATGCTCTGGGCGTCTCGCGCAATACCGTCTCAAAAGCGATCAACAATACGGGAGTGCTCGCCGCCTCCACCAGGGACAAAGTTCTGCAAAAGGCGCAGGAGATGGGATATAAACAGTTTTCCTATCTGAATATCTCGGAAGCCGCCAAACTTTCTTCCGCTTCCGATGCAAATATATCGGAAAAACATGAGATCGCCCTTTTCCTGGGCAATTTTGTGGGCAACTCCCATTTTGCCTCCACCATGCTCGATAAATTTCAGAGAGAGCTCGCGCAGCTCGGCTACAGCCTTGCCATGTACCGGGTGACTGCCGAAGAGATTGAGGGGTTGAAGCTCCCGGATGCTTTTGCCAAAGACAGGACAGCCGGCATTGCCTGTATCGAGATCTTCGACCACACATACTGCCGTATGCTCTGTACCCTGGATACTCCGATCCTGCTGATCGACTCGCCCGCCAACGGTTTCGGCAGTCCCCTCGAAGCGGACCGTCTGTATATGGACAACTACACGGAAATCTGCCGTTTTATCAAGGACATGGCGGAGCGCGGGAAAAAACGGATCGGCTTTATCGGCAAATATATGCACTGCCAGTCCTTCTACGAGCGGTATATGAGTTACCGGAACGCCATGTATACCCTGGGGATTCCCTGCCCGGAAGAATACTGCCTCACGGAACATGAACCGGGTTCTTTCAATCCGGAACCCTTTCAGGAATATCTCACCGAAAAGTTTCGGAAAATGAAAAGCCTGCCGGACGTATTCCTCTGCGCCAACGATGCCATCGCGCTGATAGCCCTGCAGTGCCTGAAAAACCTGGGCTACTCTGTCCCCGGGAATGTCTGCCTGTGCGGCTTTGACGATTCGCCGGAATCAAAGATCGTGACGCCCACCCTCACCACGATCCACATTCACAGTCAGGATATGGGATTTTGCGCCGTGCAGCTTCTCATATCGCGGATCAACGAGCCGTCGCTGAATTACCGGACCATGCATGTGGAAACCAACCTGATCTACAGGGAATCTACGGAGGATAAATGATCATGAAAGCACTTTTTGATATCGACGGGCCCGCACTGCGGCTTGTGACAAAAATCGCCTATTCCGTCTATCTGAACATCCTGTGGTTTATCTGCTGCCTGCCCGTCTTCACCGTCGGTGCTTCCACGACAGCGCTCTTTTATGTCACTCTGAAAGTCGCCAAAGATGAGGAGGGAAGCCTCACAAGATCCTTTTTTTGCTCCTTCCGGAAAAATTTCCGCCAGGCGACCATCATCTGGCTGATCCTTCTGGGACTGGGGATTCTTCTCGCCGTGGATGGATATGTCTTTTACCATATGCGCTTCGACAGCGTGATATGGGCTCTGGGCGCCGCTGTATTTGTCGTCGCGCTCGCCGCCTACGCCATCGTCCTGATATACATATTCCCGCTTCTCGCAAGATTTGACAACACGATACGCTCCATGTTCAAAAACGCTCTGATGATCGGCATGCGGTTTCTGTTCTGTACGGCGCTGATGGCTCTGATTTATTTTCTTATGGTATTGGTTGTGGTGCGCTTTTTTACTCCCGCGATCATCTTTGGGGAAGGCCTCTGCGCTCTTTTGTGTTCTTACCTGCTCTCCAATGTTCTCCGCCTCTGCGAGGAAAAGACCGGAACCGCCACGGAAAACGGTTTCCAGAAACCGAGTGCCTCCGGGAATGAAGAGCAAAAATGGAGCGTGAAAGATGTACATGGCACGGCAAAGATCGGCTACCTATGGGAATACTACAAGCTCCCGATCGTGATCGGCTGTATCTTCCTGTATATCGCCGGCTATATGCTGCACGGATATCTGACGCACAAAGATACCGTTCTGTCTGCAGCTCTGGTCAATGTATCCAATGTGATATCTTCCGAGGAACTGAGTACGGATTTTCTTGATTATCTCGGTACGGATGTCAGAAAAAACAAAGTGGTGCTCTACGAAGGACTGTATCTCACAGACGATGAAACCAACCCGGACTATGGATATGTCTATGCTTCAAATACGAAAATCACAGCTTCGATCGCCGGACAGCTTCTGGATGTTGTTCTGATGGACCGGAAAGCCTTTGATATGCTCGCGCAGAAAGGCTGTCTCTGCAATATAGAAGAGTTTCTGATACAGAAAGATCCTGATCTGTATGAGAAGCTTCGATCTGATCTGGTGTCAAATACAGTCATCCTGAAGGATAATGCGCTCGATACTCAGCTCGATGATTCCGCAACATACTCCGCAGTCACCGACAAGTATCCCATGGGTGTCAATATCACGGGATCGCCTCTGCTTCCGGAGAGCGGGATAAACGGCGCCTTATACCTGGGCATCATCTCCAATGCCCCGCATACGGACGCTGCTGTCGAATATCTTCGTTATCTGACGGATCCCCTTTCATAGGGGATCCGCTTTCCTGTTTATTTATTCTTTATAACTATATCTCCGCAGAATCCCCCCGAAATACAGGCAGATCGCAACGCCCATAACGCCGAGGATAAACATCATCATCGCCGCTCCGGAGCCTTTCCCGCTGCCGAAACACATCTGAAGCATCCCGCCGGCGGGAGCCGACGCCATCACCGGCTCGCACAGTTCATCCACCAGAAAACCGCCGAGGAAGAATCCCACGGGAATTGTAAAAAACTGTAATGTATTTCTGCAGGAGTACACCCGCCCCTGCATATCTACAGGGATCGTCGTCCGCAGGATCACATCCAGATTCGCGCTCATGACCGGCACCAGAAGCCATCCGATGATCTGTGCCAGGCACCACAGAAGAGGTGTTTTTGTAAACGCCAACACAAAATTTTCCGTGCCCAACGAGATCAGCATAGTGATATAGATCACGCGGATACGGTTTTTAGGCGCCGGAAGCAGTGTGGTGATCAGGCTCCCGACTAACATCGCGATCCCCGCGCAGGAGGTCACAACACCCAGAACCTTCTCTCCCCCGTTCTCCCTGGGCAGCACAAACGCCGGAAGCACCGCATCAAAGGCCGACGCCACCAGATTCACCCCCGCTAAAAATAAAATCAGCCAGAGGATAAGGCGATTTTTCTGCAGGTACGCAAGACCTGTCTTAACCGTGGCCAAAAACGGCTCTTTCTCCGGCATCTCCCCGGAGACGGCAGGAATCTCCACCAGAAAAAGCAGCGTAAGAAACGCCGCCGCAAAGGTCAGAAGATCCAGATAGATCACAGCCTCCAGTCCCGCAAAGGCAAACAGCGCCGTGGCGAGCACCGGGTTTAAGATCGTCACCAGAGAATTGGAAAAGGACCGCAGACCGCTGGTCTTCTGGTAGTATTCCCTGGGTGTGATCAACGTCATCGCCACATCCCCCGCCGGCTGCTGCACGGTATTCATCAGACCGTTCAACGCATTCAGCAGATAGAGATGCATCGGCATAAGATTTCCTGACTTTAACAGTACGAAAACCGCCACGGAACAGCACGCCGCCAGCGTGTCGCACATTAACATGGTCTTTTTCTTGTCCCATCTGTCGCTCAGCGCCCCCGCAAAAATGCTGAGAAGTACGTAGGGCGCGTAGGAACAGATCGACAGAAGCGCCGTCTGCAGCGCGGAACCCGTCTTCTGGTAAAGCCACAGCGTCAGGGCAAAATTCGTCATCGTGCTCCCGAGCTGAGAGAGCGACTGGGTGCTCCAGAGAATGAGAAATGTCTTCAGTTCTTTTATGGTATCTTTCATCTTTTTACTTTGCTCCTTTGATCTTATGTTATTGATATATTGCGGTCGGCGGATTTTTGTGCGAATATTGTCGCAGGGATTTCCGCCGTCCGAACCGGCACAATATGAAGTCAAGTCGCAAAGTCTGAGGACTATGGCCGTCTTTGGCCCGCCTCTCCATGCATCGTCCTCAAACCCTGCATGGAGGTTTTGCAATTTCCAATTCGATTTGCATATGGTCCACATAAGTCAAAATCCCTTCGGAAAAATCAACATCTTCCATGTACTGTCTGACCTTCTCAATCGCAGTCCTCTGTTCTGACGGCACCGGGAGTTCTTCATGATTGTCCTCCATTGAAATTCCTGTCAGTCCAATAGCATCTCTCGCCATCTCAATGGCATCTGCAAAGGTATCTCCTTCTGTAAAGATTTCCATATCAGGAACACACACTAAAAAAGGATTTTCAGTATCATCATCCGTCTTCAATATAAAAGTTGGATAAACCTGTTTCATGTCACTCACTCCTTATAATAATCTCCACACTACAACATTTCTGCGATCCATTCAGATACAAAACGCCGCATAAAGCGGAACGATCTTCTTCCCGTTCTCAAACCCGAAATTTTTAGCCGAGAGCCTGATCGCATAATCCGGTTTATATGTCTCCATATAAACTTTTAAACTCTTCGCCTTCGTATTATCCGCCGACAGGTCCTTTTTGGCACAAAGGAGCCCTAAGTCAGACACATATATCTTAAAGGAATCGATATCGCGGTAATTCTCCAGGGGCTTTCTGATCTGCTCCGCCCGGTAAACCTGCGACACGATACCCGACAGGCACAACCACTCGATGGCGTTCTCAAACTCTGAAGCTTATATATTCGTGTCATTTTTCGCACTATTTTACATGAATATTTTTAAAATTTCAGCGCAAACCGACATAATTTCTGCATAACTCAATCATACCGTCTCGATTCCTGCTCACCCAAACTGCACCTCATGCCTGATCAAAAACCTTTCCCCCTGCAGCTGCTCCGCCTCGAGCTTTATCCCACAGGAGCGGGCTCCTACCGCCTCCATGGCGCTCTCCATGTACGCCTGCCTGTAGCGCTCGCTCTGATACTCCCCGTACCATTCGCGCAGCAGTTCCTCCCCTTCCAGTACATTGTAAAAAGCATAACTTCCGCCCCCGTTCTGCACGATCTGTGCATAACAGTCCGCGTAATAGCTCTGCATGTCCGCAAAGACTTTATCCTGCGTCACGCCTGTCTCCTCCAGACTTCTCAGGCCATCCTCCGATGCCTGCTCGAGCCCCCGGTAAGCCTCTCCGTCACAGGCGGGCAAATAGACCGACATCTCCTGTCGCACATGGCTGTCCGCATAGTCCGCATCCGTCCGGTTAAAGTAATCGTACGTCCCGCCCCCGGTGTCGTCCCAGGTGGTGTCCACATTGTACCAGCCGTCCTCCAGCCCGATGATGTTCCACGCATGGCTCTCCCCCGCATAGCCGGTACAGTAATAGCAGGGGACATCAAGCTGCTGCATCAGATACTGAAACGCCCTGGCGTATCCGGCGCACACCGTCTCATCGTTCACCAGCGCACTGTAAGCGCTCTGGTTCATCTCCGCTCCCAGCCGATAATCTATCCTTTCTATCAGCGCGTCATGGACAAATTTTTCTTTTTCGTAGTCATTCGCCAGATTATTTGCGGCCCCGAGGATCTCCGCCGCGTTTTCATCAAAAAGCGCCTGCGCGCTCTCCAGATCCTGCGCCGTCCGGTTAAATTTCAGATCGATCTCCACGCATCCGCCGCTTCCCACGAATTTCCCCGCATATGCCGTCTCCATCCAGAAGAGCTCCGGATGGTCGTTGTATACCGCGGAAAAAATGTTTTTCAGCTCCCCCGGCGTCACTGTCTCCACCGGCGCAAACTCCGGGTACAGCTCATTCGCGTTCGCATAGATCTGGCGGTACACATGCCGCCCTTTCTCATTCAGCATCGCATAATAAGGGTAGTAAAGCGGATCAAACTCCAGCCCGTCGCCTGTATATCCCATATCCAGCCGGTTTTTAATCTCCCTCGCCGCAGACTCGTCAACCTGCTCCTGCTCCCCCTCGATCTGCTGATAGCCGTTTCTGCCGGATACCTTTTCTGGCGTGACGATCTCAGAGATGTCCGGCGCGGCATAATCCGACGCGATCTCCTCCCCCATGCCTGCCCTCTCCTCCGCAGGTGTTTTCCCGGCGGAATGTCCCTCATCGAACCCGGGGGCCTTATTGCTCTTACTGTTACTATGGTCCGCGCCGTAATCTGCCTCAGACGGAATACTGTTTATCCCCGCCGAAGCGTCGTCTATCTCTGCCGTCACGCTCCGATCTTTCTCCGGACGCAAAAAATCGCCTATCCTCTCTGAAATATCCGGTCTGTATGCGCATATCACAATAAAGATGCAAAAAAATATAAATAAACCCGCTATAAAAAAGAGCAGTCCCTTGATAATCTTCATACTGTATTTTCTCTGTCGGCCTTTCCGCTTATCTATACATTGGCGCAAAAAACAGGGGCGCCGGTGTCTCTACCATAATAACATAAGCGTCCCGCTTTTTCCATATGGAAAAGACCCCTGCCCGGACTGTGTTCATTTTATACTTGTCTGTAATGTGGGCATATGATAGCATCATAACTGTATTGGAACTCTGCCGCACCACAGCACCCGGACATTACGTCTTACGACGATGTACTTTTCGTGCATAAAAAATTTTCGGAATATCTGCAACCGCCAGCATCCTCTGTTCGTTCTATTGGTATCAGGACCACACCCCGAACAGGACGAAAGGAGAAGCGATCATGCCGGATGATCTCATCAGGCGCATGCTCCGGGCGGCCATCGAATCATTCCCGATAGATGAGGAGAAAAAAGCAGACATGCTGCGGAGCATCGTGGACCGGGAAAAGACAAAGGAGGATCAATAAATTATGTACTGCACTTCTTGTGGAAAGCAAATTGCAAACGACGCCGCATTTTGCGGATACTGCGGAACGCCCGTCTCCCGAGACGATACGTTTGCCGGGCTGGTGGCAGCGGCGCGCACCGGCGCTCAGGACGCCATCGGCGCCCTGTATGAAAAGACTTACAGTAGCGTCTATTACACCGTCAAATCCATGATCAGGGATGAGGACGCGGTGTTTGACATCATACAGGACACTTACATAAAAGCATTCGCCCACCTGGAGGGCTTCCGGGGCGATGAGAAATTCTCTCCGTGGGTGCGGCAGATTGCCGCCAACACGGCCAGAGACTGGCTGAAAAAGAAGCGCCCCATGCTGTTTACGGAACTGGGCTCCGCCGACGAACAGGATACTCCCGTGGAGGAGCTGTTCCCGGATGAGCGCAGCGAGAATCTTCCGGATCAGATCATCGACCAGAAGGAGACGAAGCGCCTGATCCGCGAGATCATCGAGGAACTACCGGAGGACCAGCGCGCCGCCATCGGCATGTTCTACTATGAGGAGATGTCGGTAAAAGAAATCGCCGCCGCTATGGACGTTTCCGAGAGCGCAGTCAAGAGCCGGCTGATGTACGGGCGAAACAAAATCGAGAAGAAGATTCTGGAATTGGAAAAACAGGGCACGAAGCTCTACAGCCTGGCTCCGCTTCCGTTCATGCTGCTGCTCTTCCGCTGCCAGAAGGCATATGCGGCCGAGGCGCCGGATTCCCGGATCCTTCAGGCTATCCTCGCTTCGCGGCCTGTGGGTGCCGCCGGGACGGCAGCTTGCTCCGATGCGACGGGGGCTGCTGGAACAGCGGCTGGTTCTGAAGCGGCGGGTGTGGCAGGAGCAGCCGCGGCATCCGGCGGCCTTGGCGCACTGAAGATCGGGCTCATCGCTCTTGCCGCTGTGACAGTTGTCGGCCTTGGCGCTTTTGGCGTTACCCAGATCAGCTCCCGCCTGACCGAGCGTCAGGATTCGTGGGGCTCCGAAGACGTCAGTGACCGGGAGGAAGCTGAGGAATCAGAAGAGTCGGAAACCCAGAAAGAAGCGGCGGAATCAGAAGAGCCGGAAGCCCGGGAGGAGACGGCGGAAACGGGGGAGTCCGATCCCATCGACGAAGCTCTGGAACAGTACCGTACTGTCATCGGTCAGGCGGACAGTTATGATTATGGGGAATACGAATCAGACCTTTCGTGGCGCGAGTTCGTCGGCTACCGCTATGCACTGGTGCAGATGCAGCCGGACGACCCGGTTCCGACGCTGCTGCTGGAAAGGGAGGAAATGGATACCGAGATGTCCGTATCTATAGGCGGAGCCCGTGTTTTCCAATATGATCCGGATACAAAAACGCTGCATCAGCCCGGCGAAATGATCGGAGTCGGCGGAATCCGTGGCGGTCTCTCCATGGCAGGGGACGGAGACGGAATGATGACCCAGGGATTTGGCGGCGGAACCGGGGAAGGCTCCGTCACACGGATCACACTGGACGGAGATTCTCTCAGGCGGGAAACCTGTTGGGAGGGCAGGATCGACCAGATGCCCAACTCGATCACTTTTATTGACATCGAGTGGCTCGAGATCGACGACTTGTCCGCGTTTGACAGTTGGACAGCACCCGATTCGGGCGGGGCAGAAATGTCGCAATCGTCCGACAGCGATACGCTTCGCACAAGCGGGGCCCTCATCACGCTCACCGGCACGGTTGATACATACGATTATGACGAGATGCTCTCGCTGTTCAAAAGGTTGGACCCCAGCTCTCCGTATTATGATCAGTATGAATCTGCCCGTGAATCTTTTGAAGGTGAGATGTACCGTATGATCGTACTGGATACGCCGCAGACTTTGCGCCTCAGGACCGGCGAAGAAGGCTATTTTGACGGTGAGGCCCTGATGATCAATATCCAAGGCATTGACAACATGGACCGGTATGAGGGGCAGCATATCACGTTCACCATCGATCCGACCACTACCCATTGGCCCAACGACTGGTCGGTTCCCCTGGGGCAGCCCGTTGCCAATGATATATATATTCCTGGCGAAAAAGATTTTTAAACTTTTTTGAAAATCCTGCAACCGGTCAATTTCCTCAGTCGTTTTATAGGTGTAAACGATCAAAACCACTTTTGAAACGGAGGAAAAACTTATGCATTTCGTAATGAAAGACGACTGGAAAGCAGAGTGGCGTAAGCATGTGATCCAGGTTCATCACGGAAGCTGTCACTGGGGCGACAATGCATTCACGGAAGAAGAAATGAGAAGGTACTGGCCTGAAGATTTCGAAAATAAGACTGTTGAAGATATGTCTGAAAAACAGGCCGCTGAAAAGGCAGAAAAAGAACGGCTTGAGAAAGAGGCGGCTGAAAAGGCGGCAAGAGAGCAGGCCGAACGCGAGGCGGCGGAGCTCGAAGCGGCCGAACAGGCTGCAAAAGAAAAGGCAGAGCTCGAGGCGGCGGAGAAGGCGGCTAAAGAACAGGCGGAACGTGAGGCGGTGGAGCAAAAAACAAAGCAATGTCATAAATGTGGAACTGAGTATGAGGCTGACGCGGAGCACGGATGTATGTGTGTCTATCATGAATATATTTATGATGCTGAGAGCGGTACATACTATACCAAGTCGACCAGGATATGGTGACTAACCGCCGTCCTCTCACAGCGCCGTACGTAAAT
>ERZ779632.1208-NODE-1208-length-11117-cov-15.323721_pt1 | contig 11117 bp, 10 predicted proteins | sample MGYA00514194_ERZ779632 | MGnify/ENA primary metagenome ERZ779632 (study PRJEB29562, sample SAMEA4376704) | mouse gut metagenome | isolation source: Cecum | study: EMG produced TPA metagenomics assembly of the A DSS colitis mouse model was used to assess the...
CGCATCCGCTGCCATGGGGGAGTGCGCTCCTTTCATGGCAACACGCCGTGAAAGGAGCGTATTATTATGACTAAAGCCCGATCCTATGTCTACGTCTACAGGCTGTGCGCCACCGCCTTGCTCATCGCTATGATGTTTCTGTTGAAGCGGACCATCGCCATCGAGACTCCCTTCTTCAAGCTCAACTTCGCCTCCTTGCCCATTATGCTGGGCGGGATGCTGTTCGGGCCCGTCGTGGGGATGCTGGTGGGCCTGCTGGGGGAGTTGATCGCCCAGATTATCGGCCCCTACGGCCTGGCCCCCACCACGGTGCTCTATGTGATCCCGGCCGGGCTCCGGGGCCTGGTGGTGGGGCTGGGCGCCCTGTGGTGCCGTCAGGCCACCGGCAAGCGGCTGGAGAACCGGCCGGCGCTGTGCTACATCGTGGGGATTGCCGGGGCCGTGACCAACACCGTGGCCAACACTGTGAGTATCTGGATTGAGAGCGTGATGTACCACACCGAGTTTGCGGTACATATCCCCTTCCTGCCCGCCCGGTTCGCCACCGGGATTGCCACCGCCGTGTGCGTCACCACCGTATGTGTCCCCCTGATGCACGCCTTGCGCCGCAGCGGCGTGCTGAAATACGCCGAATGACGAAAGGAGCCTTACCATGGACTGGAAGCTGCTGACCAAGTCTGACTATGTGACCACCCGCTGGTCCGGCGGGACCACCACCCAGCTTGCCATCGCCCCGGAGGGGGCGGTGTACGCGGACCGGGACTTTCTCTGGCGGCTCAGCTCCGCCACCGTGGAGCTGGACCACTCTGACTTCACCCCTCTGCCCGACTACGACCGCTTTCTCTCCGTTTTGGAGGGGGAGATTCAACTGAAAATCGACGCCCGTGAGCCCTTTCCCCTGGTCCCCGGAGAGCTGGTGGCCTTTGACGGCGGCGCGCCGGTGGAGAGCTGGGGCAAGTGCGTGGACTTCAACCTGATGGTCCGCAAGGGCAAGGTCCGGGGGATGGTAGACATTTTAAGCGGCGGCCGTGAGACAAGCTGGCAGGCGGAGGCGGGCGACCTGGCCGTCTACTGTGCCGCCGGGACGGTCCGCCTGCCCGAGCAGGGCCTGGAGGCCCGGGCGGGACAGCTCCTGCTGTGCCGGGGCTTTGCCGGCGGGCCGGTCCGGGTATCCTGTGAGGCCGGACTCGCCTTGCTCGTCCGGGTCTGGGAGGGATAAGCATGACCGGACAGGAAGCGGCAGATCTGGTCCACCAGCGGGCCTGGGTGGGCCAAAGGCCGGGTCTGGACCGCATCCGCCGGCTGCTGGGCCGGCTGGGCGATCCCCAGGAGAAGCTGAAATTCGTCCATATCGCCGGGTCCAACGGAAAGGGCTCCACCGCCGCCATGCTCGCCTCGGTGCTCACGGCGGCCGGGCTGAAAACCGGGCTGTATACCTCTCCCCACCTGTGGCGCTTTCACGAGCGGTTCCAGGTGGACGGGGTTCCCATCTCCGACGCCGGTCTGGCGGACATTACCGCCCAGGTGCTGGAGGCGGCGGAGGACGAGACCGAGTTCGAGCTGATGACCGCCCTCGGGATGGTCTGCTTCCTGCGGTCCGGGTGCGATATCGTCGTCCTGGAGACCGGCCTGGGGGGACGGCTGGACTCCACCAACATCATCCCCGCCCCGGAGGCGGCGGTTGTCACCAACGTCGGCCTGGAGCACACCGAGCTGCTGGGGGACACGGCAGAACAGATCGCCGCCGAGAAGGCGGGCATCATCAAGCCGGGCTGTGAGGCGGTCCTCTATGGCCAGAGCCAGGGGGTGCGGGCCGTGGTGGAGGATGTCTGCCGGAGGCTGGAGGTTCCCCTGACTGTGACCGCCCCGCCCCGGATGCTGTCTGCCGGCCCGGAGGGCCAGACCTTTACTTACCTGGGTGCAGGCCCCTACCATATCTCCCTACTGGGGGAGTATCAGGTCAGCAACGCTGCCGTGGTGCTGGAGACGGTGAACGTCCTCCGGCGGCGAGGCTGGGCGATCTCCGAGGACGCCCTGAACCGGGGGCTGTCCCAGGCACGGTGGCCCGGCCGGATGGAGCTGGCCCGCCGCTCCCCCGATGTGCTTCTGGACGGAGGCCACAACCCCCAGTGCATGGAGGCGCTGGCCCGATCGCTGCAAGCGTTATATCCGGGGAAAAAGCTGATTTTCCTTACCGGCGTGCTGGCGGACAAAAACTGGACCGCCATGATGGAGCAGCTGCTCCCGCTGGCAAAGGAGTTTTACACCATCACTCCGGACAGCCCACGGGCCAAGTCCGCCGCCGATCTGGCCGCCTGGCTGGAGAGCCGGGGGGGTAGGGCTGTCCCCTGTGAGACGGTTCGGGACGGCCTGGATCAGGCTCTGGCGGCGGCGGGGCCGCAGGACGCGGTGTGCGCCTGCGGGTCGCTGTATATGATCGGAGAGGCGCGGCGCCTGCTGGGGCTGTGCTGATATTTCGTGGTATCCGTATTCCTCCGCCCAGCCGGCGGGGAAATAAAAGAAAGGCGGAGATTATATGCTGAGCCCGGCGGAATTTGTCGATTTTTACGCCCAGGTGGGGGCCAAAAAGGCCAGAAACAGCACTGTGAAGCTGTTTCTGGCGGCGGTACTGGCGGGATTTTTCATCGGCGGGGGCGGGCTGGTGTCCAGCATCGCTTCCTTTGGACTGACGAATACCTCAGTTGCCCGGGTGGTCAGCGGGCTGCTGTTCCCCTTCGGGCTGATTATGGTCATCGTCACCGGGGCGGAGCTGTTTACCGGAAACTGCCTCATCACTGTTTCCCTTCTGGAGAAAAAGGCCACACTGGCCGGGATGGTGCGGAATCTGGTCATCGTCTATCTGGGCAACCTTGTGGGGGCGGCGGTGCTGGCGGCGGCGGCGGCCTTCAGCGGGACTTTCGACTACCTTGCCCTGGGGGTGTACGCCATCCGCGTGGCGGCCAACAAATGTGCCATCCCCTTCGGACGGGCGGTGGTACTGGGGATTTTGTGCAACATCTTAGTGTGCGCCGGGGTAATGTGCTCCCTGTGCTCCAAGAGCCTGCCCGGACGGGCCATAGGCGCTTTCGTGCCGGTGTGTTTCTTCGTCATCGGCGGCTTTGAGCACTGCGTGGCCAACATGTACTATATCCCCGCCGGGCTGCTGGCGGCTGGCCTGCCCGACTGCGCCGGACTGGCCCAGGAGGCCGGGGTGAATCTGTCCTCCCTCAGCATGGCAGGCTTCTTCTCTAATCTGATCCCCGTCACCATCGGAAACATCATCGGCGGGTGCGGCTTTGGGGCGTTGATCTGGGCTTGCCAAAAATCAGAATAAACAGTTCGGCCCGCTCCCTCAGGGGAGCGGGCCTTTTTCGTCGTTACAGGGTGGCGTCTGCCCGGGTCAGCTCCTGGGCAATGTTAAGCACATGGTCGCCCATCCGCTCAAAGTCAGTGAGCAGCTCGGAGAACAGGATGCAGGCCTCGTCGGAGCAGCCGCCCTCCCGCATGCGCACCAACTGGGCCCGGCGGAAATCGGCGGTCATATCGTCGATCCGCTGCTCCAACCGGGCCACCTGGGCCAGCCAGCCGTCGCTCCCGGCCTCACCGGAGAACAGGGCGGACACCGCCCGGAGGGTGACGTCCCGCATCTCTCTGATCTCCTCCTGGGCGTACCGGGAGAATCTGATGTCCTTCTCGGCCAGCAGGCGGGTGTAACCGGCCAGGTTGTCGGCGTGGTCGCCGATGCGTTCGATATTCCCCGCGATGGTGAAGAAGCTGCTCACCGTCCGGGAGCCCTGTTCGTTGGTCTCAACGGCGATAAGCCGGGAGACATAGCGGGAGATTTCCCGATTCAGGAAGTCTATATACTCCTCCCGCTGCTCCACCCGCTCCAGAGGGGCGGTGTCCCGGTCCAGCACCGCCTTGAAGCCGGCGTCCACGTTCTGCCGGGCCATCTCCAGCATCCGGTGCAGCTCGTTGCGCAGCTGGTCCACCACGATGGCGGACACACCCAGGCCGGCATCCTTGGCGGAGGCGGGAATGGGGGTGAGGTAGGCCAGGCGCATCCCGGCGGTCCCCTGGACCTCCTCCCGGTCGGGGAGAAGCAGGCAGGCCAGCCGGGCCAGGCCGTTGCCGAAGGGGAGCAGCAGGACGGTGGTGGCCAGATTGAAAATTACGTGCATGGCGGCAATCTCCGCCCTGGCGCCGGGAATGGCCGCCTCGATCATGGGCACAATGGGGAAAATCAGCACCGCGGCGGTGAAAATTGCCGTGCCGATGAGGTTAAACAGCAGATGGATGCAGGTGGCCCGCTTGGCGTTCCGGCCGGTGCCCAGAGCGGCCAGCACAGCGGTGATGCAGGTGCCGATGTTCTGTCCGAACAGGACGAACACCGCCCCGGAGAACCGGATGATGCCGCCGGCGGCCAGGGTCTGCAAAATACCCACCGAGGCGGAGGAGGACTGAATCAGAGCGGTAAAGGCCGCGCCGAAGAGGATACCCAGCAAGGGATTGGACAGAGTGGACATCAGGCGGACAAAGACCGGAAACTCCCGGAGGGGGGCCATGGCGGCGCTCATGGTGTCCATGCCGATGAAAAGGATGCCCAGACCGGCCAGAATCTGGCCGATGTGCTGCAGGTTCGCCCGCTTGACAAAGACCATTAAGAACACGCCGGCGAAGGCGATTACCGGGGCCAGTGCCCCCACGTCCAGGGCGATGAGCAGGCCGGTGACGGTGGTGCCCACGTTAGCTCCCATGATAAGCCAGACGGCCTGGTTCAGCGTCATCATTCCGGCGTTGACAAAGCCTACTACCATGACGGTGGTGGCAGAGGAGGATTGGACGGCGGCGGTAATCAGCGCGCCCACCAGAACCCCCATAAAGCGGTTGGCCGTCAATTTCTCCAAGATGGTCTTCATCCGGCCGCCGGCGGCGGCCTCCAGGCCGGAGCTCATCATCTGCATCCCGTGCAGAAACAGGGCCAATCCGCCGAAAACGCCCAGCAATTCCAAAAGTTTCATCTGATTATGTTTCTCCTTTTTTCAATCTTTTCCAAACTTACCCCATTATACTTCTACCATATCCGTTCGCCCGTGTCAACTCAATTATGCCCTCTTAATACAGTCCTGACACAAGGAAACCGGCCCCCATATGGGAGCCGGTTCTCAGTTTAAGCGGGAAAACTTCTTGATTTTTGGGTTTGTGTATGATAACCTTACTGTTAAAGGGAGTGTAAATTATGAACATTCACGAATCCGCTGAGGACTACCTGGAGGCCATCCTGATCCTGCGGGAACGTCAGGGGGCGGTGCGCTCCATTGACGTGGTCCGTCAGCTGGAGCTGACCAAGCCCAGCGTCAGCGTAGCCATGAAGCGCTTCCGGGAGAACGGCTACATCGAGATGGACGCCGACGGCTTCATCACCCTCCTTCCCCCCGGAGAGGAGATCGCCCAGCGCATCTACGGCCGGCACAAGCTGCTCACCCGGTTTCTCATGGCTTTGGGGGTGAGCGAGGAGGCGGCCGCCGCCGATGCCTGCAAGATGGAGCACGACCTGAGCGACGAGACCTTTGAGAAAATCAAGGCTTGCGTGCGGGAACGCGGGGCAGGCTGAGCCGCTCACTCTCCCAGAACATCCTGAGTGATCTCAATGAACCGCTGGCCGAAGTGAGACAGATACCGGCTCTTTCGGTAGCCGGCCACCAGCCTGCTGAAGGTGGAGGGGTCGGTGAGGGGGAAGAGATCCACCCCCGCCGAGTCGTGGGGCGGGTTGGGGATGGCCCGCAGGAACAGCTCCGGACAGATGGTGATGCCCACCCCAGCCAGGGCCATAGCCAGAGTGGTGACGGTGTTCTCCGTCTCCAGGATCAGCTGCGGCTTGAAATAGTAGCGGCTGAAATACTGGTCCACAATGTTCCGGGTGCGGTTGCCCCGCTTGATGAGTACGAAGGGCAGATGCTCAAAGGCCTGGATATCCGCCCCCTGGGCGTACTGCCGGCGAATCTCTTCCGCCTGAGGGCCGAAGAGCTGGTCGGTAAAGGTGCGGGGTACCACCATCACCAGCCGCTGCTCGGTCAGGGGGATGGCGGCTACCCCATCCATGATGATGGGCTGGAAGCAGATAATCAGATCGGTCCGACCGTGAGACAGCTCGTCCTCCAGCTGGGTGGAGTTGCCCTCGAACAGAGAAAATTCCACCTGGGGAAATTCTGCCCGGAACCGGGGCAGGATATCGGGCAGCAGGGCCAGGCCGCAGGTGTGGGAGATTCCCACCCGCAGCACCCCCAGGTACTGCTTGTTGATATCCCCCACCTTGGACAGGTACTGGCTGTGCAGGTCCAGAATCTGGGAGGCGGTGTCCACCAGCAGCCCCCCCGCGTAGGTCAGCGACAGCTTGGGGGAGCGGGTGAACAGCTTCACTCCCAGCTCCCGCTCCAGGTTGCCGATATGGTTGGACAAGGACTGCTGGGAGATGTACAGACGCTCCGCCGCCCGGGTGATGTTCAGCTCCTCTGCCACCATGAGGAAGTATTTTAAGTGTTGAAAGTTCACAAAAACGCCCCGCCTTTTTTAGTGTATAAGTCATTATACCACAGCCAAAAGATTGTGGCAACCCTCGACAAAAAGGTACTTCCCAAATTCACAAAAATATGGCATAATACTCAATAGATAATATATGAAATTGGGCTGCGGCCAAAAAAATAATTGATAAGGAAGGAATGTTGTCTTATGAAATGTCTCATCATTGACGTCGTCTCCCCCGCCATCGCCGAGGAACTGGGCAAGTATATGGATGTCACCACCTGCGAGCAGCTCCCCCCCTCCAAGGACGAGCTGAAGGCCGGGATTGGCGATGTGGACGTGCTCATCATGCGGGTGGACCCCAAGATCGACAAAGAGGTGCTGGACGCCGCCAAGAACCTGAAGGTCATCGGCGTGTGCTCTGTGGGTCTGAACCACGTCGACACCAAGTACGCCGAGGAGAAGGGCGTACAGGTCTTTAACGCCCCCGGTCTCAACGGCAACGCCGTGGCCGAGCTGACCATCTGCAAGATGCTGGAGCTGTCCCGGCACACCATCCCCGCCCACCGGGACGTGACCGTCAACGAGAAGTGGGACAAGTACGCCTTTGTGGGCCGCGAGCTCCGGGGCAAGACTCTGGGCGTGCTGGGCTTCGGCCGCATCGGCCAGCGGGTGGGCGAGATCGCCCGGGTGTTCGGCATGAAGATCGTGGCCTACGACCCCTACCTCCCCGCCGAGATTTTCGCCAAGAACGAGGCCACCTCCATGAGCATCGCCGAGGTCTGCAAGGTGTCTGACTATATCACCATCCACATGCCCCTGACCGACGAGACCAAGAACCTGTTCAACGCTCAGTCCATCGCCGAGATGAAGAACGACGCCGTGGTGCTGAATATGGCCCGGGGCGGCATCGTCAACGAGAAGGATATGTGCGAGGCTCTGAAGGCCGGCAAGATCGGCGGTTACGCCACCGACGTGCTGGAGAATGAGGTCGCCGGCGACGGCCTGACCGCTGACGCCGGATTCCGCTCCCCCCTGTTCGACTGCGACAACTTTGTGGTCTCCCCCCACATCGGCGCCCAGACTACGGACGCCTCCCGGGACATCGGCGCCCACATCATCAACAAGGTAAAAGAGGCTCTGAACCTGAAGTAAGCACAGTTTTGTTGAAAGGGACGTCCCTCCGGGCGCCCCTTTTTCATCGCCGGAAAGCGGCTTCCGCATAATTCACAGAAAGTTCACGGGAAGGTCACGAAATTGCCGCATTTATCCCCTATGATGACGTTGTAGCAAAAAGCTACTTCATGTATCTCCCATTTCTCCCTCTCCTTTTACAACACACAGGCGAAGGGTCCCAGCCGGCTGGCCGGGACCCTTTGCCGTTCTCCGGCTTAGTTTTATTACCATAAAAATGCAGCAATATTTGGACGATTTTTCTATTTTAAGTTTAAATCTCCTCTTCACAATCCCATCGGAAGGGGCTACAATAGAAGTATCAAAGGAGGCGGTGGAGTTGAACATTCTCTTTGATGAGGACCAGCTGCGCAGACTGATCGCCAACCTGAAAATACTGACCGGGGTTCCCGCCAATATCCTGGACCCGGAGGGCCGGGACATCAACCTGTTCCGGGGGCACCCGCCCTTCTGCCGGATGATTAACGACCTGCCTGAGGGGCATGAGCGCTGCGTCGCCTGCGACATGTGCAAGATAAAGCACTACTCGGCGGAAAAGGGCTTTCAGTTTTACCGCTGCCACGCCGGCATCTGCGAGGCCATCATGCCTCTCTACGATAAGAACCAGCCCCTGGCCTATCTGGCCGTGGGCTGTTATCTGGACGACTCCCCCATTGAAAAGCAGTGGGAGTACACCCGCTCCTTGCTGGATTGGTATCCCGGCGGGCCGGACGCCCTGAAGGAGTCTTTTTTTCAGTTCCGCCAGTGCTCCCAGAAGGAGATTCAGGCCTACACCGAAACTCTGGAGGCCCTGTCCGCCTATATTCAGCTCAGGGGGATGATTCTGGCCACCGAGCAGACCGACCTGCAGAAGCTGGAGCTGTATCTGGACGAGCACTATATGGAAAAGCTGTCTCTGGCCTCCATCTCCCAGCACCTGCACATTGGCCGCACCAAGCTGTGCGCTCTGGCCAAGGAGCTGTCCGGCGGGCAGACCTTGTCCGAACTCATCGCTCAGCGGCGCATCAGCGCCGCTAAGAGGCTGCTTGTACAAAGCAGCCTGCCCATTTCCGCCGTGGCGGAGCAGGTTGGCATCAGCGACTACAACTACTTCTCCAAGGTCTTTCGCTCCATGACCGGCACCACCCCCAGCGCCTTCCGCAAGCAGACCCGAGGCTGACTTCCCAGACCGGAAATATAAAAAATCGTACGGCCATTCATCAATTCGTACGATTTTTCTATATTCTGAACGGTTAGCACTATGAATTGCACAATGAACAAGTATAATTAGGAATGAAAGGGCGCATTTGTGGATTTTCCCTATGCGCCTTTTTTCATCAAGGCAAAATCATGAAAGAAGGAGAATAAAAATGAAGAAAGTTCTTGCAGCCTTACTTGCAGCAGCCATGACCCTGTCCCTCGCCGCCTGCGGCGGCGGTGGCGGCGGCACAAGCAATCCCCCCGCCAACAACCCCGGCTCCGGCTCCGCTACCCCCGCCCCCTCCGGCGATAAGGTCGCCATCAACGTGATCGCCGCCGAGTACGGCAAGCAGACCAAGGACTGGTGGACCAAGTTCCAGAGCGACTTCAACGCCGCCAACGAGGGCATCGACCTGAAGGTGGAAGTGGTCTCCTGGAACGACATTTACACCGTGGTCAACACCCGCGTCTCCAACAACGCCGCCCCCGACATCCTGAACATCGACACCTTCGCTGACTATGTGGGCGATGACCTGCTCCGGCCCATCAAGGACTTTGTCTCCGACGAGACCTATGCCAAGTTCTACCCCGCCTTCCTGGAGCAGTCCAACATCGACGGCACCATCTGGGCCATCCCCGACCTGGCCTCTGCCCGCGCCATGTACTACAACAAGGACATTCTGGAGGCAGCCGGCGTGGACAAGGTGCCCACCACCTGGGCTGAGCTGAGGGCCGCTTGTGAGGCCATCAAGGCCTATGACGCCGAGGTCTACCCCTGGGGCGTGGATATGACCACCGACGAGGGCCAGGCCTGCTTCGCCTACTACTCCTGGACCAACGGCGGCGACTTCACCGACGCCTCCGGCAACTGGACCCTGAACAGCGCCGAGAACGTGGAAGCCGTTGAGTACATCGTGGGTCTGGTCAAGGACGGCCTGACCAACTCCGATCCCGCCACCCAGACCCGCTATGACCTGCAGGAGCTCTTCGCCGCCGGCAAGGTGGCCATGATGATCGGCCCCAACCAGATTTCCTCCTACGTGGCCAGCTCTGAGAATCCCATCAACTTCGGCATCGCCTCCATCCCCGCCAATGAGGGCAAGAGCACCTCTTCCGTGGGCGTTATGGACCGCTTCATGGTGTTTGACAACGAGGACACCGACAACAAGGTGGACGCCATCAAGACCTTCTTCGACTTCTTCTATGAGGACACCCGCTACTCCGACTGGGTCATCATGGAGGACTTCCTGCCCGCCACCAGCACCGGCGGCGAGATCATGGCCGCCGCCAACCCCGACGCCGCCAGCTGGATTGAGATCGTTGGCTCCGCCAAGTTCTATCCCACCGCTCAGGCCAAGTGGGCCGACGTGAAGCAGGGCGTCATCGACGTGGAGCAGCAGGCCCTTCTGGGCGGCAACGTGAAGGAGCTGCTGGACGCGCTCCAGACCAAGATTGCCGGCTGAGCCGCAGCCTGATCCAATTTAACTGCCGCATGTAAACCGCGGGGCCGGGCCAAAACGGCCCGGCCCCCGGCTCTTCCAGCCGTTTTCCAAGGGCGGACCGCCCGCCGCCTTTGGAAAGCGGCCGGAAGGCGCTCATGAAATGATAGGAGGTGTCTCCGTGAGTACAAAAACCCCGGCTGCCCCCGTTCAGCAGCAATCCCAGGCGGCGCCCCGCCTGCCCAACCCCGGAAACAGAAAATTTTTCCGCACCGTTGAGCCCTACATCTGGATCGCCCCCAGCATCATCCTCATGGCCATCTTTATCGTAACGCCCATCTTCAAGGTGTTCCAGCTGTCCGCGAACAAGGTGACCAGGGCGGGCAAGCTGAAGGGCTTCAACAACTTTGAAAACTTCACCACCGTCATCAAGGACCCGTCCTTCGCCGTGGTGCTGAAAAACACCATTCTCTGGACCGTCGCCGTGGTGGTCATCTCCACCGTGCTGGGCTTCATCCTGGCCCTCATCCTGAACAACGAGTTCAAGGGCCGGAAGATTGCCCGGGCCATCGTGGTATTCCCCTGGGCCACCACGCTGGTCATCCAGGCAAGCGCCTGGAAGTTTATCGTCAACACCGACTACGGCACCCTGAACACCCTGTTCAAGAAGCTGGGCCTCATCAGCGCCTCTGTCAACTGGACCTCCACCCCCTCCGCCTGGTTCGCCTGGGAGATCGCCTGCGGTATCTTCGTCACCATCCCCTTCGTCTGCTTCTGCGTGCT
>ERZ779632.1212-NODE-1212-length-11083-cov-4.139463_pt1 | contig 11083 bp, 11 predicted proteins | sample MGYA00514194_ERZ779632 | MGnify/ENA primary metagenome ERZ779632 (study PRJEB29562, sample SAMEA4376704) | mouse gut metagenome | isolation source: Cecum | study: EMG produced TPA metagenomics assembly of the A DSS colitis mouse model was used to assess the...
TTTCTCGTAGAGCAAGTCTTACTTTAACCTATGGTAGCAAGGAATTAGATATGGCAACTACTCAAGCAGGTGCTAGTGTTGCTTGGTCTTATGAACTAAAGGTAAATAACGGTACTCAAGATTTAAATCAACAAGTGCCTGCTAAGCCTAGTGGTACTTACTCTTTTACCATAAGTAGTAAAAGGTATAAGATTGTTAACGGTTCTGTTACAAGTCAAAGTGAAGATACTACTTGGACTACGTCTATACTGGGTTCTCCAAGTTGGATTCATGTAGAAGAGCAATCTAATACACTCATAGTAACCGTAGATGAGAATACAACTACTAGTCAAAGAAGTGCAGATATCGTTATATTTCAAACTGGTAGTAGTGATACTTCGATAACTTTGACAGTTGAACAACAGGCAGCTACGGTAACTACCAGGGATTTCATTGATTATGTAGAACCAATACCTTCTGGAGATTTTTCTGCATTGGAACAAGCTGTTACTGTTACACTTCAATCTTACAGAGAAACCTTAATCAATGGTAAAGTAACGAGTAAAGTTGCTGTTCAACCTGATTTCGATTTGGATTCTACCGTTACCGATTGGGCTTCTGTAGATTTAATTGGTGGTAATCCTACCAATTACGAATATGATTTTGAGGTTTCTGTAAAAGAAAATACTACTAATCAAACTCGGTCTGGTAGTGTAATGTTTTATAATGGTGCTGCCGAAGTAGAGAATGCTTGGGCATTTACTCAAGATGCTGCAACAATCTCTACAAGGTATGAAATATCTTGGACTGCAAACTATAGTAATGGTACAGTAGAAGAGAATGTAACTGAAGTTGAATTAGAGGGTACTACTGGTATGGAAAATTCTGTAAGAATGGATTTACACATACTAGAATATACTTCTATCAATGGAGTAGAAGGTACTCCTACTTCTTGGGATTCTAGAACCATAGCTGAAAATAACTCGGCAATAGCTTCACCAAGGGGTCAGGTATCTGCTACTCTACAATCGGATTCTGAAAATGCTTTTATAGGTATTACTAATTCTGTACAGAACTTAGCCGAACACCCTCGTACTCATACCATAACTTTATATAACCCTAAAGTTGTAATTAATGGTAAAGAGGTAGGGACAGTACCCACTATTACCCTACTAGTAAACCCAATACCATATACTAGAGTTTTTGAATTTGGTTGGAAACAAGAAGGAAGTACCATTACTAATATTACTCTAGAGGGTGATATCTATGGTAGTAGTGCAGGTAGTAGGGATATTATATCTTATGCTAGTTTACGAAGGGATAACGTAGAGTTTGCTAAGAAATATATTAAGCCTACGTTCATACCACCTTCTGAAGATTGGTTGCAAGTTATTGATAATGGACAGAACTCGGATAACTCTTATAATTGGGCTTTTAAAGCATTAACCAATAATGAAGGAGATTCTGCAAGAAACCAGCAAGTTAGGTTTGAACAGCCTGGTAACGGTAATCAAGCCTTATATGCTTATGTTAGCCAAGACCCTAGAGATGAAGGATACTTGGGAGGGAGAGTAAATAATAACGGGCCTAGAACAATTAGATTAAATACCATAAAAGATGAAAATTGGGCTGGTAATATTGATATACGGTCAGGTAATTATTATGGGCTCGGTACATTAGCTCAAGATGCTATCACAATTGAAATCAATATATCAGTGGATGGTACAGATAGTAGTACTTATACTCAACAAGTAGAATTAAGTAACTTAAAGTTTAGTAAAAGCGGTAGGCCTGTAACCATTAGTAATGACCCAAATCAAACTACTGATTACGAATATCACTGGGAATTATATCCTTCTGTTGGTGTTCCTGCTGGTTTTACAGTAAATATCCGTATGTTATCAAGTGATGGAGATAATGATAATGGTATTCGTTTAGATATAATAAAAAAGAATACTACTGTTTTTTCTATAGGAACCAAAATTGGTACTTTAACTTTAACTCCTAAAGATCCGACTAAGTTACCAATCATTACTTGTGGTGTATTTCATAGATATTTCAATAGATAATATTTCACTTAATCCTTGATAATACGATACTATAGCATTATTAATGTATATGGCCATATACGAATAACTTTAAAAATTAACTTTATGTTTAACAACTTAAAACTCAAAGATTATGGGAGTAGAAGTTAAATCTGGTGGTGAGGGCGTAATCGTCGCTGACCGCGGTTGTAATGATGGTTGCTGTTGTAATAAACACAACCCCGGCTTAATAATAACCGTCGTCATTACGTAAGCCAGATTAGGAAGGAGTGCATCTTACATAGGTGTACTCCTTTTTTCGTTTATATCCACCTAAAGATAAAACGATATGGAAAGTGAAGAGATTAAGAAAGAACCAACCAATGGAAATCAACTAAAAGATTTTACTATTCAACTTACATTGCCTGCTCCCAATGCAGAGATAGCAAAGGAAGTAGCAAATAAAGCACAGTCACTCATTGACCAATTTGGATACTATCAATTCTTAAACCTGGTAGACTTTATGCAAAGGAATCCAGGTGCAGTATCATTTGGTTTAAACTTAATTAATAAAAGATGAACATGGAAGATTTGATTTTTTCTAAATTGCAGAAAGGTGATACCATATACACCTTAGAGAGAGACAGACGTTCTGGGTATCCAATCTTTGATACCGCTAAAGTATTAAAAGTTGGTGAAAGTAAACCAAGAGCCACTGGCCCAGATGGAAGCTTTGCCGCAAATACAGAAATCTCTATTCAAGACTCTGTATCTGCGGTGACTATATACCTTCCTACAGATGCTGCAGAGGGTATTCATAATAATATTTATTACACTACCGACTTACGCAATATCGTAAACGAAGTAAATATCCAAAGAACTAATGCCGTAAATATTCTCAATAACCGAGATAAATATGAGGCAATAGTTACTGAATGCGATAACATATATCATACCATTGAAGGTATGTTAACTCCTCAACAACAACCAGCTCCAGCTTATAAGCAAGAAGAATTTGAAGCTTTTAAAACTGAGGTAGCAGAGAAGTTATCCATGCAACAAGATATTCTTATGAAGATTGCCAGTGAGTTGGGATTAAATAAAAATAACAATGCCAAGCAAAAAGGTTAACATAAACCTCTCGAATAATCTATGTGATATTCAGATTTATGTAGACCCCGTTAAACAACGTCAGGCTGAGAGGTTGATTGCTAAAACTCCCAGTATTATGAAACTCGGTTATGAGTTAGGTACTAGGAAGTTTGGTAATCAACTTCTTCGTATAGTAAGACGTAGTTTAAATAATGGTCTACCTCCACCGGGTTCCAAAGTTTCTTGGCCTCCTCATGCTACTGCTACTCTTAAGAAGTATGGAGCACATACATTATTAAACCTTACTGGTCAATATGCAAGGTCAGTTACAATGGTAACTCAGAAAGATAGAACCTTTGTTGGTCTTCCTCCAGGATTAAGGAAGATAACATACTCTGGTAGAACTTCTCGAAAAACACTTAACCAAATTGCTATCATGTTGGAGTATGGTAGTAGAGATGGTAATCTTCCACCTCGTCCTTTATGGAAACCTGCTTTCGAGGCAGCAGGTGGAAATGTAGTTTTAGAGAAAGAGATACGAAATCAATTAAGAAAAGAACTTAGAAAATATACAAAGTAATGGCAGATTTTGAAGCAGATAAAACATCTGGTACTGGTCCTGCACTCGTAATGGTACATCCGTTAAAAGTGAATGATACAGAAGCAGATAAAAAAGCCATCCTTACCATTACAGTTAATGGAGTACCTAAGACTGTAAATCTTATTCAAAAGAAAGGCAGCCTTAACTACGAATACAAATTAGAAGTAGATAAGGAAGCCATAAACATATTGGGTAAGGGTGGCTCTGATACTTTGGCAATCACTTCTCAACGTAGGGAAATGATTAATGGTACACCCCAAGGAGATTGGGAAAATGTAGAAGTTACGGCAGAATTCCTAGAGGAACCTCCATTTACTGCTGGACTAAGATTTACTGATAATGAAGAAAAGACTCTAGAGGTATCCATTACTTCTAAGAATCATACGGAACAGCTTCTCAGTGGAACTCTGACTATCAAGCAAGTTGGTGGTCTAACTAAAACAGTAACTGTAACCCAGGCTGCAGGAGAAGTAACTTATAAGTATTGGGTAGAACCGGCCAGTGTTAGTATAGGTATACCCAAGGACCAGGTTTTAAATGCCTATGAAGGCTCAGCTGGTTTTAGTATTACTGGGTACAGAGGTAAATTGATAGAGGGTGAACAAGTATCACAAGAGGTAATGGCTTTTAAAATACCTACTATATCTCAAACTCAACAAGCTGCAGATATTAACTCAGGTACTAAACTATACTATTGGATTACCGACTACGGTAATATAGCTAATTCAGCACAGGCCACTTTCTCAGCAACTGCCCGAGGAAGAAAAGATGCAGGAGCTATGTTTGGTAGTACTTCAGGAGGTTGGGAATGTATATTTACTGATGGTGGTACATACCAGTTTAATGTAATATTAATACCTCAACTTATATAATATGGTAAATACAGAAGAAATCGTAGAAAGAACCTTTTATATTTGCCTATTACAAACAGCACTTAAGAAAGGTTTAACTCTTAACCCCGAAGATTACTTACCTTTATCACAGGAGAATGAAAAGAGATTCCAGGCAGATAAAGATGCTATGCCTAAATTCATTCCTATATTTGGTATAGGTAATAATCAGGTTAAGGGTGCAAAGACATGCCCTAGAATTACCATTGAACTACAAGGGTTCTATAATGGTGATATAGGTGTTAACAAATATATCATTGGTGATAAACTAGAGGGTGGAAATTACCAAGCATCTGAATTTCCCTATGAAACGAAGGATATAACTCTAGATATTCACCTGGTATCTAATACTCAAACCGATATGAGGTTACTTCATAGTATTATGTATGAAGCATTACCTTCTCGAGGATACGTAAGACCTTATTATAATAACTTAGAAGAATGGGAAGATGGTCGGGTAGCACCAACAGGAAACCTATTTATCGAAATAGGTAATTACTATGACCACCCAGATGAGAGTCATGGTCTACTTGAAAAAGTATATCAGTATACTTGTAAGGATGGTATATTACCTGAGAAGCTTGCTGAAGAAGGCGAACTTGTACCAATTCAAGACATCTCAGTATTGATTGGACTAACCGAAAAGCCAGAATCAGATTTACTTAACCTTAACGTAAAATAGCTCAATACTAGAGGGTATTAAATAAATGAGTAATTAACTTAATTAGTATAAATATGCCTAATTCACCATCTGTAAATTTCGAGTTTAAGAACGAAAATGTTCTTCAAACTACTCCTATGTTAGGAGTTTCATGTGTATTGGCTAGAACTACTAAAGGTCCATATGATGACCCATCAGAACTTATCCAATCTTTCTCTCAATTCCAAAGAGTCTTTGGTTCTGAGATAGTACCAGATGGTTCTGTATCAAACATCGAAAAGGCTTTCAATGGTGGTTCTAAGCTTCGTATTATTCGTGTACTTGGTAAGGGTGCAACCAAAGGTGTAGTATCTGCTGCAACAAGAGCTAAAGCTGCATCTGCTCCTAAGGCTGCTGAAGACGGTTCTCCGGTAGTAGCTTCTGCAACTCCAGAGGAACCCACGGCTTCTACTCTTTTCAAGTTTACTTCTGGTTCAGTTGCTGTTGGCTTTGGTTTGGTAACTAAAGGATATGGAGACCCAGTTGGTAGTGCTGAAACTTTCTCTGTGAATATTTACAAACAGGCTAACACGGTTTACTATCAAGTAATTAGTGCTAATGGCCAGGTACTTGAACAAGGTCCAGTAGTAACCTACAAAACTGCAGATGATAACAATGATACTTCTGTAGATTACCTTGCTCTGAGTGCATTTGCAAAGAACTCAGAATATATCGTTCCGGTATTAACTGAAAAGACAGAGAACATCAAATCTTGGAACAACTTCATCAAATGGTTAACTGATGATGTAGATGGGACAAGAAACCCAATTGATATTAAACTCAATGGTGCTGCTATCACTGCCGATGGAGTAAAATTGAATGGTACAATTGGTAGTGCCGGTAGTACTCCTACGGCAGACGAATGGATTGCTTCTCTGGAATTCGTTAAGGATTATGTAGATGTATATCAAATCTTCTGTTCACACATTGACCAACATCTTGAAGCATCCGCTGATGTACTTAAAGTACACAAGGCTGCAGTAGATATGGTTAAAGAACTGCAAGAATATACCTACTACATTGAAGTACCAAAATATACTACTCACTATACTCAGGGTGACCAACCAAGAGACTTGAAATCAATCATCACTTGGATTCAGACTTGCCTTGGTACTGTAGGTAACAGTAAGTATGTTGCTTACTTTGGTGGTGGTATTAAATACTATAATGCCGACGGTAACTTGGTAGATTCAGATGTTCTTGGTACCATTGCAGGATTAGGAGATGCTTCTGCTTCTCAGTTTGGACCTTGGAAATCATTTGCTGGTATGAATCGGGGCATTATCTATGATGGTAATGGTCCAGTATGCCCAAATTATGGTTCTCCTTCAAGAACTAAGGAACTCAATGAGTTAGCACAGAATTATGTAAACATAATCTGTATCAAGGATGTTCCTAACCAAGGTAAACAGACTTTGCTATGGCATTGTTTTTCTTCTCAGGTAAAACAGGATTCAGAAAGATTCCTTGCAATTGTAAGATTGAATCTGTATCTCAAAAAGAATCTTAGACCTATTCTAGAAAAGTATTTGGAAGAACCAAATATCTGGAACACTTGGAATAAGATTTATCTAGAAGTTAAACCAATGCTGGATAACTTGGTAGATGAAGATGCCATGTCTGAATACATCTGGATGGGTGACCAAGACGCTAACTCGTACAATGACTTATCGGTTAACAATGAAGCCGATGTTCGTCAAGGTAAATACAAAGCAATCCTGAAATTCAAGGATATCGTTCCGATGCAAGAAATCACTATGGGCATCTATATTGACCAGGCATCCAAGTCCGTATCTGTTCAGGACGTTAACGAATAAAATTAAGAAAACATGGGAGCAAAAGTAAAGAATCCAAGAAAGAAATTCCTTTGGAGTATCACATTCCCTAAGCACCCAATCAATACTTATCTGTTCCAAACTTGTACTTTGCCAGATGTAGAGATTGACCAGGTTGCTCATGGAGACGTTAACCGGGACGTTAAAACTGCCGGTAGAGTTACTGTAGGTAACTTAGTAGTAGGTAAACTTTTAACTACTGCAGGTTCAGATACATGGCTTCATGATTGGCTTTATTCATGCCAAGATATGATTGCTGGTGGAGGTTTGGTACCAAGCCAATACTGGGAAAATGTAATCGTAAATGAACTTGCTGAAGATGGAGTTTCCGTACTTAACACCCACCTCTTCGAAGAGGTATGGCCATGTAAGATTACAGGATTAGACCTGGACAGAATGGCTTCAGAGAACACTATCGAAAGTATCGAATTCTCAGTAGGTACTGTAGATAAGTATTAAAAACGCTTAGTCTATTTTCACTAAGATTTTTAGGTGGGAGGGGTGGGATTCCTAGAAAGGGCTCACCCCTTTCTTGTTGTTACAGCGAACACTATGAACTAAAGTATAACCAAAATAACTTATTTAACATGGAATTAAATTGTAGAACACATGAGTTTATAACCCCAGCAGGTTATAAATACTCAATCAGGGAACAGAATGGTGCAGATGAGGATATCTTATCTAATCCAATGGATGTAAGAAACCTTATGAACCTTACTAAGTTCATTCAGGCAATTGTAGTAGATACAGACTTTACTCCTACTCGTAGATTAACAGTAGAGGATGCAGACCGTATCCCTTTGAATGACCGTTACTGTATCTTATTCCAATCAAGAATCTTCTCATTGGGTGATGAGGTAGAATTCGAATATGATTGGGGCCAAGAAGGCGGTAAACAAGTTTATGGTCAATCATTAAGCGAAATGCTTTTTGAAAACTACGGAACTTTACCTTCAGAAAAAGAATTAGCAGAGAAACCAAATGCTATTCCCTATTATCCTGAACAAGGTAAACTTACCGATTACGAAGTAACCCTTTCTTCAGGTAAGGTAGTTAAATTTGATTTACTTACGGGTGCAGGAGAAAGGATGTTGGTTACTTTGCCAGTAGAAAAACAAACTCGTAATGCTGCATTAATTGCAAGGAACCTACATCTTCAGATTGATGGTAAATGGGAAAAGGTAGAAAGCTTCCATTTATTTTCAGTAAGAGACATTGCAGAGATTCGTAAAACAATATTTGAATACGACCCAGTCTTCGATGGTAATACTGATGTAGAACATCCAAGTATACCTGGAAGAATTGATAAATATCCTATAATGCTTTCACCAACTTTTTTCTACCTGACGGAAGCGTAGACCACCCAGGTACATTCACTTATATATGTAGAGCTGAGATAGTCCTCGATTATCTCAGCTTTTTGCGTCTTCCGTATAGAGAAAGAAAAAGATTTAAGGATATAGCCGATGAGTATTATGAAAACTTAAAAAAGAAAACTAGAAAATGATAGACAGAAGAAGCTTAGTCGAGGTCGGTGTTGCAATGGTATTAAGAGACCGATTCTCTAATGAGGCTGGCAGAATATCGAACTCATTTAGAACAATGATGAACGATATGAATACCTGGAACAGAGGTATTCAAATGTCAACCTCTAATGCTTTTGAGTTTGGAAAAGAATTGGTTGGAGGTATGGCAAGGGCCTACCAATATTCTGCAGGAGTATACGACCAAGTATTCTTAGCTTCTAAAATGTCTGGAGCTAATGCTGCTCAACAGGCAAGGCTAATGCAAGTAGCCAAAGAAGTCAATGAGGTAACTCCTCTTACTGCTGCCGATATTGCATCGGGAGAAAGATACTTGGCAATGGCTGGTAACAATGTAGAGCAAATCGAAAAAATGATTGGCCCTGCAGCTAAGCTAGCTTCTATCTTCAGTATGCCACTTGGAGGAAAAGGGGGGGTTGCTGACTTGATGACTAACATCATGCAAACCTTTAATATACCTTCACAAAATGCTACTCAAGTAGTAGACCAATTGGCAACTGCAGTAACTTCTGCAAATATTTCATTAACAGACCTTGCCCAATCTTTCCAATATTCAGGAGCAGAATTTCGAAATGCTAAAATCAGTATGGGCGATGCAGCTGCAGCCATCGGAGTACTTGGTAACCAAGGTATCCAAGCTTCATCAGCTGGTACTGCATTGGCAAATATGATGCGCTATTTAACTCTTTCCGTAACCGGGCAGAAAAGGGGAGGTAGTGAGATGCTAAAATCTTTAGGTATAGACCCAGCTTCTCTAGTAGATGCCTCTGGTAATCTTTTGAGATTAGATAAGATTATAACCATCTTAGGTGATAAGCTTAGAGGTAAACGAGGTATAGATATTTCCTCTGCTCTATTCAATATCTTTGGAGTTCGAGGTACAAGAGCTGCTTCAGCTTTACTTCAGGATTATTGGACTGGAGCTAATAAACTTACAGAATTTATGGATAAGGTTGGGGCTGCAAGCGGTACAGTAGAAAACTTAACTCAAGAAAGATTACAAACTCCTGCAGGTATTATTGAACAGTTTAAATCAAACTGGGAGAACTTTATTGTAACCGCAGGTTCTACCCTTGCCGAAGTATTTAACCCAGTATTAAAACTTGGTTCTCGTATCCTGGGAATTATTAACAGTATGCAAGAAACTTGGGCAGGTAAGTTCTTGGTAAAGGTAGTTGCAACTGGAGCAGTAATAGGTACCATATATCAAGGCTTTAAATTTATTCAGGGCACTATTCGAATGATAAGTACCTTCCAAGCTTTAGCTACTACAGAGACTAATGGCATGGCAGAGGGTATGGTAAGAACTAATGTTCAAGCATCAATCCTTGAAGGTCATATGAGAAATATCTCGGCAATGATGATGAGGATGACTGCTATGCAAATGGCTCCAGGTAAATTCTTTGCATTACCAATGGGAGGTACCATAGGTAAAACCAAGAAAGGTACTGTAGTAGCAAGAGATGCAAGAGGAGGATTTACTTCAATGAGTACTCTTGCAGGAGCAGGGGTTGGAGCAGCAGTAGGTTCTACTGTAACTAAAACTGCAGGCCAACAGATTGCTAAGAAAGGTGCTATGGGATTTGGTGCTAGATTACTTGGTGGTAGACTTTTAGGATTCTTAGGTGGGCCTTGGGGACTACTAGCTTCTATAGCTATCCCTGCATTGATAGAAGTAATCGGTGGTCTTACAAGTTCTGTAGATAATAACACTGCTGCATTAAACTCAGAAGAAACCAAAGCTTCTATTCAAGACAGAAACCAACAAGCATTTATTGATGCAGTTAGAGGTGCAATCAGAGATGGATTCAAGGATTCAAGAATTAATATATCAGTAGATGGAAACGAAGCTGGAGACTTTGCTCCTGGTGGTCAACAGGATTTTACTGGTATATCTTTAGGATTAAACTAAACAATCATGGCAAGAATATTAAATCAAATAGCAGGTGGGGTTGTTGAAAAATACAATGACCTCACCAGAGATTCTGCAGGAGTTCTTACTGGTCCTCTGAATAAGCTTTGGAGGGCCAGAATCTATCTCAATAGGGCAACTTCAACCTTGCCTAAAGATACTGCAGATAAGGGTAAAGTATATGACCCAAATAACCCATTCGGACCCAGAGCTAATTCAAAGAATCCTAAGTTAAATCAAAGGATTCAGGCTCAATATCGAATGGAATTAAAACATCAAATAGAAGGTGGAGTTCCATTTGGATACGAAGAAATGGACCCGGCTAAAGGCCAGAATGTTACGAAGAATAAAGAACTCTTCTTGGTAATGCCAGAAGTAAGAAACATGAATCAGGTAGTGATTTATAATCTTACAGCTAGCCCCTATCAATATATCACTCTTCAGAACAGACCACCTTCAATTGATTTCCGAGGAGAAACTACTTGGGCAACGATTAAATCAAT
>ERZ779632.1218-NODE-1218-length-11037-cov-12.938900_pt1 | contig 11037 bp, 14 predicted proteins | sample MGYA00514194_ERZ779632 | MGnify/ENA primary metagenome ERZ779632 (study PRJEB29562, sample SAMEA4376704) | mouse gut metagenome | isolation source: Cecum | study: EMG produced TPA metagenomics assembly of the A DSS colitis mouse model was used to assess the...
AGGGGAAGAAGAAATAGGGCGGCAATTCGGTAGTTATCGTCATGTAGTCAGTCATAGTGTGACCTCCTTGGTGTGGGGCTGTCAGGCCGCCGCTGTGGGCCGTTAGAGGCCCGTTTTCGGGGCGGGAAGGAATGGATACGGTCACAATCCAACTCCATCGGCTCGGAGTACGCAGCCATCCGCAGGGCGTTCAGAAGCTCGTCCATCTTCCTGGCGATTTTGGTTTCCAGCCACGGGCTGACTTGGTCGTAGATTTCTTTTTTCAAGACACTCGCGTCCGCCACCAGCCCGTCCACTGTGTAGAACCGTCCCCGGATACAGCGCATGGGATGTTCCCGAAGGAATGTCCGGCAGAAAACCGGTTCCAAAACCTTGTAGTCCTCCGTCAGCCAGTCGGGAAAACCGGACTGCAATTCTTCATTTTCATTCATTCTCGCATACCTCCAATCTGTAAAAATCGGGCGTCCGCCGCGCCCTCCTGCTGTGGTTATGAGCAAATTTGAAAAAACCGGGCTAATGGCATGACAGCCCTGTTTCAAAAAACATGACAGAGGGAATTTCGGCAGCGGCTACCAAAATTCCCTCTGTCAGTGTGATAGCGATCACCTCTCCATGCTGTACCTCGTTGTGGACTGTGCCGCCCTGCGCTCCGCATTCTGTCTGGCAATCTCGGCCTTCCCTCGTTCCAGTTTGGCAAGGACGGATTCTCTGGCCTTCTCCTTAATCTGTTTGGTGGCGGCGGCTCTGACTTCCGGCTTTCGCAAAACGGCCTGCACTCTGGCAAGCACCTTTTGAGCGGCTTTGTGAATCAGTTCCTGCACCTTTCCCAGCACCTTGCCGATAAGCCCTTTCTCTGCTGGGGAAAAGCGCCGCTCCGGGGCAAGACACCAATCCCTGTAATCGGAGACAATCTTCTCATCCTGCAACTGCGTTTCGGCGCGGACGGCATCGGTCACAAGTTCCACAGCCTTGTCGTAAGCGATTTCCGTGACCTCATCAATCAGGGCCTCGGCATCCTCCAGCCGAAGCGACACGGCCTCTAACGCCTGTGCCTTTTCTTCAATCGCCGTCTCCTGCTCTGTAATCAATTTCTTCTGCTTCTGGATGATATAGTCGTTCTTCATCAGGTAGCTGCGCCCACGGTTGCCGGGGTCAGGTTCTTCCTCTACCGCCAGACCATGCCGCTTACAGATGTCGAACAGAATGACCCGGCAGACCGCATCGAAAACCATCTTCCGGTTATTGGTGCGCCCCGGCTTTTTCTCAGGGTCAGGCAGTTCAAATCCAAGGGCCTCCAATGCCTTTTCCTGCTTCGGTTCGACCTCGCCATACCGGTTCACATAGTCGAACACATGACGCTCATGGATGTGGGGCGTGGCCTCGTCCAGATGGAGCGCCCAGTCAATGACATGGATGTGTTCACCGAAGCGCCGCTCCAGCTCCATCATAAATTCCCCGACAATTTCCAGAAGCACATCCGGGGAAACGGAATCCTCCATTGTGCCGATCTGGTAAATGGTTTCCTCCGGGCAGAAGCGTTTGTCAGCCAGCAGATCATCCACGCTCCGGTCACGCTCGGAGTGGCGGCGTTTGGCGTTCCGCTCATGCTGGCCGTCAAGGTAATCCGAGTAGCGGTTCAGATAAAAGGCCCGTTCCACATCCGCGAAGGAGACCTCCCCATCCTGCTGGGCTGGATAGGTCGCGCCCCGAAAGCAATCCCAATAGATGTTCTGCTGAATGCGCTCACTGGCAATGTGATCTGCGTGTTCGGTATCAAAGGTCCTGTCGTTGTGCGTTGATTTGTAGACGCTGCTTTTTCCGGCTCTCCCGTTGTGCCGGGTCAGTCTTTTTGCCATTCTGCTCTCCTTCCTGTTTTTCGTTTTTTCGCTGTTCCGGGAGTGGCCAAGGGCGGCTAAGCCGCCGAATCTGAGTGCTTTGCGCCAGATAATAACCCAGTATGGATTGACGCGCGCATCAATCCTACCTGAGCCAAGGGTTTCACCCTCTGGACACCTGAGCAGGCGTTGTCACCCTGCACCCGACCCAAAGGGCCTGCCGCCCTCTGCACTCCCGCCGCTCTCCCCAAAACCCGTTCCTGCCCCTGTACTCTCAGCGGTGTTTCGTTCCCCTTGATACGCTTCATGCGATACTTTGCCAGAGAACATATCCGTTTCGGACGGTCATTCTTTTTTCAAGCTGCAATGTCCTTTGACAGAAACATCGCAGCAGAAAAAAGGCCACTCTCCCGTATATCCAAGAGGTAGGAAATCCGGCCTGAAAACCGGATATTTCCACGTTCTCGGAAATGTGGTAGAATGGCAGTAAAATCAGGGGAGGGCAACGATATGTCTTTGACGATACAAGAACGGATAAAGGATTTGCGGGTGGAGCGCAAGTTGACGTTGAAAGAGCTAGAGGAACAAATAGGGCTGTCCTCGTCTGCGCTGGGCAGCTATGAGGCGGACGATACCAAGGACATCAGCCACTATGCCCTCATCAAGCTGGCAAAGTTCTACGGCGTGACCGTTGACTATTTGCTGGGCCTGACAGAAACAAAGCGCCACCCAAACGCTGATCTGTCAGACCTGTGTTTGAGTGACGCTATGATTGATGTATTAAAAGCGGGGCGAGTGGATACCGCTCTGCTGGGGGAACTGGTTGCACACCCGGATTTCATAAAGTTTCTGGCTGACATCAGCATCTATGTGAACGGCATCGCCGCCATGCAGATACATAATCTGAACGCCTGGGTGGAGGTGGCACGTTCCAAAATCATTGAGGACTACCAGCCGGGAGAACAGGACATGGACACACTACTGACGGATGCTGTTCTGCTACGGGAACGTGACTACTTCACTAGCCGTGTCCATGAGGATATTGACGCCATCATGGAGGATATTCGGGAGGCCCATCGTGGCCGGAGTGAGAGCAGTCAGGAACACTCCGTAATTGCTGACTTAAAACAGGATTTGGAGGACGTGGCAAACTTCAAGGGGAGCCGCGCCGAAGCGTGGCTGATGATGTACTGCAAGCAGACACAGACCCCATACAACAAATTGTCTGAGGAAGAAAAACAGTGGCTTATGCGGATTGCGCGGAAATCCAAGTTGGCGAAAAGCCATGTTTCACAGAGAGGAAAAAAGCGAAAGTAGAAATTGACTATCCTGAATAGAAACACCCTTTGCAGAAAACGACCCTATTTACAATTTTATTCTTTTTATACCAAGGCGTTTCTCCATCATTTGAGTGTATTCTTCACTCATATCGCAGACAATAGCCTTCATTCCATGTTTCTTAGCACACGCGGCGGTTGTCCCTGACCCAGCCATGGGATCGAATATCATATTTCCTCTTTCCATTGCCATCAAAAGAAGTTTATCAAATACGGACTCCGGTTTTTGAGAAGGATGCCCTGTCTGCTCATTTTTTCCGACAAATCCAATAATGAGGGGTGCTTCAATAACGCTTGCGGGTCCGGGGACAAATCTCATTTTTCCAGAATCAAATCTGTCCTTTTGCTCATCGTTTAAAAAGTGTTCTGGGTGCAGCTTATATCCTTTACGCATAAACTGTAAACAGGCATTTTGGCTTGAGCGCCATCCACGTATAACCGATGGGCAGTTTTTATAGTACCATGTGAGCCACGATGCCATATAGAATCCGTCTGGAGCAAATCTGACATATGGGCCAATGACCTCCGGAAATCCCCATAGATATATTAATTCGGATATACCTGCGGACATATTTAGAATTTTCGCTATGAACGCATCATATTCTTCTGTAGGTAATTCTCCACCGATACCTTTGTTATACCATGGGTCTAGCATTGTACAGCTTACTGTGATTTCAGCATCCCTCACCAAATCGAACGACTTTGACACATCCATCGGTGGTAATATAACCAAGCCGTCCCTTGCCAACGCCTCATTGATTGTTTCTCGAATATTCACATTTCTCCCCTCCCTTATCGCAGAATTACGAACCCTTTATCCATGAGCCACTGCAAATCGTTGAACGGAGTCTCCATACTTGTCCACAAAGTATTTAATAACGGACACTTCTCTAATGCTGTAGATATCACTCTGTTCTGGGGCATACCCCAAAGCGTTTTGTAGCCTGCCACGAACAAGAAGCCAGAACCATGCTCAGCAGGAACAGGCTCGCCGAAATTGGCTATGATATCAAGCAAAAAATACTGTCTCACTATTTCCAGACGTTTTTCACATATTATAAGCATAGAATTCTGTTTGACAATGTCACCACGCGCAACAGCATTTTTTATGGCAAACTCAACCTCTTGCTCTATGTACCCATCTTTAGTTAGCAATAAGGATACAGAATTGAGCATCCCATCGGTCTGGAGTATTGCATGTTCAATTTCTAGCGTTGTCAGGAAGTGAATGCTTTGTAGCTCCCGCCGCAACTTCAGAGGAGCCGTCCGAATTTGTATAAAATCCTTCGTTGTCTCCTTAGCAAGCATTCTTCTTAAATCGCCGTTTAGAGATGAGAAATATCCTGCCCCATCAAGATACTCCACAAAAACTGCTTCTGGAAATTTTCGAAGCGTTACCTCGCGTGTACTGTCAGTCTGGTCCACAACCTTGTGCGATACACTTCCAGAGTCGCCTGCATAGAACTGGCTCTGTACAAATATTTTGGCACCATTTATCCGTGATTGAAATGGGATAATAAAATCATACTTTCTTTTCTTGATTTGACTATCCACAGTGATATTACCAAGGAAATCGCCAATTTCAACATCTTGCGTATTAAAATCCTCACCAGCGGAAAGTCCCCAGTCAGACATGTAGGTGCGAAGTATTGTTTCTGGAATATGACCTTGTGTAGCTGTAATTGAACCACGAGACTGAAAAACAACTATCGACCCAAGCAATGAATCCTCACTGCCGTTTTTCTTTTGAATAGCAAATGCGTTCCCCAGGCACCAAAGCTGTTTGGCATAATCTTCATCAGATATAATGAGTTGGAAATAGCTTGTCGCGAACAAATGTTGATAATCATCTTTTTCAGATAGAGATACGATTATCTTTGTCACGTCTGCCATCTTTAATGTCCTAGGAAGCGCCTTGCTCTTCCATTGACCGCCACCAGACCTTTGAGGGTAGGTAGAAATACCGAGTATATTTCTCAGCATCAGTGGATATTGGCACTTCAAGTTGTTATCAGTCTTTCCTGTTGCTAAGAGTAGAACATTACAAACGCTTTCCAAGATCTGTCGCGCCTCTTCTTGCCCCATTCTTGCTATATATGAGAGAACGTTCTTTGCCATATTGGACGAGGAGCAACATTCCACTGAAGCAAATCCATCCGTGATATCGAACACATAGTTGAACCCTGTCTTCAACAATGCGAGGTTGATTTTAAACTGCTCCGTATCCCGTATCTCACCCAGCGATGGCGTAACCCACATATCAAATTCTGACATCTTCTCATCGAGTGAAGCACTGTATTCAGCTAGTTTCATGGAGTTTCTCCTTGATTCACCAAAAGTCATCGTTTATTATAGCATCGTTCTAACTCTACGTCAATCATGATGTCTATAGTGTCTAAACGAGAACCTATGTTCACGAAAACAGGAGGGATACAAATTTGTAACCCTCCTGTTAATCTATATGCTAATCTGGCATAAGCATCTGTAAGTGCAAGTTGTCAGTGTGTATCCGTAAATAAATTACACCTCCGTATAGAAGCCCGTTTGCAGATAGTCTCTCCCTATCCGGCTCATATCCTTGGCGATCACACAGCCGACCTTCCCTGCCTCAATGTCCGCGACAAGCTGTTTCCAGCTGGGCCGCTCAAAATTTGCCCCGCTTCATCCATCATCCGTGTAGTGCCTAACGTTTATGAATCCCCGCTGGGTAGCATGGCTTTCAAGCATGGCCTTTTGATTCACAATGGAATTGCTGTCCCCAATTTGCTCATCGTCACGACTGAGACGCTCGTATAAGGCCGTGATCTTCTCCGGCTCCGACCGCTTCTCGTTCATGTTGAACTCCCTTCAAGCGGCTGGCTCGTTTGTGGTATCCCCATTGTACCACAGTCATAGCCGTTTGTCACGGCCCTGCGCCGAATTAAATGCAGAATTTTGTCGTTCATGGGTTCCTTGGCGGTTTCGCTGAAATGGACGCGCACCTTGTATGTGGTGGAACCGATACGGCGGTAAATGGTGGCGGTTTTCGTCCCTGCTGGTTGAATTGTAGTGATATTGGCCTTCCTTTTTTGCGGTAGGACGCAATCCGTGGTATGATGTTGGTGTGCTTGCCCAGGCAAACAGAAAGCCAGCCTCCGGCTACGTAATGTTATTGCAAACGAAAGCTGGCTTGATGTGCCTGTGATGTTGTTTGGCGGTCCAGCCCTAAAAGAGACACAGTGTCTGTTTTAGGGACAAGGCCAATGCTATCGTGAAAGGACGATGGTTTTCAAAGCGTCCAAAGCATCCTCTCACTAATAGGAGAAAAACCGAGGGTAAAGCGGAACCATTTTCAAAAAGATTTTGAAAATTTCTTGGAGTGGCCCGGTTTGTTCGCTCACTTCTATTATACGTTCAAGTCGGCCCAAACCGAAAAAATATGGCGATAATGCAAGATTGGGCCGTGTCGCTCTGTAAAATTGCAAAAATGCAAGATGGAATCAAACTGCCAAATTGGCCGTTTGATTTTGGCCTGCGCCATTTTGCCGCTGACCAGAACGTCAAAATGTCGTTCTGATTGGTGGCGGACAAAATGTCCGACACCAGCAGAAGGAGACAGCGGCACATTTCGTCGCCATCTCCTGGAAGATCAAGATTGCAAAATGCAAACTTGGTCCCTGGCACAACGTGGCGGACATTTTTTCCGCGACGTTGCCAAAATCAGAAGCGCATTATGCACTTCTAATTTTCAAAGGCGCATTTTGCGCTCTTGAACCGTCACAACAGTGTGGAGTGCAAAATGCGCTCCACGTCAAGCGAGTTCGAGCGTCAGTCTGACGCTCGAACTGTGATGTTGGTGGCATCACCCCCTCCCATAGCACTCTCATTCACCACAAACGAGCAAACCGCTATGTTGTATTCGGTGAAATCTCACTTTCACCCTTTACAACATACATCTTTGTAAAGCCGGGCAGCGGTTTGCAAAAATGCCGTCCAGTTGGTAAAGCTTCCCGTTAAGCGTCTGGCGGTGTCGGCAGCGAGCTGTGCTAAGGTTTGGACGTCTCTGCTCAATCACATCCCCCTTTCCCTTGATAAAAGATAAAATCCTCCGCGTTCCCCACTCCAAAAAGCAGTACGCTGAGGGTTTCCATGGCCCCCCTGATATCCCTAAAAAACTGTGCCTGTTCAATGTGGTATTTCTGTGTGATCTGCTCAACTGGTATGGCCTGCGGGCCAAGATACCGCCAGTAAATCAACCCATATCCACGCTTTTCGTTTGTTTTGGGTGCCCTTTCGCAAATCTCCTTTAAGCAGTCCAGCGCCGCGTTTACCTTTGCCCAAAGCACCTGGTTGGCAGCGGCTATCAGCGCCACCGACCACATACGGGCCTTGGAGAAACCAGCAGGGTAACTGTCCTGCCCGATGCGGACAGCAGGCCCACTGCGGCATAGCACCTCCGTGATAAGGGACACCACCTCATCGGCCAAATCCTGCCCATACTCCTGCTGCAAAACAGAGTACTCTACCTGGTCATGCACATTTTCCACCACCTCCTCCACATCTTCCCGGAGGGAAGGAAGGTCTTTTTTCTCTCTCTTTCTCTATAGGGTCAATATTTTTAACCTCAAGAGGTAAAGGCCCTTGACTTCCAGAAGTCAAATTTTTTGTTTTCTGGAAATCAACTTTTTTAACCTCATGGGTCTTGCCCCCCCTGGCTGTCCGGCCCCTGTGGACACTTCACCGAGGCAAAATCGTTTATGTAGATTTTTGACGGCTTGCCCTGGCCCTGCCGAACCTTTTTGATAAGCCCGATTTCTTCCAACTGCTTCGTCCATTTGATGATGGTAGGCCGGGAACGGTGCATCTGCTCCACCGTATAGATGATGAAAAAGCGGCCGTTCCCGTCCGTGAATTTGCCTGCGTTTTGGGCCGACAGACCGGCCCGTTCCAGCATAAAGCAGTAAAGGATTTTCGCCCCCTCATCCAGAGGGGCATAGCTGCTGTTTTCCAGCAGCAGCTTGGGCACCTCCAAGTACCGGAACCCCCGCGCCGCCTGGGGGCGGAGAGGGGCCAGGTCGAGTTTTGTCGTCTCCATTTTTAACGCTCCATTTCCACATGTTTTCTTGAACGGAACAGCCCGCCAAGCAGGGCCTTTTTCACCTTGCCTAATTCCTCAACCCTGGCCTGGATATTCCACCGCATGAGGAAGCTGCCCGTGTCCCTGTCCTTTCTGATAGCGTCCAAAAACCGTCGGCATTGGGCCATGCCACCGTACATGGCGGCGGTATACTGTACCTCCCTGTCCGGGTATATTTCCAACTTCTTTATACACCCAGGGCTGAGATATAGGATTACTTGTTTCAGCTTTTCCGGCAAATGCCACGCAAGCTCCATTACCTTCCTTTTTGTGGCAGCGCCGCCCCATTTCGCAATCTCCATAAGCACCTCTGTGTCCGTTTCCCAGCCCTTTACGGCGGCTATGCGCACTTTGTCTGTACCGTACCGGGCCAGGTATTCTCGGCCCATGGCGGTAAAATCCAGGGGTCCAATATGCCTGTTCATGCGCCCACCCCCAGCTTGACATACAGCTCCAGCAGCCTGGGCCGGGTGCAATGGCACTCCTTGACAGCCGCCCGCACGTTACCCTTTGTAACGCGCCGCCTCCCTGGCAGGCCGCAGTAATGGGGATAGTGGACGCTGAAAAACGGGCAGTCCGGGCAGTTGCAAATTTCGTTGTTATGTTCTGACATTCTTCATCACTCCTGGTTTTTGACATAAAGAAAGCCCCAATCACACGAAGTAATTGGGGCCAAAATAGTGCTGGCTATATTCTATTGTAAAGGGCTTGCTGGACGGCTTGTATATGCCCCAGCCAGCAGGCTGCGTCCGCCTTGTGCCTAAGATACAAACCATGCGCAGGCTCTTGCACCCGGCGCAGCACCCGCAAAAGCTGGGCAATGTCCTGGGGCGTTAAGACTAGCCGCCTGGCTTCGTGTTCCCTATATCTCATGCGTAAAGGGTCGAGCGCCGTAATGCGGATACACCCGGCCTGGAAAAACTCGGCTGCACACTCCGCCAGCAGCACACGGGCCGCGTCAAAATAGGTGGGGTAGAGGTGCTTCAATTCCGGGCTGGCCTTATCCCCACGGGAAAGCTCTTTCACAAGGTATTCCTTCAAGGTTACAATAGATTGCGCCACGTCCAGCGCGCCGCCGGGCTGCTTCCCCCACAGAGCGTCCTGGAAGTCCTGCCCAATGGGCGAAGCCTTTATGCTGGCGGTTTTATCCATCACGTTTATCACCTGTGCCACCTCCTTTTTGCTGGGATTTCCACGTTTCCAAAAGGGAGAAAATAATGTCCTCCATCTGCTTTTGGGTGTATGACTGGGGGAAATACTGCTTCAACCTGTCTTTTTTCAACGTAACCTGTACCGCCGCAGGCTTCCTGTCTGCCAGCACAGCGTCCATGACAGCGGCGGTTAGCTGCCCATCCTGGCTATACGTCTTTAGGCGCTGGGCTTGTTCCAGGGTAGGTACAACACCCAATCTGCCCATTACTTCCAGCAGTAAGGCTTGTTCCTCCTGGGTCAAGTAGGACAGTTCCACAGCAGGGCGCAGCACCAACTTGTTTTCATCCACCATCTGAAGCAGGGCAGGGAGTAGGTAGGTCAAGCGGATATACTTCCGAATTTGTTCGTGGCTTTCGCCTGTCTGCTGTGCAAGGATTTCTCGTGATGTTTTCCGTCCCAACTTCTGCAACACTGTTGCAGAAGTCAAATCAGTACGGGCACCTTGCTTCCGTTTCATAGCTTCCAGCTTCATCCTGTACGCGAAAGCCTTTTCGCTGGGCAAAATCCTCTCCCGCTGCAAATTGCTGTCCACCATAATAAGCACGGCTTCATCATCGTCCAACTCCCGCACAAACACAGGCATGGTATCAAGCCCCGCCAGCTCGCAGGCCCGTTTGCGCCTGTGCCCGGAAACCAGCTCATAGCCTCCCTCTGGCCTGGGCCGCACGATGCCCGGCACCAAAACACCATGCTGGCCTACGCTCTCGGCCATTTCCTGCATCTTTTCATCATCTGTAACGTGGAAGGGATGGCCCTTAAAAGGGTGCAGGCCGACCAGTGGGATTTCCTGGAAGGTTTCACCACCAGGCGGGGGCGCGCCAAAGAAATCTTCCAGGCTGGCAAGCTGGATTTTCCCCGCGCTGCCCCTCATGACGCTACCTCCAATGTAAACGCGCTGTAGGCAGCGGAAACCTTGCCTATAGGGTCGTGTAAATATATACTCTTGCCCTCCGCACTGGTTTCCGCGGCCCGGATGGATTCGGGGATGATGGTGTCAAAGATACGCAGCTTGTCTCCGTAACTCTCCCGCAGCAGGGCTACAATGTCCCGGGAATAAGCGGTGCGCATATTCGCCATGGTGATAAGGATGCCGGAGATTTGCAGGCTGGGATTGAATTTGCGCCGCACCAGCCCGATGGTGGCTAGAAGCTGCTCCAGGCCCTTAATGGACAGATAGTGGGCCAGCATGGGGATTATCACTTCGTCCGCCGCTGTTAAGGCGTTGGCGGTGAGGGTCCCAAGGACGGGCAGCAGTCCAACAGGATGTAATCGTACTGGCCGCGCACAGCTTCCAGAAGCTCCCGCAGAACCGTTTCCCGGCCCATGACGCCCACCAGGTTCATTTCCACCATGGCAAGGTCGATGTTGGCGGGCAGCAGGTCAACCCCTTCGTCCTGGTGCAAGATGTACCCGGCTGGGTCAAAAGGCTTTTGCTGGACGATCTCACCCAGCACAGTAGAAAGCGTTTTCTCGATCCGGTCCGGCTGGTGGAAGCCAAGGCTGGCGGTAAGCGGTCTCGCCTGCCGGCTCGGTCAGT
>ERZ779632.1219-NODE-1219-length-11037-cov-6.237935_pt1 | contig 11037 bp, 9 predicted proteins | sample MGYA00514194_ERZ779632 | MGnify/ENA primary metagenome ERZ779632 (study PRJEB29562, sample SAMEA4376704) | mouse gut metagenome | isolation source: Cecum | study: EMG produced TPA metagenomics assembly of the A DSS colitis mouse model was used to assess the...
ATTTTTATGGCCCCGACAGAAACAATTTTTAATTGCGGGCGCGATATTTAAAATTGTTTCTGTCGGGGCCATAAAAATGTGAATGTACAGATTGGGAACTGTCAGGCTGAGCGTTGTCCAGAACACTCCGAACACTGCGGCTGTAACAAGCGCGCATTTTAAGGTCTCTTTGATCCGCGCCCCCTGATTGGCTCCAAAATTGACGGACAGGATAGGCTGGGCTGCCTGTCCCACGCTGTAGGCGCAGCACTGTACAACGGTGCTGATGTTGATGATGACACCGTATACGGACAGGGCGTCTGTTCCCAGGTATTTTAGTATCTGGCGGTTGAACAAAATGGTGAGAATACCCATGGCGATATCAATGAAAAACGTGGAAAATCCGGTAACTGTGATTCTCTTAAGACTGGCTGTCAGTTTTTCCGGTTTTACCAGGCGGAGTGTGTTCGTCTTCCGCAAAAAATGCGTCAGCATGAGCAGCAGAGACATGACCGATCCCAGGGCGGTGGCAAGCCCCGCGCCCATGATCCCCATGTCCAGGGTGAACACAAAAAAATAGTCTCCAAACACGTTGAACACGCCGCCAAACAGTACCGCCTTGGTGGCAAGTCCCGGATCGCTGTCATTGCGCAGGAAAGCAGCCAGCAGCTGTGAAAACAGGAAAGAGGGCACGACAAATTTGACCGGGAACAGGTATTGCTTCGCAAGGGGCAGCAGGGTCTCCTCCGCGCCGAAGGAAGTTAGAAGCTGGCTGTCAAAGCACAGAAGGCCAACCCAGGAGAGGACAGCCAACAGCGTTCCACCAATCAACGCCACAGTAAAATATTCATTGGGATGCCGTTCATTCCGGGCTTGCTGCCCCCGCAGCATACCGAACAGGACGGAGCCTCCGGTACCCATCAGCAGACCGAGACTGTATATGATATTCCACACCGGTGCGACGACCGCCAGGGCCGCCGTCCCTTCCGGCCCTTGATACTGCCCCACCATCGCCATATCCACCATCCCATAGATTGACGAGATCATGGCGCTGCCGAATGCGGCGGAGAGGTATTGCAGATACATTGGCCTAATCTTTTTTGTGAGAAGTTCCATCGTCGATTCCTCCCAGATAAAAACAAACGCTGGATAGAGTAACAGGCATCTCAGCCTGTTGCCTTATCCAGCGAATCATTTCTTCTGAATGATTTGCCCTCCGAGCAAGCAGGGCGCATTGTAGCACACTGGAGCTGCTTTGTCAAGCTTGTTTGCAGCTAAATTTATGTAAATAGGAGAAGATCAAATATGGACATTATTGAACTGGAGCGTTGGAGCCCCTCCAAGGAGGACCCCCGCAAGCTGGAGTACGCCGGCCAGCCTGTGGCGCAGGAGGTGTTCGAGGAATTGAAGCACCGTCTGGAGTGTATGGGGTACCTTCCGGACGAGTATTTTCTCCTGGACAGAGAGTGGGAGAATGGCCGGGAGATCCCCAGGGATGCGGATATCTTCTGTACCACCGACTACGGCTCCAGCGAGGGCGTATATCTGGACGTGTACCTCAAATGGTATGACGAAAACCAGAAAAAGAGCATCACCAAGAGCTTCATTACCGGCAAAACCCTGGGCGAGAACGGGAACGACCTGGACCGGATGTTCCTCATCTCCTCCGCTATCACCAAGGCGTTCCACGGCGACCACGCCACCCACGCCCGGTACATGATGATCGGAGGCGTGGAGGACGATACCGGAGGCGCGGTGGTGCATCTCAGCCAGCAGGAGCAGAAGGTCATCATCGAGGCGCTGGTAGAACAGCGGGAGCGGCAGGAGCAGGCCATGTCCCAGACCGAGCAGCTCCTGCGCCGCATGACCGGCAGCATCACGGAGTACGTCAACACGGTGGGGATGCGGCCCCTGCGGATGAGCGACTACGATAAAACCGTCCTCGCCATTCAGGACGGGGAGCTGTCTGCCTTCAAGGAGTCATACCCCAAGGCACTGGAAACCAACGCGGACGATCTGCTCATTGAGGCAGCGGGCAGACCCGGCGCGGTGGGGCGGAAAATGACGGTCCTGCTGCTGGCGGATACGGAGCAGTTTCCCGAAACTGCCTACCGCGCCGCCTGCCAGAAGGCCATCGACATCAACGACCCGGAAAAGGTCTCCTTCCTGCTGGAACAGGCGGAGAGCCATGTGCCGGAGCTGTCCCCGTCCTTCCATGGTGAGATGGCCAGCTATGCTTATCTGGAGCACCGTTTCATCGCCAAGGAGATCATCAAGCAGTGCAATGAGGAACAGATCACCGCCGCGCCGTCCTGCCTCCTGGAACAGTTCGCCGCAGACAAAGACTTTCGCACATTATCCGCACTGGTGGAGAAAGGGATCTCCGGAGGTGGCAGTTCAGCGCGGACCCTGCACATGCTGACCTATAACAGCCATGACAGCTGGATCGCGGAGGAACTTCTGGAAAAGCGGATGTGGGTTGACCTCGATGACTACAATGCGCTCCACGCCTGCGTCCAGAACGATGCTGTCGATGTGTGTAAGCTCCTGCTGAACGGCGGGATCGACTTTGACGTCTACCAACAGTGGGCAAAGAATTACCCGTGCGCCGGCCATGAGGAGACACTCCAAGCTCTGGCTGCTCACTGGTCGGAGATACAGGCGGAACCGGAACAGGTGCCCGCCCAGGAGATCGGAGGTCAGACCTTTGGCTAACCCCGTCCTGATTGCGAAAGGCGCCGCAATTGTCCTGACGGACGAAAAGCTGCGGAAAGCAGCCGGCTGGATACTGGTGGCGATTCTCTCTCCCCTCATCCTGCTCATCGCCTTCCTGTGCTCCCTGGGCTCCGGGGCCTCCGGCCACAACGCCTCCGCCGTGGAGGTGTGCTTCAACGGCGCGGCCATCCCGGTCAGCGCGCCGGCAGAGTACCGGACCTGCCTGGAAAATATGCGGAGCGGTCTGGCCCTGGTGGACACAGCGGTCAGCACGATCAACGCTCAAACAGAAGAAGGGAAAAGCCTTGACGCGGTCAGAGTCAAGGCGATTTTTTATGTTCTGTACTTCGGCGCTGAATCTTATGGGGACGCGCAGACCTTTGCGGACTGCTTCGTCACCTACGAGGAGCGCACCCGCATGGTACCCGTGGAGGGCAGCGGCCCGCCCGCGCAGACAGAGGAAAAGTACACAGTGGCGGTCCCCATCACAGATATGGAGGCCGTCTGGCAGAACATCGCCTCCGCCATGGGTGTGACGCCCACCGCTGAACAGCGGGCCAATGCCGACAGTATCTACTCCCTGGTCAAATACGGCTGGGCGGGCAGTGGAACAGGCGGCGTGTGGTCTGGCGGTGATATCGGGGAGCCGGTGCTGAGCGTGGACGGCTTCTGCTCCCCGCTGGGCTCTGGGTGGCAGAGCCGTGTCACCTCTGAGTTCGGTTGGCGAAACTGTCCCTATCATGGCCGGGAACTGCACTCCGGGCTGGATATGGCCGCCCCCACAGGTACGCCCATCCGCGCCGCGCTGTCCGGGACGGTGACCAAAAGCTGCCGTACCAACTCCTACGGCAACTACACGGTGATAGATCACGGCAACGGTATGACCACCGCCTACGCCCATCAATCGGAACGGCTGGTCAAGGTGGGCGATACCGTGAGCGTGGGACAGGTCATTGGGCTGGTGGGCTCCACCGGCAACTCCACTGGGCCGCACCTCCACCTGGAGGTACGGGTCAACGGCTCCCTGGTCAACCCCCGCAGTTATTTACCGTAATGACAGGAGGAAAACGCTATGAAATTCAAAGCAAATTTTGTGGAGAAACCGGGCAATTTCCAGATGGACGACTGCTGGATCGAAAAGGTAGTAGAGTTGTCCCATGAGGACTTTGGCCGGCTGAAAATCACCCCCTTGGCAAGTCAGCCGTTCATCATGGAAAGCAAGGACTGTATGTTTCACAGGGACGGTGTGATCCACTGCCTGTTGGCGCTGGGCCAGGGCAGCAACGATGGGATACTCGTTGATGCGGAACAGTATGACTGCGCCCGGCTCGCGGCCTACGTCCCCGGAATGCGGGATATCGTCAACGCTCTGCTGGATCGGACGGCGGAGCTCATCATCCGGGAAGGTACCGAGAAATCCATGAGCGCCAACTGGTGTGTCCACTTCAAGGAATTGGAGGAGCGGTTCGGGCTGAATATCCGGGCAGGGAACGGACTGGACTCCATGCTTCGGGCCACACTGGAGCGCCGCCCCGAGGTGGCGGCGGTGGATATGCACGACGGCTGTATCGAGCTGGAATACCATCCGGAATATTGTGAGCGCCTGAAAGCGGAGGAACTGCCTGGGCTTCGGCTGAAAGAGCTGCTCTCCCTGCTGAAAGGCGGGCTGATCTTCCTGTGTCATGAGGAGGCGGAACAGTCGGTGCTGGCGGAAAACCTCCGCCTGCTGACCGGGGCCGGGCAGGAGGATCACGCCGCCCTGCTCAACGCCCGTGTGTCGGAGATCCATGAAACCCCGGAGGGGACCGAGGTGGTGCTCACCGAGGTGGCCCCGGAGGAACTGGTCCGGTTCAACGAAGCCTACGACGCTTTCATGGAGGCGGAGCAGGCCATGGGTCCCACCATGGGTTAGGAGGACGCTATGAACCGATTTGATATTCGCCGCGTCGCCATGGGGCTCACCGCCTATGCCATTGAGCGGCAGAGTAGCTGTGAACGACATCAGCCCGAGGATGCGCCGCCCTGGTCAGAACAGCGCCGGCTCTGGACGGACGCCGTCCTCCAGGGCATGGCAAGGCTGTCGGGCGAGGAGCCTGACTCCAGGCTGATGGAGCAGTTCGACCGGGAATTGGAGCAGGCCAAGGGCTGTTATTTTTTCACACCGGCTACCCAGCAAACGCAGAAGGACACCATCCGGGAGCTGCGGCGCTTCGTCGCCGCGCTGGAGGCCACCGGCGATGACCGCCGACGTCAGATCAATGTGGTGCGGGAGCTGCTGGAGGATATGTCCCTCCACCCCCACTGGTGGAATGGGAAGGACAACGGACTCGACCACGCCTGTGACGAGGCAGACCGGGCGCTGGTATGCATGACCGCGCAGATGCCCATCCGATTCACCTACGTCACACTGGGCGGAGACGCCGGTCCCTGCTGGGCAAGTGGTTTTGTCTCCGGCTCCGTCATGGATGAGGAGGCGGTTCAAAAGTATCCGGAGGTGACGGAGTGGCCCGCACTCTGCACCGTCTATGCGGGCCGAAACCTGCCCACTGCCCTGGGAACAGTGGACGCCTCCGAGTTCGACTTGGAGATCATGAACCGGACCGGGGACAGATTCCTCGATGAGCGCGGCGTCCGCTGGCTGGGCGGTCCCTATCAGATGAGCATATCCACCGCACCGGCGCAGACTTGGGAGGAGCCCGCCGCGCCCCAGATGGGGCTTACTATGTAAGGCAGGAGGGAACAACACGATGGAGAAAAATGAGATCACGCTGTCCTTCGACGGCGAGAGGATGCGTGCCCTGACGATTTATCTGAAAATGGAGAACACCACAGTGCAGGAAAAGATGGATGAGGCCATGCGGCAGCTCTATGAGAAATCGGTACCGGAGCCGGTACGGGAGTATCTGGACATCGTATCCGCTCCCGCCGCCCGGCCCAAGCGTCCGCCCCGTCCCAATCAGCCCAAGGCCGCGCCAAAACCGGCCCCCACTATTGAGGAGGTACATCATGAGCAGTAGAGAAATTACGCTCTGGCTGGATGAGCGATGGTATCAGCCTCTGACTCAGCAGCTGGAGGTGGAAAAGCTGGAGGACAAGCTGAACGAGTATCTGGACGATCTCATCAGACTGCTCCCCACACCAATCTACGAAAAGATCATCGGAGAGATCCGGGAGGAGGAACAGCAGAGGGAGCAGGCCATAGCCGCCAGCCAGAAATATGCTGTATTCCATGTAACGGAGAATGGTCGGGATGAGCATTTTCGTCTGGATGAAAATTACGAGTTGCTGCAGGCTGCCCGGACGCTGCGGAAATATCTTCGGCAGGAGCCGGGCGTGGGCGCTGATTCTTTTTCCGAACTTTTCCCTAAGCGGGAAACCATCACCCTCGAGGAGTTTGACCGGATGGTCCTCCTTCGCTTAGAGAACACCGGAATGGTCACCGGTGCGTTCGATCTTGATTTTGACAAGCGGGAGTTCTCCGCTGTCAATATCATGGACGGATGGAAGACCTGGGCCATGGGCGATGTTTCTGTCGCTGCCTATCACGCCTTCCGCAAGGATTATCTTTCCTCAGACAGACGATACGAAATACTCCTGGACAAGCTGGATGGCAGAGAGATCACGTCAGCCGGACACCTCTCCGCACGGGATATCTCTTTCGCAGAGGATATCAGTGAGATCAATGGCCTGCTGAATTTCTACATGGAGACCGGCTTCGATGTGGATGCGGTGTTCGGCACTCATGTCTGCACCGGAGAAAACGACGACACTCTAAACGTGTACGCCAACTACGACATGGCCACCGGACAAGTCTGCGACGAGCTGGAGGTCGATCTGCACCGGGCCGATGGCAGAGAGGAGTCTGTTCCGTACACCCTCAACGCCGCGGAGAAGGAAGTCCTGTTGCGGAAGATGGACGCCTATTGCCAGGAGCAGACCGGGCAGACGCTGGTGGATTACAGCGCCCAGTGGATGGCGGAGGACATGGCGCCGCCCTCGCAGCCCTCGATGTGAAACGGCGCTGGAGTGCGTCAAGGGCCGTTCCCGATGCGGAGCGGCCCTCGCTCTTATTCCCCCGCTGTGCGCCACAGCAGCGCCCCGTGTACCCCGCAGCTCAACAAAGCGACTCCCTGCCCCACCCCACTGGCACGCCGCCTTGCGAGGCCGTGTGGCGGTGAGATTCGAGGGGTCGATTTTTTTGCGGGATAAAGCGCGGGGGTCGCAAGCGCCCCTCCGCACAGGGAACACCGCCCCGCAGAGCGGGTCGGGGACGTTCCTGCGGGGGTCATTTTTCACCCCCTGGGGTCAACTCGGGGGTCTGTTTTCAAAAAAAGACCGCTGTTGCCCACTTTGCGGCGGGTCACGGCGGGGATATCAGCATTTTTGAGGAGGAAAACCATGCCCAGAGAAAAAATCAAGTTCGCACTGCGGATGTCCCCGGAGACACAGCAGCTCGTCAGGGAGATGTGCCCTCGGGACAACTGCCAGACACAGAATGAGTTTATCGAAAAGGCCATCCGGTTCTACGCCGGATACGTCTCCGGACAGGAGGCCACCGCCTACCTGCCGCCCGCCTTGATATCTGTCCTGCGCAGTACGATCAAAGCGTCCGAGGACCGCATCTGCCGCCTGATGTTCAAGCAGGCGGTGGAGATGGACATGATGATGAACGTGATGGCCTACGGGATGGAGATCAGCGACAGCACACTGCACGACCTCCGGGGCCACTGCGTCCAGAATGTGAAAAAGACCAACGGCGCCGTCACCCTGGACAAGGCCGTGGAGTTCCAGAAGGGGGGTGCGTGACGGAAAGGCGGTGACGCTCCATGCCCCGGATCATATTCAAGTGCCCCTACATCAAGCCGGGGACCGGGAAAGCCGCCGCCCACCTGAACAACTATGTCCGCTATGTCGCTACCCGTGACGGTACAGATCTCTTTACGCCGGATAAGGCCGGCCAGCCTGCCACAAAAAAGCAGCGGGCCATGGTGGAGCGACTCCTCCGGGACTTCCCCATGTGCCGCGGGATGTTCGAGTACGAGGACTACCAGTCCTCCCCCACCCGCGCCACCGCCTCGGAATTTATCACCAGAGCCATCGAGGACAACTACGATCAGATCGCCAAGCGGGAGAACTACGTCAGCTACATTGCCCAGCGCCCTCGTGCGGAGCGGCTCGGTGCGCATGGTCTGTTCAACGGCACAGGCGATGCGCTGGAGCTGTCCAGGAGCGCGGAGGAGGTGGCGAACCACCCCGGCAACGTGTGGCTGCCCATCATCTCCCTGCGCCGGGAGGACGCCGCACGTCTCGGCTACGACAACGCCGACCGCTGGCGGACCTTCCTGCGCTCCCACGCCACGGAGCTGGCGAAGGCTATGAAAATACCCTGGGACCAGTTCCGCTGGTACGCCGCCTTTCACGATGAGGGCCACCACCCCCATGTGCATATGGTCTGCTACAGTGCGGACGGCCATTCCGGATTCCTGACCAGAGAGGGCATCGCTCAGATCAAGTCCGGGCTGGCAAAGGAGATATTCCAGCAGGACCTGACGGAGATCTATCAACGGCAGACCCAGCGGCGGGACGAGCTGGTGCGTGAGTCCGGCGAGGTGCTGAAAGAGCTGATCCAGCAGATGCAGTCCGGCACCCTGGAGAACCCGCGCGTTGAGCAGCTCATGGGCGAACTGGCCCAGCGGCTGAAAAGCACCTCCGGCAAAAAGCAGTATGGCTACCTCAAAGCGCCGCTGAAGGCTGTGGTGGATGAGATCGTGGACGAGCTGGCGAAGGACCTGCGCATCGCCTCGGCCTACGATCTGTGGTACCAGCAGCGGGGGGAAGTGCTGCGGACGTACAAAGACGATCTCCCTCAGCGGCTTCCGCTGTCTCAGCAGAAGGAGTTCAAGCGGATCAAAAATCTGGTGATTCAAGAGGCGGTGCGGCTGGGGGAGTACACCGAGGTGTTCACTCCAGAGGAAAAAGAACCTGCGGTCAAAAATTCGCTCTCCGAGGTGATCCGACTGGTTGAAAAAGCGGAGAATAATGACCCGTGGGCCATGTATGCCCTTGGCAAAATATATCTGGAGCAGAAAAATGTTGACGCCGCCCTGAAATGGTTCCAGCGGTCGGCGGAGCAGGGGAACCAATATGCGCAGTACACCCTCGGCAAGCTGTACCTGCTTGGGAAGGATGTCCCACAGGACAAGGAAGCCGCCGTCCGTTGGTTTACGCTGTCGGCGGAACAGGGGAATCAGTACGCCCAATATTTTCTGGACCACATGGATGACGGGCCGTCCCTGTTTACCAGCGTCACTCGTCTCCTTCACCACATGGGCCGTATCTTCCAGGAGCAGGCCCCGCCGCAAACAGGCGGAGTTTCTTTCGTGGACAGCAAGCTGAGGCGGAAAATCAGAGAGAAGAAGATCGCCATGGGCCACAAGCCCGATGATCATGAAGAACCAAATTATCAGCAAGAATTGAGGTGATTTTTTTAATGTCCTATATCCATTTTACCGATGAACAAAAGCTCCGGGCCAGCGAGGTGAACCTGGAGCTTTTTCTGCGCGGCCAGGGGGAGAAGCTGATCCGTTCCGGGCCGGAGTACCGCCTGGGCAGTGACCACAGCATAACGGTCCGGGGCAGCGAGTGGTTTGACCATGCCACAGAACAGGGCGGCGGGCCCATCTCCTTCGTCCAGCAGTTCTATAACCTCAGCTATCCGGAGGCAATGATCCGACTGCTGGGCGGAGAGCATGGAACCGTCTATGCTCCCGCGCCAAAGCGGGAGGAGAAGCCAAAAAAGGAATTCGCCCTGCCGCCTGCCAATCGGGATATGCGCCGGGTGTATGCCTACTTACTGAAGCGGCGGTTTTTGAACCGGGATGTGGTCAATGCCTTTGTCCGGGCAGGACTGCTCTACGAGAGCTGTGAGCAATTTAAGGATAGAGAATATCACAACGCCGTGTTCGTCGGGAAGGATGAGCACGGCGCTGCCCGTCATGCCCACAAGCGCAGCCTGAACAGCGAGGGCAAGACCTTCCGCAGTAATGTGGAAGGCTGTGATCCTCGGTACAGCTTTCACCACACCGGGTCCAGCGGCCGGCTCTATGTGTTCGAGGCCCCAATTGATTTGATGTCCTTCCTCAGCATTTATCCCAAGGGCTGGCAGACGCACAGCTTTGTGGCGCTGTGCGGGACTGCGGAACACGCTATGCTCTGGATGCTGGAGCAGAATCCAAACCTCCAGCACATCGTCCTCTGCCTGGACCATGACGCGGCTGGCATTGAAGCCAACGGGCGGCTGGCTGAGATATTGCATACAAGGGGCTACGATAAGGTTGGGACAGTCCAGCCGGAATACAAGGACTGGAACGAGAACCTGAAAGCGCGGCATGGCCTCCCGGCATTGGAGGCGGAAGAGCATCCGCAGCTCGTTGCCGCCGAGCCAGTCTGCCGCCGCATTGCCCTTTATATGGAGAACGCCAAACCGGAAAGCCTGGGCCGGGAATTGAATTCTGCAATCAGGGGATACCTCATGAACTTCCAAGCTGACCGCATGGATGCGGCTATGGACTGCATAGAGCAGGCGTCCGCCCTGGCTCTGTACGCCTATGGCCGGGAGCGGCGCCAGATGGGAAAACCAATGTCTGCTGCAGAGTTGTCCGAGCAGCTCCAGCGGAGCATCCTGCCGCACCAGAACCGTGGGAGCATCAAAAACCGCCACAGTGAGATCGCCGCACAGATTCAGGATATCCTGGCCAGGAGCGCGGCCCCCGGTATTCGCAGTGCGGAGGACAAAGAGCAGCTTGCGTCGGCGTGGCTGGAGCTGGCGGTCTCACTGGCAAAAATTCCGGTCAAATACGATGCAGATAATATGAAACAGCGGCAGGATCAGGAACGATCCGCCGCAATGAGAATGGAGGCGATGTAATGCAGCCATATATGATCATACTGATTCTTCTGTCAGGCGGGATACTCCTGCTGATTGGAGCGGCAACAAATTTTTCCGGGCAGGGCTCCCTGAACGGGATCAAGTCCAAGACCGTGGGCGACGGCCAGCATGGGACCGCCCGCTGGGCCAGTAAAAAAGAGATACAGCAGACGTACCGCCATGTACCGTTCCGTACAGCGGAGTGGCGGGCAGGGAAGAATCTGCCCAAGGAACAGGGGCTGGTGTTGGGCTGCGTGGGGAAGAAGAACGCCGTCACCGCACTGGTAGATGTGGACGACATCCACTGCCTGATGATCGGCGCTTCCGGTGTGGGCAAGACGGCATTCTTCCTTTATCCAAACCTCGAATACGCCTGCGCCAGCGGGATGAGTTTTCTGGATCTTGATACGAAGGGG
>ERZ779632.1220-NODE-1220-length-11025-cov-16.132179_pt1 | contig 11025 bp, 10 predicted proteins | sample MGYA00514194_ERZ779632 | MGnify/ENA primary metagenome ERZ779632 (study PRJEB29562, sample SAMEA4376704) | mouse gut metagenome | isolation source: Cecum | study: EMG produced TPA metagenomics assembly of the A DSS colitis mouse model was used to assess the...
GACGGCCCCCGGATTGTTTGATCCGAAGGCCGTCAAACCGTTGAAAACACTGGCTTTGCGGGCAAAATAGCATTTTCATCGTGTTAACTTGGTGACCCAGCGGGGACTCGAACCCCGGACCTTCGCCTTAAAAGGGCGTTGCTCTACCAACTGAGCTACTGGGTCATATGAGCTTTTACAGGGCAAGGAGAGAATCCGAGGCGGCCCAGCCACAGGCCCAGGCCGCCGAGCCGATCCCGACGGGGCCCCCGCAAAGCCGGCCCTTTAGGCTTTGTGGGGAAGCGAAGAAATTTCCCATCCGGCGCAGCTTTCCGCGCAAACGGGAAGCGGAGCGGTAAGGGGAATTTCTGAGCTGGCTGGGATGGCTGGACTCGAACCAGCGGATGCGGGAGTCAAAGTCCCGTGCCTTACCACTTGGCTACACCCCAGTATAGAAGTGAGGCAAGGGCCGGAGCGGACGCTCCGGCCCTCAGCCACGGTATGGGGTGGGTAATGGGGCTCGAACCCACGACACCCGGAACCACAATCCGGTGCTCTGCCAGCTGAGCTATACCCACCATATCCAGTTTCGCGCTGACGGACGCCGCCCCAAGGGGCCTGCAAAGCCGCCCTCCAGGCCTTACGGGGGGCGGGCTTTGCCCCCGCTGGCACGCCTGAAGGGACTCGAACCCCTGGCCCACTGCTTAGAAGGCAGTTGCTCTATCCACCTGAGCTACAGGCGCGTATCAAAAGAGAACAAGGGGCAGGAGAACGGAGCCGGACAGACTTCGCCCGAACGGGGTCCCCGCAAAGCTGTCCTTCAAACTTTGTGGGGAGAGGAGGGGCAAGGGGGAACGGACTTTGCCCAAATGGGGCCCCCGCAAAGCCGCCCTTCAGGCTTTGTGGGGAAAGGAGGGGCAAAGAAATGGAGCACGGGATGCCCGCAGGGTGTCCCGCGCGGAATGGATTTTGCCCCGACGCTGGAGCGGGTGATGGGAATCGAACCCACGCGACCAGCTTGGAAGGCTGGGATTCTACCATTGAACTACACCCGCAAGAGGATGCCCCCGCAAATGTCAGCCTGGATATGATAGCACAAACCCCGCCGCTTGTCAATCCCCCAGAGCAAAAATCCGCCGAAAGTCCCGTTTCTCTTTCGTGCTGCCCACGCCTTGTTTCAAAATCTGATGCCAAAACAGGCAGACAGGCGGCCACCCCTGCCAGGTGGCCGCCTCATCAATTACAGGTGGGCAAAGGTCTTAGAACCCGCCATTAAATTTCTTTTGAACCTTTGCGATCACGGCAAAGCTCATCCCCATTCCAACAAACAAAACACCGATGGAAAGCATCACAACGGAGGTATTTGTCCCAAGCAGGGCAATGATTCCGCTGATCATCAACGAGGCGGCAAGCACGAACAGCCCCTTTGAAAACGATTTCCCGTAATTCTTCTTATCCGATTCTTTGATATGCGTTTGATGATAGGCATGGATCAAATTTGTATTCCCCTGATAGATCGCAGCCGCAAGGCCAAGAAGCAGAACAGCCACCGCAAACATCAGCACCGAGTAGATGATCATAGCTACCCCTCCTTTGTTGGATATTTTACCATATTATAAAACCATATTCAAGGATTTTCGTTGAAACTGCCCCCCGCCTCACCGCCTCTTAACCATCACAAAATTCGTCAGAAAGACCCCATTCCGCTCCACCTGCTGCTCCTTCACAACCCGGTATCCCCGCTTTTCAAAAAAGGGCCTCGCCGTAATCGAAGCGTGGGTGACAACATCCCCCTGAACCGCCCCCTCCAGCCGGCCGCACACAGCGGCGGCGATCCCCCGCCCCTGATAGCCGTAGTGGACATACAGCCGGTCAAGATAGCCCGTCCCGTCGATATCCCCAAAGCCCGCCAGGACGCCGTCCTCCTCCGCCACCACGCTGAAGTGCGCTCGCAGGGACCGGTCCCACCGCGCCAAATCCACCCGCTCCGCCGCCCACGCGTCCAGCTGCTCCTTTGTGTAATCCCTCGCGTTTACCCGGTGAACCGTGTTGTAAAAAAGCTCCCGCAATTCCTTGCAGTCCGAGGACCGGTATTCCCGAATCAGCATTTTTTCCACCCCCAAAATTTATCACCGCCTGCCTCCATCACCGACCGCCTTCCGCCCCGCCGGGCCCGAAGCCCCGAAAGGCCCGCGCGGCCGAAACCGCGCGGGCCCCTTCTCACAGCCGCAGGACGGGAAGGCCGCCCCCCTCCGCCCCCGCCAGGGGCAGGGTCACGGTGGCCTTGAACAGATCCCCGTCGATGCTGATCGCAAACCTCCCGTGCTGAAGCTCCGTCAGCGACTGGGCGATGGACAGCCCCAGCCCGCTGCCCGAGGCGTTCCGGGACTCGTCCCCCCGGACAAACCGCTCCATCAGCCGCTCCGCCGGAATGTCCAGCGCGTCCCGGGAGATGTTCTTCACCGACAGCACCGCCTGCCCGCCGCTCTCCCGCAGCTCCACATACACCCGGGTGCCGGGGAGGGCGTACTTGGCGCAGTTGGTCAGCAGGTTGTCCAGCACCCGCCACAGGTGCCGCCCGTCCGCCTCCACCCAGACCGCCTCCTCCGGCAGGGTGCGCACCACCGTCAGCCCCTGGGCCTCCAGCCGCTCGCCGCACTCCGCCAGGGCCTGGTCCGCCAGCTGCTTGAAGTCCAGCCGCTCCCAGCTCACCGCCAGGTTCCCCGTGGACGCCTTGGACGCCTCCACCAGATCCTCCGTCAGCTTCTTCAGCCGCTGGCTTTTCCGGTCCAGCACCTCGATATACTCCGCCGCCTTGGGGTCCTGTATGTCCACCTTTTTCAGCAGGTCCACGTAGTTGATGATGGAGGTCAGCGGCGTTTTCAGATCGTGGGACACGTTGGTGATCAGCTCCGCCTTGAAGTGCTCGCTGCGCATCCGCTCGTCCACCGCCGTGGAGATGGCGTGGCCCAGGTTGTTCAGCTCCCCGGCGTGGCCCTTCAAATCGGGGAGCATCCGCCGCGTGTCGATCTGATAGCCGGGGTTGCCGCCGATGATCTCCTGGGTGCCCCGGCGGATCTTCTTCCACTGGTAGGCCCACAGGCACAGGTACGCCGCCACGCCCGCGCTCACCAGCAGCCACAGCCCGGCGGCCCATCGGATCGTTGCCAGTGTAAAGATGGGGTATGCCATACAGCCCATCACCGCCTTCCAAATCAGGGGGACGGCCTGGACGCACTGTCCCAGCGCGCCCGCCAGCCCCCACAGCGTCCGCCAGCACCACGAGCACACCGCCCACGTCCAGGTGTTGCGCAGCAGGGTACGGGCCTTGAACCGGGCGCACACCGTCACCAGCGCGGCCAGCCCCATGGCCGCCGCCGCGGCCACCCCCAGCCCCACGCCGATGAGCTGCATGAACATGGGAAGATCCCCGTAAGCGTTGGCCACGATAGCCGCCCCCAACGCCGTGGAGCCCGCGCCGCCCCAGAACAGCAGGAACAGCAACACGTCCCCGGGGATGCGGTGGAACCAGTTGAGGTAGATCTCCTCCGTCCCCGGCTTGTGCCCCGCGCCGCAGCACAGGTACACCGCCAGCACCACCCCCAGCACCCCCAACGCCATGGTGCCCGCCAGGTAGCCCTCCCGGGCGGACTGCCACTCCGACAGCTTGTCGGCGGCCCGCTTGTACTGGTCGTCCACCCGGAGGTCTTTGTCCACCCACAGGATCAGGCTGGAGTCGGCCTGCTCCGCCTCTGCCTGGGCCTCCGGGGTCAGCCTCCACTCCTCGCTCACTGGCTCGTAGAGGTAGCCGAACCGGTTGGCCTCCAGGCAGGCCAGGATGGTGGGATAAAAGACGTAGGAATCCCCCGCGCTGTCCACCACCCACAGCATATTGGTATAGCCGTCGTTGTCCGCCAGGAGCTGGTTTTCCGTGATGGCAACGGGATCGCCCTGGGCGTCAACCAGCTGGGCGTTGGTGCCCTCCGCTCTGGCCTTCCGGACGGCTTCCGCCCAGGTGGGCAGCATGGTCCGCCAGCCCGAGTGATAGGACACGCTGTCATAGTCCCCGGCGTTGACGGCATTGTTCCCGGCGTCCTCGTCGTAATACTCCCAGACGGTATCCACGTTCCGGATATTGCCCTTCCCCCGGCGGAGCTCCACCTCGTAGTCGACGTCCGCCTGGGAGCTGTCCTCCTGGGTGTTGCCGTAGATCACCCGGCCCTCCTGATCCAGAAGCTGCCAGCGCAGGTTGGTGGCCCCGGCGTCGAACTCCGCCTCCAGCCGCTCGATGGTCCGCTTGTCGGACAGGTTCAGGGTGTCCCCCGCCTTCTGGGCGTCCTTCAGATTCACCAGATGGAGTACCATCATGTAGTCCTGCCGCACCAGGTACGTCCGGGTGTAGCCCCCGGTATAGGCCGTGCTGTCGTAATAGGCGTCGGTCCACAGGGCGTCGAAGTTGGCCATCTGGTACCAGGAGAGGATTGCGGTGGCGGTGAAGGCCGCCACCGCCGCCATGAAGGCCAAGGCCTTCATGGCCATATTTTCCCGCCACTTCATGCCATCTTCTCCATTTTGTACCCCAGCCCCCACACCACCTTCAGATACCGGGGGTTGGCGGGGTCGATCTCGATTTTCTCCCGGAGGTGCCGTATGTGGACGGCCACCGTGTTCTCGCTGCCCAGGGCGGGGTCGTTCCACACCTGCTCGTAGATCTGGGCGGTGGAGAACACCCGGCCCAGGTTCTTCAACAGCAGCCGCAGGATGTTATACTCGATGGGGGTGAGGCTCACCGGCTCGCCGTCCACCGTCACCGACTTGGCCTCGTCGTCCATGAGGATGGTGCCGTTGCGCAGCGCGCCGTCCCCCTCCTCCGCCACCGCCTTGCCCCCCAGGGTGGTGTACCGCCGCAGCTGGCTTTTCACCCGGGCCAGCACCTCGATGGGGTTGAAGGGCTTGGTAATATAGTCGTCCGCGCCGATGTTCAGCCCCAGCACCTTGTCGGTGTCCTCGCTCTTGGCGGTGAGCAGGATGATGGGGATGTTCCCCTCCTCCCGGAGCTTGGCGGTGGCCCGGATGCCGTCCAGCCGGGGCATCATCACGTCCATGAGGATCAGGTCGATGTTCTCCGTGCGCACCGCCGCGATGGCCTCCTCGCCGTTGTAGGCGGACACCGTGCGGTAGCCCTCGCTGGTGAGGTAGATTTCCAATGCCGACACGATGTCCCTGTCGTCGTCGCAGATCAGAACCGTATACATGGTCTATCACCCCCGCTGTCCATCTTGATACCACTATTCTACCCAACCGCCCATTAAGCCGCAAGTGGGAAAATCCTTAAATTCCGTTTAAGGCGGAAAAAAGCCTTCCCCCACAGGGGGGAAGGCTTTTTCCGTCTAATCGTACCACCCGATCTCGCTGAGTATGCCCATATTGGGGTAGCGGGCATGGAGGAAGTGGTCGGGGAAGGCGGCGTCCAGGAAGCGGCTGACGGCCCCCAGGGCGGGCTCTCCCTCCCGGCGGCGGTCCATGCGGCCCAGGGCGGCGGCGGTGACGGCGGTGCTGAGCACCAGGAAGGCGGCGGCTCCCGCGGCGATCCGCCGGCCCCGCTCCAGGGGTATGCGGGCCACGAGGCGGTACAGCGCAGGGCACGCCGCCCGCACCCACAGCACCGCCGCCGCCCCCCAGAACAGGCAGAACACCAGATTCACCCGCCCGTTCAGGTTGAAGGGCAGGTGGCGGTAATCCCAGAAGCAGGCCCCGAACAGCTTCTCCTGGAGCAGGGAGCATACGTACTCGTACACGCCGCCCAGCAGGGTGCCCGCCAGGAAGATCCGGGGGGTGGAGCGGCTGTCCATCCGGTGGAACACCAGGGTGAGCAGCACCGCCCCGGCCCCCCAGACAATGCTGAACTGGCCGTAGATCAGGCTGCTGCGGCTGGTCAGCTCTCCCCGTGTCACCAGCCAGAACACGATCTCCACCAGATCCCCCGCCACCCCGGCGATGAGGAACAGCCAGAACACCCAGTACAGGGTGAGGGGGGCGCGGTGGGCGTCCAGGGCGGGCTGCGCGCCCCGTTTGGCAGTCAGTTGGGTGATCATGGCGTTCCTCCTGTTTCCGGCGGTCCGGCTGCGAAATGTTGTTTCGATATCGTCGAAACACTTGAAAATCGGCAGCCGATTTTCAAGGCGGGCAAAGCCCGCCAGCCCATTTCATGGGCTGTGTTTTGGCGATGAAGTCCACCGCGGGCCGCTTCGCGGCCCCTGCGGCGCATTTGCGCCGCAGGATTCAAAAGAAGTGGTTTACTTCTTTTGAATCGCGGTGACTATAGAATATAGCACGTCCCCGGCGGGAAAATGCGAAAGGAAATCTAAAGGATTTTTTAAGAATCTGTATTCACAGCCGAAGATGTCGGGTGGACGAGGGATTTTTCCGCCAGACAAGGCGCGTTTTCGCGGGAATACTTTGTGTATTGCAAGAAAACGCAACGCGGTATGGCGGAAAAAGACCCGTCCACACGGCGTTTGAGGTTGTGAATACAGGTTCTCAGTTTGCGGAAAATGAAGCGGGGCCTGGCACCGCCGCCAGGCCCTGCTCCCTGCTGAATTGGGATACCCGCAGGGGTGTCCCTTTGCCCCAATGGGGCCCCCGCAAAGCCGTCCTCAGGCTTTGTGGGGAGAGGAGGGGCAAGGGAATGGAGTGCGGGATGCCCGCAGGGCGTCCCGCACGGAATGGACTTTGCCCTAATTGGGCCCCCGCAAAGCCGCCCTCAGGCTTTGTGGGGAGAGGAGGGGCAAGGGAATGGAGTGTGGAATGCCCGCAGGGCGTCCCGCACGGAATGGACTTTGCCCCGACGTCAACCTGGAGGCCAGGTCATATCCCGGCCCGCCAGCACGTGGAAGTGCAGGTGGGGCACCGACTGGCCCGCCTGGACGCCGCAGTTGGACACCACCCGGAAATCGGCGACGCCCAGCTTCTTCGTCACCTTGGCGATGACCTCGAAGCAGTGCTTCACCACCAGGGAATTGCCCTCGTTCAGATCCCCGCAGGAGCCGATGTGGACCTTGGGAATCACCAGGAAGTGGACGGGGGCCTGGGGGTCGATGTCGTAAAAGGCCACGCATTTCTCATCCCGATAGATGATGTTGGCGGGGATCTCCCCCTTCACGATCTTGCAGAACAGGCAGTTGGGATCTTGGGTCTGGAACATGGGATCAGCCTCCTTTACTGGTTGGGCACCACCGCGAAGAACTCCAGCGGGCCGCCGCTGTTGTTGATGAGGGAATGGGCCTGCCCCTTGGGGCAGTAGTGGCAGTCCCCGGCTTTGAGCGGCTCCTCGCCGCCCTCCACCTTCACCTTGCCCGTGCCGGACAGGATATAGACGATCTCGCTGCTGGTCTCGTGGGTGTGGTAGCCGATGGACGAGCCGGGGGGCAGGATGCCGTGGAGGATGCGGTTCAGGCCGTCGGCGTGCATTTGGGCGTGGATCTCGCCCTCGCCCCCCAGGAAGCTGGGGATCACCTGGGTTTCCACGGCGGAAAAGTCGATGAGCATGGGGGTTTCTCCTCTCAAATGGGTTTGAACTGGTTGGCGGCGGGGTCGTAGGCGTACCCCGCGCCGGACAGCGTTTCCACAAGCTCCTTTTCGTCCGCGTCCAGCCCCTCGCACAGGGCGGACAGGCTGGAATACCCGTCCCGGAGCTTGGTGTTGATAACGCTGAGCAGAATATAGGGGTCTTGGGGGAGCATAAAGAACAGTCCTTTCCTACGGCGTTATGGGCAGTATAACACAGATCCGCCCGTTTGTCAGCAAGACTTTGAGCCTGAATCCGGCAAGGGCTCCGTTTCCTCCATATGAGCCAGCGCGTAATTGCAGCACTGTATGACAAGCTGGTTCATGGAAACCTGCTCCTTTTGGGCGATGCGTTCCAGGTCTTGAGTCAGTGCCAGCGGCATTCGGAAGGTCTTGTTGACATACTCTGTTTTTTCAACTCGAAACATACCGGCCTCCTTTTTCTTTAGATTACCTCATTTTAAGCGCGTATTATACACCAATTATTAACGCTCTATATTACCACTATTATTTGCACCTATTTTTATCTTGCAAATACGGCGTGCATATGGTATAGTGTCCCTACCAGAAAAAAGAGAGGGGTATGCAATATGTCCGACAAGCCAAAGAAGCCGATCTTCAAAAAATGGTGGTTCTGGGTTATCGTTGTCCTTGTAATCGGAGCCATCGGCGCGGCGGCAGGCGGAAATGACGATACGCCGTCCGCCGCTTCCCAGCCGCCCGCCCAGACCGCCGCGCCAACGCCCGCCCAGACCGCCGCCACGGAAACGGAGCGGGCAGAGCCGTCAAATATCTTCCATGTTGGCGACACACTGGAGGCGGGAAGCCTGCGCATCACCTATCAGGAGTGTGACGGGGATTGGCGGGGCTACGACCAATACCTGAGGCCGTCTGACGGGAACCGGGTGGTCCGGGTCTATTTTGTGTTTGAAAATGTCGGGGATACCGACCAGTACTGCGGCGGCTGGGACTTTGACTGCTACGCGGACGGCGTGGCCTGCGACAGGTTCCTATGGTCCTCCGACGACAGCCTGTCCCAGTCCAGCATCTCCCCGGGCCGAAAGCTCCAGGGCTATGTGTGCTTTGAGGTGCCGGAAAGCGCGGAGGCGGTGGAGCTGGAGTATGAGACGTCCTTTTGGACCCAGGACAAGGTGATTTTTGCTGTGGAATAAAAGACAGGCCCCCGGAGCAAACGCTCCAGGGGCCTGTTTTCCTGTTAAGCTCACACGCCCAGCTTCATGGCTACCACGTTATCCACCATAGCCAGCGCGTTGTCCAGCATGAGCACGTCCTTCCCGCCGTTCCCCACAGGTCAGGCCCTGTGGGGACCCCTTTTAGAACCTGTATTCACAGCCGAAGATGCCGGGGGGACGAGGGATTTTTCCGCCAGACAAGGCGCGTTTTCGCAGGAATACTTTGTGTATTGCAAGAAAACGCAACGCAGTATGGCGGAAAAAGACCCGTCCACACGGCGTTTGAGGTTGTGAATACAGGTTCTTAGTTCAAAATGCTCGGGCGAAATGAATTCGCCCTGCGCAAATCCTTCGCTTCGCTGCGGATTTACGCGCCATCCGGCGCGGCTCGCTGACGCTCGCTGGGCGGCTCACACGCCCAGCTTCATGGCCACCACGTTATCCACCATAGCCAGCGCGTTGTCCAGCATGAGCACATCCTTCCCGCCGTTCCCCACAGGTCAGGCCCTGTGGGGACCCCTTTTATTTCAAAATGCTCGGGCGAAATGAATTCGCCCTGCGCAAATCCTTCGCTTCGCTGCGGATTTACGCGCCATCCGGCGCGGCTCGCTGACGCTCGCTGGGCGGCTCACACGCCCAGCTTCATGGCCACCACGTTATCCACCATAGCCAGCGCGTTGTCCAGCATGAGCACGTCCTTCCCGCCGCCCATGGCGGAGTCGGGCTTGCCGCCGCCGGAGCCGCCCGCGATGGCGCACACCTGCTTGATGATGTCCCCGGCCTTGATCCCCTGCTTCACCGCCTCCTTGCCGCAGGCGCACAGGAAGGTGATCTTGCCGTCGTTGACGCTGGCCAGCACCGCCACCACGTTGGCGTCCTTCTCCCGGAGCATATCGCCCATCTGGCGCAGGCGGGCCCCGTCCGCCTCGGGCACGGTGGCGGTGAGCACCTTCAGCTCGCCCACCTCGTGGGCGCCGAACAGGATGCGGTCGGTCTCCCCCGCCGCCTCCTTGGCCTTGAACTTCTCCACCATCTGGTGCAGGTTCTTGATCTCGCCCATGACGGCCTCGGCCTTCTCCCGCAGCTCGCCGGGCTTGGCCTTCAACACCGCCGCCGCCTGGTTGATGCGCTCCTGCACCTCGCCGTAGAAGGCCAGGGTCTCCCTGCCGGTGGTGGCCTCAATGCGGCGCACGCCGGAGGCCACGGAGAACTCGCTCTTGATGCGGAAGGCCCCCGCCATGGCGGTGTTGGGCAGGTGGGTGCCGCCGCAGAACTCCACGGAGTACCCGTCCCCCATGTCCACCACCCGGACAGTGTCGCCGTACTTCTCGCCGAACAGGGCGATGGCCCCCCGCTCCTTGGCCTCCTCGATGGGCAGTACCTGGGTGTCCACGGCGTAGCCCGACAGGATGGCGTCGTTGACGGTCCGGCTGACCTGGGCCACCTGCTCCGGCGTCATGGCCTCGAAGTGGGTGAAGTCGAAGCGCAGGCGGTCCGGCTCCACCAGGGAGCCGGCCTGGTGCACGTGGTCCCCCAGCACGTCCCGAAGGGCCTTGTCCAGCAGGTGGGTGGCGGTGTGGGCGCGCATGACGGCCATGCGGCGTTCCTTGTCGATCTGGGCCCCCACGGTGTCGCCCACCTTGAGCACGCCCTCCGTCATCCTGCCGTAGTGCATATATTTGCCGCCCTTGTTCTTCTGCACGTCGGTGACCTCAAAGCCAGCCTTGTCCGCGAAAATCATGCCGTGGTCGGCCACCTGTCCGCCCATCTCGGCGTAAAAGGGGGTCTTGTCCAGCACCACAATGCCCTCCACGCCGGGCATCAGCTCCTCGGCCAGCTCGTTCTCCACCACCAGGGCCACCACCTTGGCATCGGGGATCGTGTCCTCGGCGTAGCCCACAAACTCCGTCTCGGGCACGTCCTTGCCGAACTCCACCCCGGCCCAGCCCAGGTCGCCCAGGGCCTCCCGGGCCTTCCTGGCCCGCTGACGCTGCTCCTCCATCAGCTTTTTGAACTCGTCCCCGTCCAGCTCCATCCCCTGCTCCTGCACCATCTCCAGGGTCAGGTCCACCGGGAAGCCGTAGGTGTCGTACAGCTTGAAGGCGTCCGCGCCGGAGAAGGTCTTGTCCCCCTTCTCCTTGTGGCCCGCCAGCATCTCGTTGAAGATCTTGAGGCCGCCGTCGATGGTCTTGGCGAAGTTTTCCTCCTCCACCCGGATGACCTTGGTGATATAGTCCTGCCGCTCCCGCAGCTCGGGGTAGTGGCCCCCGTTCTCGTGGATGACGGT
>ERZ779632.1221-NODE-1221-length-11024-cov-8.413347_pt1 | contig 11024 bp, 10 predicted proteins | sample MGYA00514194_ERZ779632 | MGnify/ENA primary metagenome ERZ779632 (study PRJEB29562, sample SAMEA4376704) | mouse gut metagenome | isolation source: Cecum | study: EMG produced TPA metagenomics assembly of the A DSS colitis mouse model was used to assess the...
GCTGAAAAGCGATGGTCAGATAGGCCCCAGCGTAGAACAGCAGGGCCAGCACCGGGATTACCGCCAAAAACGCCGGGTGGCGCTCATAGAGCTGGAGCAGAACGCCGTCCTTGAACTCCACCAGCAGCCGGGAGATCACCTGTCCGAACAGAATCCCCGCCGTTGGCACCAGGGCGAGATAGCACAGCTCCCGCCGATGGAGCGTCATTTGCTGTTTCCTTATTTGACGCTGGAGGGCATAGAGCATGACGGCCAGCATGGAGGCGTGGGACAGCAGGAACAGCACAACCAGCAGGGCGGCGCGGAGAAAGACCGCCTCCGGCGGTTCCAGGCGGTAGGGAACTGACCGCTCCACAATAAAATACAGACTTTGCACCATCAGGCCGCCGGAAATCCTGGCGTTGAAGTAGAGCAGCGTCAGAAGGAACACAAACGGCTTTTCCAGGTCAATCCACTTGGATACTGCCAGCAGCAGCGCCGCCAGAATCAGCCCAAAGGAACCTTGCGGGAGCGCCGCCCGGCTGCAGACGATCTCAAACAGAATGTAGACAGAAAAAACAAGGCGCAGCTTTCGCCACTTCCGGCCCTTGGAGGGAATAAAGGGCTGGAAAAAGGCGGTGAGCAGGATAGCGTATGTCAGTTCTGCCCCAGCGGAAAAAGCGCGGTTGAACATGCGGAATCCCGTTTCGCTCATAGGCCCGCTCCTCTTTTCAGGAAATGGAGATACGCTTTTACAAAGTCCTGGTATTTATACTTTGAGAGTAAAAGCCTGTCCCCATTTGTCAGCGTTACCGACCCTTTGCTATACCCGGCCACATAGGAGAGATTGACCAGATACCCTTTATGGATGCGGAAAAACTGATCTCGCAGTTCCAGCTCCAAATCCCTTATTTTCGCGTAGCAGGTAAACTGGCCGTCCCGCAGACGCAGCACAACCTTGTGGTCGCTGCTTTCGATGTAGTAGATGCTGTCCAGCGGTATGGTCCGGCTGATGTTGGCCGATTGGAGCGTCAGCACGCGGCCCTTTCGCGGGCTTTCCCGGCTGGCCGCAATCCGCTCCACGGCACGGGCGAAGACCCGGCCGAACTTTTCCTCGTTCACCGGCTTCAGCAGGTATTGGAACGCGCCCACATCAAAGGCGTCGAACACATACCGCTCATAGCCGGTCACAAAGATAATAACTGGCTGTGTCATGGCCGACTGTTCTCTGATTCGTCCGGCCAGCTCCATACCATTCAGGCGGTCAGAGACCAGCTCTATGTCCAGAAAAAGAAGGTCAGCTTCCCGGGTGTCCGCGAGGCAGTCACCGGCGGAAGCGTACTCCACGATCTCACAGGGACAGTCCTGCGCCCGGATCAGGGACGCGAGATAGGCGCGGGTCGGGGCTTCATCATCACAAATCGCGATTCTTATCATGTCAATCTTCCTCTATGTGTTTCTTCGTTCAAATGGGCGCTGTTATAAAGACATTTACCGCAACTGGACCGTTTGAAAGCGTAACTGGACGCGCGGGGTATCACTGATATGATAGCATGATGGAGGCGCCGCAAATGTTTGCCGCGCGGCTTGTCAAAAACCCCCGCTATCAGCAAGTTTTTTTGACAAGCTGATTGCCGCCCTTTCCCCATGGAAAAGGCGGCATACTTTTCGCTATTTTATCCCCCGGTCCAACCGGGAGAGAATCTGACAAAGGGGCTTGGCCAGGGTCAGGGCCAGAACAAAATTTCCCGCGCCGTGAATCAGGTCAAAGGGAATGCCCGCCAGCCAATAGGAGAAGGCGGACCAGATTCCTCCTACCAGATAGGGCAGGGCGCACAGAGCCCCAAAGCTGAGCCCGAAGGCCCCGCTGGCCGCGGCCCAGGCCAGGGGCGGCTTGTCCCTTCCCCGGCTCAGCAGCAGGACGGCGGCCGCCCATAGGGGCCAGATGTACAAATAACTCGCCCACCACAGATGGAAGCCAAACACCAGCCCCTCCAGCAGAACGAAGGTCGCGATCACGTAAAACACCTGCCCGCCAAAGACCAGGGTATATACCAGGATCAGAAGGGACACCGGCTCGATGTTGGGCAAAGGGGACATCGCCACCTGGAACGCCACCATCAGAGCGGCGAGCAGGGCGCACAGCACCACCCGGCGGCTGGCTGTTCGAATGCTGTTCCGGTCCACAGCTCAGTAGGTGGACATGGTCAGCTCAAAGTGGTCGCCGTCCGCGATGGGGGTGGAATCCACCCCGGTGTCCACCCGCTCGCCCTGTTTGGTCACACACCACCACTGGCGCAGGCTGTCCTGAGCCTCCTCGCCGTCCACCGTTGTGATAAACAGGCCGTACGCGCTCCGCTCCCCCTCCGCCAACTGTTCCGCCAGCAGGACCTCGCCCAAATATTCCGCGTCAGTGCGGCAGGTAAACTCCCGGGTGCTCTCGTCGGCATGGACTACCTCCACCACAACGGTTTTGGCTCCCTCCCGCGTCTGGGGCAGGTTGAAATACCATATCCCCAGCATCAGCGCCGCCGCCGCCACCAGCGCGGCCACGGCAAATCCTGTCTTTCTGTTTCGCATAAAAACCTCCCCGCTGTCTCTCGCAGCGTTCGTTTGTACTCTCAGGCAGGTCTTCTGACTCGAGCGTCCTCACCCGGCTTTGCCTTCCCGGTTTCCCAGTGGCGGATAAAACCCGGCTCCTCTCTCACAGCGGCGGGACCGTGTATTTCTTCCCTATTCTCCCAAATTTCTTCAGGCACCTGAGGCGTAGAGATTATAACACAATTTTTTACAAATGCCAACTGGACTTTTTCCGTGATCCGCGGTAAACTGTTTTTTATACTATTTTCCAAGGAGACGCTTATGGACGCAATGATCCAAACTCTGGCCCGGGAGCTGGGCCGCGCCGAAGAACAGGTACAAAACGTGGTCACCCTCATCGACGAGGGAGCCACCATCCCCTTTATCGCCCGGTACCGCAAGGAGCTTCACGGCTCTATGGACGACCAGCTGCTCCGGGAGCTGGCCGACCGGCTGCAATACCTGCGCAATCTAAGCACCCGGAAAGGCGAGGTAAAAACCTCCATTGAAAATCAGGGCAAGCTCACGGAAGAGCTTGCCGCCGCCATTGACGCCGCCGCGACGCTGGCGGAGGTAGAGGACCTGTACCGCCCCTACAAGCAGAAGCGGCGCACCCGGGCCACCATCGCCCGGGAAAAGGGACTGGAGCCCCTGGCCGCGCTGGCCTTCGCCTTCGGTCCCGCTGTGGACATGGAGACAGCGGCCCAGGACTACATCGACCCTGAAAAGGGTGTGGAAACGGTGACCGACGCCCTCCAGGGGGCCAACGACATCATCGCCGAAACGATTTCCGACGACGCCGACATCCGCAAAGAGCTGCGGGAGCTGTATCTGCGGCGGGCGGTGCTGGTGTCAAAAGCCGCCGATAAGGAGCCGGAGGACACTGTATACCGGCTGTACTACGACTTCAAGCAGCCGGTGAGCCGGGTCCAGGGCTATCAGGTGCTGGCCGTCAACCGGGGAGAGCGGGAGGATATTTTAAAGGTGTCGGTGGAGCTGGACCCGGAGACCGCCCACATCGCCGTCCGCCGGGCGGTGGTGCCCAACCGGGCGGCCATGGATTTCGTCCGGGCGGCGGCGGACGACGCCTACGACCGGCTGATTCAGCCCTCTATGGAGCGGGAAATCCGAAATACCCTCACCGACCAGGCCAACGAGGGGGCCATCCACATGTTCGCTTTGAATCTGAAGCCCCTGCTGATGCAGCCCCCGGTCAAGGGCAAGGTGACCATGGGGCTGGACCCGGGCTACCGTATGGGCTGCAAGGTGGCGGTGGTGGACGGCACCGGCAAGGTTCTGGACACCACAGTGGTCTACCCCACCCACGGAGAGCGGAAAAAGGCGGAGTGCATCGCCATTCTGTCCGCCCTCATCAAAAAACACGGGGTGGAACATATCGCCATCGGCAACGGCACCGCCAGCCGGGAGACCGAGCAGATGACGGTGGAGCTGATTCAGAAGGTCGGGGGCAATCTGTCCTACATGATCGTCAGTGAGGCGGGAGCGTCGGTGTACTCGGCTTCCAAGCTGGCCGCTGAGGAGTTCCCCCAGTTTGATGTGAACCTGCGCAGCGCTGTGTCCATCGCCCGGCGGCTCCAGGACCCCCTGGCCGAGCTGGTGAAAATCGACCCCAAGGCCATCGGCGTGGGCCAGTACCAGCACGATATGCCCCAGGCCCGGCTCAGCGAGACGTTGGACGGCGTGGTGGAGGACTGCGTCAACGCGGTGGGCGTGGACGCCAACACCGCCTCCCCTTCCCTGCTCCAGCGGGTGTCCGGACTTACCGCCGCCACCGCCAAAAACCTGGTGAAATACCGGGAGGAGAACGGTATGTTCACCACCCGGAAGCAGCTGTTAAAGGTGCCCAAGCTGGGACCCAAGGCCTTTGAGCAGTGCGCCGGCTTTATCCGGGTCCCGGAGAGCAAAAGCGTATTGGACAACACCGGCGTCCACCCGGAGAGCTACGGCGCGGCGGAAAAGCTCCTTGCCGCCTGCGGCTGCACCCTGGACGACGTGAAGACGGGGAATATCGCTGAGCTGAAGGCCAAGGCGGAGGCCATCGGCTACGAGGCCCTCAGCCAAGTCTGCGGCGCCGGCGCGCCCACCCTGGCGGACATCGTGAAGGAGCTGTCTAAGCCCGGCCGGGACCCCCGGGACGAGCTGCCGCCCCCCATCCTGCGCACCGACGTGATGGAGGCCAAGGACCTGAAACCCGGTATGGAGCTCCAGGGCACCGTCCGCAATGTGATTGACTTCGGCGTGTTCGTGGACATCGGCGTCCACCAGGACGGCCTGGTCCATATCTCCAAGCTCCCCCGCCGGGTGAAGCACCCCTCTGAACTGCTGTCCGTAGGAGAGGTGGTCACCGTTTGGGTCGTCGAGGTGGACGAAAAAAAGAAGCGGATTTCTCTGACCATGAAGAAGCCGAGCTGACCACTCATAATATAACTCCAAAGGAGTAATTTTTATGTTACCTTACGCCCTGATTGACCTGCACTGCGATACCCTCACCGGGCTGACCGACGCGGACTATCATCTGCTGGCCTCTCTCCAGGTCCCCGCGAAAAAGGCGGAGACGGTCACCGTCTTGGCAAACCGGATCCGGGAGACCGACACCCTGAACCTTTCTGGCCGTCACTTCTCCCTGTCCGCCATTCCGGAGGGAGTGCACTGGTGCCAGTGCTGCGCCGTTTTTATCCCGGATGAGCTGCGCGGGGAGGAGGCGATTGCCTATTACGACCTTCACCAGCGCAATTTTCACCGGCAAATGGAGTCGCTGGCGGACAAGGTCCTTCCCTGCCGCGCCGCCGCGGATACGGAAGCGGCCTGGTCCACAGGCAAAACCGCCGCCATCCTCACGGTGGAAAACGGCTCCGCCCTGGCCGGGCGGCTGGACCGGATTGAAACCCTAGTCCGGGACGGCGTACGAATGATGACCCTCACCTGGAACGGAGAAAATGAAATCGCCTCCGGCAACGTGACGGACCATGGGTTGTCCCCATTCGGCCGGGAGGCGGTCCGGGAGCTGGAGCGGCAAGGCATTGTGGTGGATGTATCCCATCTGAACGACCACAGCTTCGAAGACCTGCTGAAGGTGGCGAAAAAGCCCTTCGCAGCCAGCCATTCCAACGCCCGGGCGGTGTGCGGACACAAGCGCAACCTTACGGATGAACAGATCCGCGAAATGGTAAAGCGGAACTGTCTCATCGGGCTGAACTACTGCCAGGATTTCCTGCGCGCTGGGGACCGTCCCGCCACTCTGGACGATCTGTACCGCCATGTGGAGCATTTTCTGGAGCTGGGGGCGGAACGTTGTCTCGCCCTCGGCTCCGACGCCGATGGCACCGATGTCCCCCCCGGCCTGGACAGCCCGGAGCGCTTCGCCGGACTGTACCAGTACTTTTTGGACCGGGGGCTCTCCTCCGCTCAGGCGGAGGGTATTCTCTGGAAAAACGCGCTGGATTTTCTCAAAAATACCATTTTTTGAGAAAAATTACCTTGCGAAACCAGTACTTTTCTGTTATAATCCAAGCAGATACCTGATATTATTTATGTTGGCTGCTCAAGCCAGCTGAAAAGGAGTATCGTTATGTCAAAACGCTGTCCCGACTGCCGTTTCGTTAACGAGGATTCACGCATTTTCTGCGCCTCCTGCGGCGCGCCGCTGGACGCCCAGCTTCGACTCATTCAGGACCTGGAAAAACAAAAGGAGGCTCCCAAGGCCCCGCCTCCCGACAGGCAGCGTGGTGAAATAAACATATCCCACTCCCACACATCCGCTCCGGAAAAGAAAAGCGGCGCGACGCCATGGATTATTCTCGGTCTGATCGCGGTCATCGCGGCAGCCGCGTGGTTTATGCTGAAATGAACATACCAGCGCCCTGGAGAGCCTGTGTTCTCCAGGGCGCCGCATTATTTTTTCTCTTTTCCAAACTCCAGCTTAAAGTAGTGCGCCATCACCCCGGCTGCCAGAACGAAGGCCAGCAGGTCGGCCACCGTCTGGGTCCTCTCCAGACCGCCGAGGCCAAAGCGGCCGGTCATGAGGTAGACCAGGGGGATATACAGTCCCTGGCGGCAGACAGCCAGAACCACCGCCCGCCAGGATTTGCCCAGAGACTGGAAAAACATGTTGGCGAATACCAGCACCGCGCCCAGAGGAAGCGTGAGACACTGCCAGCGGAACGCCCGGGTGCCGATGGCAATGACCAGGGCGTCGTCCCGGCGGAAGAGGGTGATAACTTGGGGAGCCAGAACGAAACCGGCCACCGCGCCCACCGTCAGGATTACGGTACAGATCCGGACGGAAAACCACACCGCCTCCTTCACCCGGTCCAGCCGCCCGGCGCCGTAGTTATATCCCAGCACAGGCTGGAACCCTTGGCCGAAGCCGATCACAATGGATTGGATCAGCATAAATACCTTAGTCACGATGGACAGAGCGGCCACCGCCGCGTCGCCGTAGAGCTTCGCGTTATAATTCAGGGCCATGGTGGCTGCGGACAGCACTCCCTGCCGGAAAAAGGAGGGCATACCCTGTTTCAGAATGGCCAGATAGGTTCCGGGCGCATGGGATAATTTCCCAACGCTGACCCGCAGCTCACTCTTCCCCAGCATGAACAGGGCGGCCAGAATGGTGAGACTGACGCACTGGCTGAACAGCGTCGCCGCGCCCGCTCCGCCAATCCCCATATTGAATCCATAGATGAATACAGGGTCCAACAAGATGTTCAAAATGCCGCCGGTGGCCAGCCCAAGCACGGACAGGTTCGCCTTCCCCTGCCAGCGAAGCAGATTATTCAGGGTGAAGGACAGGATCATCACCGGCGCGCCCAAGGTGATATAGAAGGCATAGTCCATAGCGTAGGGGTAGATGGTCTCAGTGCTGCCCAGCAGCCACATGATTTCCCCCCGAAAGGCCTGTCCCAGGGCGGCCATGGCAGCTCCCACGACCAGAGCGGCGGCCACACCGGAGGAGGCGTAAATATCAGCCTCCTCTCCCCTGCCCTGGCCCAACAGCCGGGAGGCGATGGACCCCGCGCCCATGCCTACGGTGAACCCCACCGCCTGAATGATGGCCATGAGGGAAAACACCACCCCCACCGCCCCCGAGGCGCTGGTATTCAGTTGGGAAACAAAATAGGTGTCCGCCATGTTGTAGATGGAGGTCACCAGCATACTGACAATGGTGGGGGCCGCCAGAGACAGGATCAGGCGGTCAACAGGGGTTTCCAGCATCTTCTCGCGCTGGTCCGCCGGCTCCTTTGGGTGGCTCTGATGGAAATAGGGCACAGATCCCGCCTCCTAATTGTAATATTTCTCCGGCCACACATAGACGGACAGCCCGTCCAGCTCCCCGCATTCGATGAGCTGAGGGGCCAGAGCCTGGATATCATACCGGCGGGCCGCCTGGGTGTCCAGGTACAGACAGCACAGCCGCTTCATGGTGGAGATGACCTCCAGGCCGGTCAAATCCGGGTTGTCGTGCAGCTCCAGGATATGGGCCCGGCAAAACTCCAGGCCGGAAATGTCCCCCAGGCCGGTGTTGGACAGGTCCAGCATCCCCAGCCGCTTGCACTTGCGCAGGCAGGCCAGTGCCCCCGGCTCCAGGGGGTTGCCCCGCAGGTTCAGGGTATTCAGGCTGGTCAGCCCCCGCAGCGGCTCCAGGCTGGTGACGCGGTTGCCGTAAACATGCAGCTTTACCAGCTTTTCCAGTCCGGCCTTCACCAGCTCCTCCCCGTCCGCCCGGATGGCTTGGATCAAACGGCCCAGACGGGCCGCCACCTCCGGGTCATTCCAAAAAATCCAGTCCTCCAGCGCCACCCGTATCTCACCTGACACAGCCTACAAACGCCTCGCCCGGGAGACGTTCCACTGCCAGCCAGGCTGGCTCTGAGCCTTCCGGAGCGCGGCCAGATACTCGTTCCGCTCCTGGGGCAATGGACGCAGAGTACTCCGCATCTGGTTTTTCAGATAGCCGGCCCACACCGTGGGGCTTGGCCCGGAGTAGAAAAAACCGTCCTCATCCGGGAACTGAGCGCCGGCATCCGGCTGGTTTTGGCCTTCACCATGGGGTTCCATAGAATCGGTCTCCTTTCTTTTTATGAGGAAAGGGCCGTCCTGCGGACAGCCCTTTTTATCGGTCTTAGAGTCCCAGGCCACCCAGATTCAAGCCTCCGGTGATGGACTGCATGGTGCTGGCGGCGTCGGCGTCGGCGGAGCGCATGGCCTCGTTGACGGCGGCCACGATCATGTCCTGAAGCATCTCCACGTCGTCTGGGTCCACCGCCTCCGGGTCAATGGTCAGCGCTTTCAGCTCGTGCTTCCCGTTGACGGCGGCGGTGACGACGCCCCCGCCGGAGGCGGCCTGGTACTCCTTCTCCTGGAGCTCCTGCTGCATCCGCAGCATGTCCTGCTGCATCTTCTGGGCCTGCTTGATCATGTTCATATTCATGCCGCCGCCCATGCCGGGCATACCCCGACCGTATCCCTTTGCCATAACAAAAACTCCTTTACTGAATGGTAATGTTGTCAAACTGTCCGCCGAAGGACAGCAGATCGTCCAGAGGGTCCCTCTCCGCTCCGGGGGCCGGGGCGGACGCAGCCGGCTCTGCCGGGGGAGGCGTGCCGGTGACCACGCTCACCTGCGGCTGTCCGCCGAAGGTATCCGCCGCCGCCCGGGCCAGCTTCTCCAGCACCGCCGGCTTATTGAGCATGGAGCGGGTAAACTCGCTGTCCACCCACAACGTCAGCTTACCGTTCTTCCACACGCCGGCCACCTTGGCCGGGTTGTTCAGATAGGGCATCACCGTGGGGGGCACCTTCCCCTTCAGTCCCGCGGCGAAGGAGGGCCAGAAGGCGCTGTCGCCTGTGGAGACCGACGGCCTCGGCGGGCCATTCTGTGCCGGGGACGGGGCGGGAATTGAGATTGACCCGCCCAAGTGGCCGGGTCCCACAGGGGCAGCCGGCGGCGCAGGCGCGTCAAAGACAAATTCCGCCTCTTCCGGAGGCTCATCGGGCAAGGGCGGCCTTTCCTCTTCCCAGGGGGGGATGTCCTCCGCTGGGGCGGGCCGCTCAGGCTGCACCGAAGGGGGGGAGACGGGTGCGGCCAAGGCCCCCTGGGCTATCTTCTCCTCCAGCCGGGCAATCCGCGCGGACAGCCCGGCGAAGGACTCGTCCAGCCCCTCATCGCTGAGACGGATCAGGCACAGCTCCGCGTCGGTACGGCGGTTGGCGCTGCGGGGCAGATCGGCCCCGGTGGCCTGGAGCTGGGTAAGCATCTGCAGCAGCCGCTGGGCGGACAGCTTCTCCCCCAGGCGGCGCAGCGTGGCCTCGTCGTACCCCCCGGCCATCAGGGAAGCGCCCCCCTGTGGAGCGGTTTTCCGCAGAAGCAGGTCTCGGGCCAGGGCGGACAGCTCCCCCAGCACCGCTCCCACGTCCTTGCCGCCCGCGTAGAGGCGGGCCAGGGTGTCCAGCGCCCCGGCGGTGTCCCGGCCGGCCAGACGCTCCATCAGAGCGGCGGTCTCCACGCTGCCCGCCAGACCCAAGGTGTCCAGCACGGCCTGCTCGTCCAGATTGTCCTTCCCTCCGGCGCACTGATCCAGCAAAGACAGGGCGTCCCGCATGCCGCCGTCGGCCAGCCTGGCCAGCAAGGCCGCCCCCTCGCGGGTCAGGGGGATGCCCTCCTGCTGGGCCACATACTCCAGCCGCCGGGTAATCTGCATGGGAAGGATGCGCTTGAAGGCAAACTGCTGGCACCGGCTCTTGATGGTGGCGGGCACCTTGTGCAGCTCGGTGGTAGCTAAAACAAAGAGGAGATGGGGCGGCGGCTCCTCCAGAATCTTCAGCAGGGCGTTGAAAGCGGCCACCGACAGCATGTGGACCTCGTCCACGATGTACACCCGCTTTGCCACGGCGGCGGGGGTGTACACCGCCTCGTCCCGGAGAGCCCGGACCTGGTCCACGCCGTTGTTGGAGGCGGCGTCCAGCTCCAGCACATCCAGAATGGAGCCGTTCTCGATGCCCAGGCAGGCGGGGCAGGAATTGCAGGGGTTGCCCTCCTGGGGATTTTGGCAGTTCACCGCCCGGGCCAGAATCTTGGCGCAGGTGGTCTTGCCCGTCCCCCGGGTGCCGGTAAACAGATAGGCGTGGGACAGCCGCCCCGACGCCGCCTGACGCTTCAGCGTGTCGGTGATATGCTCCTGACCCACCACATCGTCAAAGGTTTTGGGCCGCCACTTGCGGTATAACGCCTGGTACATCAGCTCACCTCCTAAAAGGCTCCCACTCTGAGGGAAATTATGAAACATCGCCTCGGCACAGAGCAGGGCCGCACACCGGCCTTTGAAGCGCGGGACATACCCGTTACCTGAACAGCCGGCTCAAGACCAGTGCCCCCGCGGCACACGGGGCAATCCGCTTAGTGCTGCTCGGTTCCCCGCCTGACACGGTTCACGGCAGCCCCGTTG
>ERZ779632.1224-NODE-1224-length-11001-cov-11.930751_pt1 | contig 11001 bp, 10 predicted proteins | sample MGYA00514194_ERZ779632 | MGnify/ENA primary metagenome ERZ779632 (study PRJEB29562, sample SAMEA4376704) | mouse gut metagenome | isolation source: Cecum | study: EMG produced TPA metagenomics assembly of the A DSS colitis mouse model was used to assess the...
GATGGCCCATCTTCTCCTCCATCCACATCCCGATCTCGTCGAACTTGGTGCGCATAAGGCTGTGGCCGGACACGGGGGTGAAGTCCTGCCGGTGCATCACCTGGGGGACGTGATGGCTGGCGATGGACCGCCAGTGGGTAATTCCGGTGGCGCAGTGCTTATAGCCTCCCGAGTAGCCGCCGTAGGGGTTCCCCTGGGTGTGTCCGATGAGGATAGGCAGGTCGCAGTCGAACACATACTTGTTCATCAGCACCGGGTCGCCCCGGCGGGTGACCCCCAGATCCACCATGTGGTCGTAGTCCTCGCTGTCGTGGGAGGTGATCTGCCCGGTGTGGTAGAACTCGTTGAACAGCTCGTCCCCCAGGATCTGCTTCATCTCGGGCACCGTGGCCCGGGGGTGCAGGCCGTTGGAGAACAGCAGCAGGATGTCCTTCTTCTCCACCCCGGCCCCGTACAGCTCGTCCAGGCAGGCCCGGATGGACACCTTCCGGTGGGCGGTGGGCTGGCAGCCCCCCTTGACGATGTCGGGAATGACGAACACCACCGTCTTGCCCGGGCCCGCCAGCTCCTTCAGCGGCGGCGTCCCGATGGGATTGCGAAGGGATTCCAGAGTGGCGGCGTACAGGCTGTCCCAGTCCTGGGGCAGGCAGGGGGGATCGGCCACCGTCTCGCCGGGGATGAACACATCGGTGCTGTCGGGCAGCTCAGCGGCCATCAGGCCGTGGCCGTATTCAAACTCTAATTTCATGGGTATCCTCCCTTATTTGCCCAGGTAGAGCCGGATAATTTCCAGATATTCCTCGGGGTAGAAGCCGATCTCCCCCTGGAACCGGGTGAGGGCGATCAGCCCGCCGTCGATCTCATCGATGGAGGCCAGCATGGCGGCGTTGTCCGCCTTCAGCCCGCCGCCGTACACCACGTCCATTCCCCCGGTGCGCTCCTTGACGAAGCGGGCGATCTTTGTGATGTAGTCCTTGTCCGCCGGGGTCTTGCCGGGGCCGATGGACCACACCGGCTCGTAGCCGATGACGATTTTGCTCTTGTCCACCCCGTCCAATCCCGTGTCAAGCTGTTCTCCCAGAACCCGCTCCCAGTCCGGCTGCTCCTCGGAGGTCTCGCCGATGCAGTACAGCACCGTCAGCCCCGCGTCCTGGGCGCAGCGGATCTCCTGGTTCAGCAGGCGGTTGACCGCGCTCATGTCCGCCACGCCCGCCTCCGCCAGAATCCCCTTCTTGTCGCTGCGCTCCTCACAGTGTCCAATAAGGGTGGAGGAGCAGCCCATGGCCTTCACAATGGAGGCGGGCCGGTTGGTGGTGAAGGCCCCGAAATTGCCCCCCACCGCCGTGTTCATCCGGTACACCCCCTGGCTGCCCAGCTTCACCGGGCTGTCCGCCGCCAGCGCGGCCGCCGCCCCCAGCAGGTGGGCCTCCGGCAGGTACTGGACAAACTCCACCTCTGCCGGGTCGTAGGCGCGCAGGGCCTCCTGGGTGCGGGACACAATGCAGCCGCCCCACTCCGCCACCGGGGCCAGGCGGTTCACCCCGCCGTACTTCACCGGAACATCGAACCGCTTCAGGTTCAGATACAGGTGCTTCATGCCGCCGCCCCCTTACTTCTGATAGAAGGAGATCATGTCCTCCAGGGACTTCATCTCCACCAGCGGCGCGCGGCCGTAGGAGCCGAAATTGACGATCAGGGAGCCAACCGCCTCCTTCACGCCGGCCTCCACCCGCTCCATCAGCAGGGCCGCGTCCTCATCGGGCACGTTCCCCGTCAGGATGGTGTCCATGATGGGCGGGAAGAACACCCGGGGATCGAAGGCAGCCTTTTTCTCCTCCAGCAGGGCGTACACGCCGCCGATGGAGGGGCTGTTTTGCAGCTCGGGCCGCTGGGCGAACAGCTCCTTCATGTTGCGGGTGACGGCAAGGCGGATGTCGGTGTCCACGTTGATCTTCCGGATGCCGCAGGGGATGGCGGCGATCAGCTCGTCCACGTTGATGCCGTAGGCGTTCTGAATGTCCCCGCCCAGGCCGTTGATCTCCCGGACGATATACTGGGGCACGGTGGACGAGCCGTGGGACACCAGGGCGCAGAAGATGCCCAGGCGGTTGACGCACTCCTTGATGGCAATGGGGATCTCCCGGCGGAGCTTGGCGTCCTTCCCCTTGTTGGCCCCGTGCTGGGTGCCGTAGGAGATGGCCAGGGCGTCCACCCCGGTCTCCTGGATGAAGCGCACCGCGTCCAGGGGGTTGGTGTAGGTGGAGGTCTCGGCGAACACGTGGTCCTCCTGGCCCCCCAGCACGCCCAGCTCGCCCTCCACGCTGACGCCCCGGGCGTGGGCGTACTTCACCACCTCCCGGGTCAGCTCGATGTTCTGCTCCAGGGGCAGGGAGGAGCCGTCGATCATCACGGAGGTGTAGCCCCCCTCAATGGCGGCGGCGCAGGAATCGAAGTCCTTGCCGTGGTCCAGGTGGAGAACGATGGGGATGGGGGAGTCCGCCCCGTACTTCTTCACGGCGGCGGCGATGTTCCGCGCCCCCTTCTTCTTGTCCTCCAGGGTGCCCTGGGCAAAGTCCACCCGGCCGCCCATGAAGGCGTTGGCCAGATCCGCCCCCTGCAAGATGGCGGGGGAGCGGAAGGTCTCGTGCATCTCAATGACGGCCTTGGCCTGGGCCACGGCGTTCACGTTAAAGGCCCCCTGGGCGTAATTGTGCTTCTCGGCGGCCTCCATCAGGGGCCTCAGCGGTACTAACGGCATAGTTGGTATCCTCCTTTTATTCTTCCCCGGCGTACACGCATACGCCGGACACGTAGGTCTGCTTCACGTTCAGCTGATCGTCCAGCACCACCAGATCCGCGTCCTTCCCCGGCGCGATGGAGCCTTTGCGCTCCTCCATGCCGATGAGGCGGGCGGGATTCAGGGTCACCAGGGGCAGCACCCGCTCCACCGGCTGCCCGGTGAAGGCGGCCAGGTTTTTCAATGCCTGCCCCGTGGTGAGGGTGGAGCCGGCCCGCACGCCGTTGGAGGCCAGCTTGGCGTCCCCGTCCTCCACCACCACGTCGTTGACCCCCAGCTTGTAGCGTCCGTCGGGCAGGCCCGCCGCCTGGATGGAGTCGGTGACCGCCGCCACCCGGTCCCAGCCCTTGCAGGCCAGCAGCATCCGCACCGTGCCCGGGTGGAGGTGCCGCCCGTCGCAGATGGCCTCGCAGTATACCGGGCGTTCCAGCACGGCCCCCATGATGGACGGGCGGTGCTGGTGGAACAGGCCCATGGCGTTGAAGGTGTGGGTGCAGGCCCTGGCCCCGGCGTCGATGGCCCGGATGGCCGTCTCATAGTCCGCCCCGGAGTGGCCGATGGCCACGGCCACCTCCCCGGAGATCTCCCGGAGCATGTCCACCACCCCCTCCACCTCGGGGGCCACGGTGAGGTAGCGCACCGTCCCCCCGGCGGCCTGCTGGTAGCGGCGGAACAGGGCCGCGTCCCCCTTCCTCAGCAGGTGCTCCGGCATGGCCCCCTTGTACTCCGGGGACAGGAAGGGCCCCTCCAGGTGGATGCCCAGGAGCCGCGCCCCGGCAATGGGGGCCGCCATGGCCTCCCGGGCCTGTCCGATGGACCACAGGGTCTGTTCCTCCGTGTCGGTGAGGATGGAGCAGAGCCAGCCGGTGGTGCCGTTCCTGGCAAAGAAACGGCTGATTTGGGCGAAGTCCTCCGCCGTGGCGGCGTTCACGTCCACATTGTCCCCGCCGTGGGTATGCAGGTCCAGAAAGCCGGGGACCAGCATGGCCCCCTTCAGGTCCACCACCCGGCACCCCTCCGGAGGGACGCCGGGGAAGGACAGCTTCCCGTCCTCCACCAGCACGTCCTCCCGGCGGAACTGGCCGTCCCGGTAGACCCGCCCGTTGGTAAACAGCAGCTGTTCCATTGCGCGCCCCCGCTCAGAAGGGCTGGCTTGCCGCCACCGCGTTGGTGTAGATGACGGCGTCCGGGTGGCCTTGCAGGAGGCTGGCCGGGAAGTGGGCGGTGACTTCGCCATAGGCGGCCTGCCGCACCACGGAGCGGTGCCACTCCCGGAACACCCCCAGGCGCACCTTCCGCGCCCCTAAGATCTGCTTGATGCCGATGGTCACCGCCCGCTTGGGCATGGCGTCGATGGCTCCGCAGCGGTCGCCGATGGCGTTGGCGGTGCGGGTCTCCGGGTTCAGCGTCAGCGCGCGGGTGCCCAGCTGGGCGAACTCCTGGGCGGTCAGATCCTCCCGGGCCTCGTTGAAGGCCAGGTGGCCGTTGATGCCGATGCCGCCGAAGGCGATATCCACCCCGCCCAGCTCCTCGATCAGCCGGTCCACCTTCCCCGGATCGGCGGGGTCGGGAAACACCCGCTGCTCCGGGGGCATCAGCAGTTCGGCGTCGATCTTGGAATACACCGTGCGCTCCATGAAGCCCCGGAAGGACAGGGGGCTGTCCTTCCCGATGTAGGTATCGTCGTCGTTCAGATATTCGTCCATGTTGATGAACCAGCAGCTTTTCAGGCTGAGCCGCTCCCGGTTCACCAGCCGGACGAAGATGGGGTACTGCCCCACCGGGCCTACCGGGCAGATGAACACGGTTTTCTCCCCCCGGGCGTTGTGCTCCCGGATGGCGGTCACCATCTCCATGGCCAGCTCATAGAACACCTCCCCGGAATCCCCCAGGGGGATCACGGGAATCCTGGACTCCTTGCCCAGCTCCTGGGCGGGTATCTGAAAATAATCCATCGTGCGGTCCTTCCCTTCCTCGTTAAAATAAATGGGCCACGTCCAGCTCCTGGATCAGGTCGATGATCTCACGGGTGCGGGTGCAGCCGAATTTTCGCAGCAGGCTCTTGATCTGGGTCTTTACGGTGACCACCTCCACACAGCGGGCGGCGGCGATCTCCCGGATCTTCTTTCCCTCCAACAGCAGGCGCACCAGCTCCCGCTCGGCGGTGGTGAGCTGGGAGATGGCGGTGATGAAAAACAGCAGGCTGCGCTCCGAGCGGCGCAGGCGGGTATACTCCTTCATCAGCAGGTTCTGCACCCGCTCGTCCAGCACCGTGTGCCCGGCGGCGGCCTCCCGGATGCGGCGCAGCAGCTCCTCCTCGTCACAGCCCTTCACGATGTAGTCCACCGCCCCGGCCCCCATGGAGGTGAGGATCATGTTTTCCGTCTCGTGGGCGGTGAGGAAGATCACCTTCACCTCCGGCTTTTTCTCCAAGATGCGCTCGGCGGCCCGGATGCCCGCCGTGGTGGTCTCCATCTCGATGTCCATGAGCACCACATCAAACCGGGTGGACAGAGCCAGCGACTCGATCTCCCGTCCGGAGGCCGCGCTGCCCGCCACCTCCATGTCCTCCTGCTGGCCCAGGGTTTCACACAGGTCCTCCCGGAGCAGCCCGAAGTCCTCGGCCACCAGAACACGTATCATGTCCCCGCCCCCTCATCCGCCGTACCGGGGCAGCACCATCAGGAACGACGCGCCGCCCCCGGGGTTGTTCTCCACCCGGAGGCTGCCCAGGTGGCTGCGCACAATGGTACGGGTGTGGTAAAGCCCCATGCCCCAGTTGAAGTTGGCGTTCTTGCTGGAGTAAAAAGGCTCAAAGATATGCTTGCGGGCCGCCGGAGAGATGCCGGGGCCCTGATCCCGGACCTCCAGGATCGTATAGAACCTCTCCTGGTGGCACACCAGGAGGACAGGCCGGTCGCTGCGGCCGGCCTCCAGATTCGCCTCCCAGGCGTTGGCCAGCAGGTTATACAACGCCTCGCTGAGGTAGTTCTCATCGGCCAGCACCTGGATGTCCCCGTCCAGCCGGGATTCCACCAGCCCCTCCGGGTGCTTCCGGGCGAAGCGGTCCAACGCCACCCGCTCCAGCCGGTCCAGGCTGATGGGGAACAGCCGGACGGACTTGGACTTCACCGTTCGGTACAGCTCCTCCGAGCGGGTGATGAGCTGCTCGTTGTTCTGGCTCAGGCTGTCCACGTACTGCCGCAGCTTCTCCAGGTCGGGGGCCTCCCGCTGAAGCTCCCCCCGGATGCGCTTGTGCAGCACCCGGTTGGCCAGGAGCTGGTTCTTGATGCTGTGGACAAAGACGGACGCCCCGGAGCGGGCCACGTCGAACCGCCGCTCCAGCCCCGTCTCCCGCTCCCTGGCGGTCAGGGTGTCCTGGGTATACATCAGCAGGCTGGCCAGGGCCAGCGCGCCGCAGATCACATTGCCCGCCGTCAGCAGTACATAGCCCCCCACGCTCAGGGTGTATTGCAGATAGCCCGCCCCCCGGATCCACAGGTAGTCATAGCTGTAGAAGCGGTAGATCTGCCCCGGGTCCTGCCCGCAGTAGAGCAGGTACAGGGCGGACAGGGCCAGCAGGCACAGGGCGGTCTTGCCGAACTGGCGGCGGCAGAAGGGGGTGCGGATGGCCCGGAGCTCCAACGCCAGCAGCAGCAGGGCCATCACCACATAGCCCGCCGCCCAGAGGTAGGAGAAGTAGTACAGCGCGGCCTGAAGCCCGCTGTCCGGCGGGATCAGGCCCCGGTAGAAGCCGGGCCAGTAGGCGGTCAGCGACGCTGCGGGGCACAGCAGTGCCAGCCAGTGCAGCCGCCGGGCGTTGGCGGCGGCGGACAGGCGGGAGTAGTACAGCGACATCTCCAGCAGGCACAGGGGAAACAGGTGCCGCCCCACCGACACCACAAGCCCCAGCTGGTTCAGGGTGATGAAACGGTATTGCAGCCACACCCGGACGGCGTGGGAGAAGAACAGCGCCCTCTCCAGCTCCCGGGAGATGCCCCCCTGCTTGGAGATGAGGATCATCACACCCGCCAGGAAGATGGTGAGGGTAAGGCACACCGCGGACATCAGCAGCGTCTCCCGGGTGCGCTTGATCAGCAGCACCAGCAGGGAGCCGGCCAGCAGTCCCGCCACCAGCACCAGCAGCATGACTCCATCCCCTTTGCTTTCTTTTCCTATATTTTACCTGAAAAGGGGCGGGATGTAAAGGACGGAAAAGGGACGGCGGCGGTGGTCCGCCGCCGCCCCGGAACCGTTACGCGGCGCGTTCGCTTGGATCAGTAGTTGGAGGCCTCGGTCATGAGGTCGAAGTGGACGTAATCCTCCACGGGGCACTTCTCCTCGGCGGTGATGGCCTCGTTCTTCACCATCATCTCCTGCTGAAGCTCGTAGTAGGCCTTGATGGAGCCGTCCGCGATGCCGGCGGCCACGTCCTTACCGGTGAACCACTCGGCCACGCCCCGCTCGGCATAGATGGAATCATAGTCCACCGCCAGCAGGTCGGACACCCACTTCGCCACCTCGTCGTAATGATCGTCGGCGGCGTAGTCCATGCCCTTGAACAGGGCCCGCAGGAAGCGCACCACCACGTCCTTGTTCTCCTCCAGGTAGTTGGGCATGGCGATCCAGCTGGCCAGGGAGACGGAGGTGTCGGCAAAGGTCATGTTGTCGGTGAGCTTGGTGGCACCCTCTGCCTCGGCCAGGATGGTCAGGCTCTGGGGGGACCAGATGGCGCAGGCGTCCACGCCCTTGGACATCATGGCGGTGACGACGGCGGAGGGGTCCATGTCCATGGGGGTGATATCGTTCATGGTGAGGCCCGCCTTGGTCAGGGTGTTCACCAGGATGGTCTCGCTGGAGGTGCCGGAGGCGTAGGCCACGGTCTTGCCCTTCAGATCCTCGATGGTCTTGACGTTGGGGCCGCCGATGACGGCGTCGCCGTTGGACACATGGGACAGGGCGATGATGGAGGCCCGGCCCTGGACGCACAGCTTATGGGCACCGTCGCCGATGTAGCCCAGGTTGATGGAGCCGTTCTCCATGGCGGCGATGATGTTGGGGCCGTTGTCGAAGGAGGTCAGGTTAAGGGTGATGCCCTCCTCCTCAAAGTAGCCCTTCTCCTTGGCGGTCATCACGGACCACAGGCTGCCGTAGTTGTTCATGTAGCCGATGTTCAGGGTGACAGGCTCCACAGGGGTGTCGGTGGGATCCGGCTCCTTGGTGGGGTCGGGCTCCTTGGTCTCAACGGGCTGGCTCTCGGGCGGGTTGCTGGGGTTGCTGGTCTCCTTGGGGCCGCATCCGGCCAGCATACCGCACACCATGACGGCGGCCAGCAAGAGGGCAAGGATCTTTTTCAGGTTCATTTCAATCATTCCTCCTTGATTTTTTCAGAGCATATTGCAGCGGCAGAACGCCGTCACAACCGGGTTAGAACCTGTATTCACAGCCGAAGATGCCGGCTGGGCGAGGGATTTTTTCGCCAGCCAAGGCAAATTTTCGCAAGAATACTTTGTGTATTGCAAGAAAATTTAACGCTGGATGGCGGAAAAAGACCCGCCCAGACAGCGTTTGAGGTTGTGAATGCAGGTTCTTACTTGCGCACCTCCAGGTACTCCTGGTAGACCTGGCTCCAGATGTGGTTTTTCAGCTCCATAAAGCGGGGGGACATCTTGGTCTCCTGGGTGCGGGGATACGGGATGTCGAAGTCCACCATCTCCTTGATGCGGCCGGGGCGGGCACTCATGATGATCACCTTCTGGGCCAGGATGATGGCCTCGTCCACATCGTGGGTGATAAAGAAGCAGGTCTTGCGGTCCTTCTCCCAGGTCTCCAGCAGCTCGGTCTGGAGCTGGGTACGGGTCTGGGCGTCCAAGGCTCCGAAGGGCTCGTCCATCAGCAGCACCTCGGGATTGGCGGCATAGGCCCGGGCGATGGCCACCCGCTGCTTCATGCCGCCGGACAGCTCCTTGGGATAGTGGTCGGCAAACTTCACCAGATCCACCTTCTCCAGGTACTTCATGGCCTCCTCGTCCGCCTCTTGGCCCTTGACGCCCCGCATCTCCAGGGCGAATTTCACGTTCTTCTTTACGGTCAGCCAGGGGAACAGCGCGTACTGCTGGAACACCACGCCCCGGTCGGTGCCGGTGCCGGTGACCTCCTTGCCGTTACACAGCACGGTGCCAGAGGTGGGCTGAGTCAGCCCGGCGATGATGTTGAGCAGCGTGGACTTGCCGCAGCCGGAGGGGCCCACCACGCAGATGAACTCGTTCTCATGGATATCCAGATCCACGCCGTTCAGGGCCACCATCTCACCATTGCGGGTGTCGAACACCATGCGGACGCCCTTGACTTGAACCTTTACACTTCTCGCTTCTCCTGCCATCCCGTCAGCTTCCTTTCTAAAAATTTGATAATGGTTTCTACCAGGATTCCGATGATGCCGATGATGATGACATAGGCCAGCATGGGTGCCGAGTCAAAGGAGTTGTTCAGCGAGCGGATGCGCATACCCAGTCCGGCCACCGCGCCGGTGGACTCGGCGGCGATCAGGGTAGTCAGGGCCACGGACGCGCCCAGGCGCACGGCGGTGAGGATGAAGGGCAGGGTGGCGGGGGAAATGACCCGGACGAAGATCACCTTGTCGTCCGCGCCCAGCACCCGGGCGGCTTTGATCAGCGTCTCGTCCACATTGATGACGCCTTGGTAAATCGTTACGCACATGATCAGGAAGCAGGCGATGGTGATCACGATGACCTGGGGACGGCGGCCCACGCCGGCGCAGATGACGATCAGCGGCACGTAGGCCAGGGGCGGGATGTTGCGGATGAACTGAATCCAGGGTTCAATGATATTGCGCACAGGCAGGTACCAGGCCATGAGTATGGCCACCGGGAGGGCGATGATAAAGCCCAGGCCGTAGCCCAAAAACACAGAGATCAGGCTGCTGGACAGATCCTGCCAGAACACGCCCCGCTCCACCATTTTCATCAGGCCCTCGATAGTGACGAACACATTGGGGAACGCCCGGGAGGTCACTGGAATGACGGACAGTACCCACCAAAGCCCCATGGCCAGCACAAATGAGATCAGCAACCATACCACGGGGGGGATTCTGCTTTGGGACTTTTTCGTTTTCATAGTTCCTTCCCACTCCTTTTCCTGCCTTTTTCTTAGAACAAACGCGCCTCTTTATAAATACGCATATCATTATAGATGAGGAGCAGGAAAAGGAAAAGTATGATATTTTTTCATACCTTGACTTTTTATGGATGGATGATACAATAAAATAAAACAAAACGGCCCCGCAGCCAACGGCGGAGGGCCGGGAAGGAGACTGGAATGCTCCAGCTTGCGTTTTATCTGCTTGTCAGCTTTTTGGCGTCGGTGGCCGGGGCCATCTGCGGCATCGGCGGCGGGGTGATCATCAAGCCCGTCCTGGACGTATGCGGGCTGGCCAGCGTGTCCACCATCAGCTTTTTGTCCGGGCTGACGGTGCTCTCCATGAGCCTGTATTCGGTGGGCCGGACCATGGCGTCCGGCGGCAGCCAGATCGACAAAAAAACCGGCACGCCCCTGGCCATCGGCGCGGCGGCGGGGGGGATTGCCGGGAAGCAGCTGTTCAGCGTCGTCAAGGACCTGTTTGCCGACCCCAACACGGTGGGGGCGGTGCAGGCGGCCTGTCTGGCGGTGATCACCCTGGGCACCCTGCTGTATACCATTTTCAAGGGCCGCATCGCGCCCCGCCGGGTGGAGGGCGCGGGGCTTTGCCTGTGCATTGGGCTTGTCCTGGGGATCATGTCCAGCTTTTTGGGGATCGGCGGGGGGCCTATCAACCTGGTGGTGCTGTTCTTCTTTTTCGGCATGGATACCAAGGCCGCTGCCCAGAACAGCCTGTATATTATCCTGTTCAGCCAGGCCGCCAGCTTGGCTGTGACGCTGCTGACCCGCAGCGTGCCGGAGTTTGAGTGGGGTGCTCTGATTCTCATGGTGTGCGGCGGGATTGGCGGCGGGATCGTGGGGCGGCTGGTGAATAAGCGGATCAGCGTGGCGGCGGTGGATAAGCTGTTTATGGGGTTGATGGGGGTTATTATTTTGATCAGTGTGTATAATACGGTTCGTTATTCTGTGGGGTAGCTTGAAGTCATCCGCATAATATTACTTCTGAAAAACAATCTAGAAAAAAGATGCAGAAAGTGGTAAAATAG
>ERZ779632.1229-NODE-1229-length-10964-cov-6.721606_pt1 | contig 10964 bp, 16 predicted proteins | sample MGYA00514194_ERZ779632 | MGnify/ENA primary metagenome ERZ779632 (study PRJEB29562, sample SAMEA4376704) | mouse gut metagenome | isolation source: Cecum | study: EMG produced TPA metagenomics assembly of the A DSS colitis mouse model was used to assess the...
CCTTTATGCTGGGGCTGTCCTGGTCCTCCACCGAGCGGATGAGCACCCAGCAGGCGGATATGCTCACCACAGAGATCACCGCCATACGCCGCTGCGTGGAGCCCGCCCTGTGTCGGGCGGCGGAGCTGTGGCTGCGGGTTCACGGCTTTGGAGAAAAGGCGGAGATCGTCTGGGAGGATATCAACCTTCAGGATATTGTGGAGGAAGCAAAGGCCGAGCTCTACCGGGCTCAGGCGGAGAAATTGAGGAGGGAATTGGCATGAAGATCGTAAAGGAGGCCACCGGCGGCGAGGGGACGGCAGTGACCGCCCAGGACCTGGAGCTGATTGGGGCGCTGGCCCGGAAGCCGCTGAGCGAGGAGGAGGTCTATACCTTCTCCGTGCGGCTGTGCGACAACGAAATCGACCGGGAGTTTGAGCGCTTTGCTCCCCAGACCCTGGAGGAGCTGGCGCCCCTGTTTGTAGGTAAGAGCGGGCTGTTTGACCACCAGTGGTCGGCCAGGGGGCAGGCGGCCCGCGTCTACAGGACGGAGGTGATCCGGGAGCCCGGACGGGTGACACGGGCCGGGGACGGCTACTGCTGGCTGAAGGGCTATGCCTATATGATGCGGACCGAAAGCAGCCGGGACCTGATTGCCGAGATCGAGGGGGGCATCAAAAAGGAGGTCAGCGTGGGCTGTGCGGTGGACCACGCCATCTGTTCGGTCTGTGGGGCGGATCGAAATCAGGTGGACTGCGGTCACCAGAAAGGCCAGGAGTACGGCGGACAGCTGTGCTGGGCCAGCCTGGAGGGGGCCGGCGACGCCTATGAGTTCTCCTTTGTGGCGGTGCCCGCCCAGCCAGCCGCTGGGGTGGTGAAGTCTGCCCGGCGGGGGGCTGCCGTCCGGCTGGAGGAGGAGGCCGCTTTGGGACGGAAGTATTTGGAACAGCTCCGGAGCGAGACGGTCCGTCTGGCCCTGCTGGCGGACCGGGAGCTGGACGGCCGGGCCATAAAGTCCCTGGCGGACAAGCTGTCCCCTGATGAGTTGACGGCGCTGCGCGGATTCTTTGCCAGACAGGCGGAGAAGAGAATGCCCCTGAGGACCCAGCTGTGCTATGGGGAAAGAACCGAGGCCCGCGACGAACAGAACCAGGCGTTTTTGGCCTGATTACTTCGTATAGTTCGCCCGCGGCGGGACAAAAGAGCTTTGAATGAAAAACAGGAGGTAACAAGATATGGCATATTACTACGACAATCTGAAGCTGGACAAGGGAATGTACCGGGAGGCCGGCCGGTCCTTCAGCCAGGTGCTGGAGAGCCAGGACCCCAGCGAACGGTATAAGGGTACCAGCCTGGAGGGACTGGACGCCTTTCAGCGGCAGCTGAAGCGGTTTGACATCAAGGTGAAGGGTGCGGGCAGCGATGTGGTGGAGGCCTTCTTCCGCACCTCTGACGCCGCCGTCCTCTTTCCCGAGTACATCGCCCGCACCGTGCGGCAGGGCATGGAGGAGGGGGATATTCTTCCCCACATCACCGCCGCCGTTACCAAAATCGAGGGGATGGACTACCGCTCCATCACCTCCGAGGCCGGAGGTGAGGAAAAAGAGCTGAAAAAAGTGGAGGAGGGCGCGGCCATTCCCGAAACCACCATTCAGGTGCAGGCCAACCTGGTCAAGCTGAGAAAGCGGGGCCGGATGCTGGTGGCCAGCTATGAGGCGGTGCGCTTCCAGAAGCTGGACCTGTTTTCCGTCACCCTGCGGCAGATTGGCGCCCACATCGCCCGTACCCATCTGGAGGACGCGGTGGATGTGCTGATCAACGGAGACGGCAACAACAACCCAGCCGAAATGACCGAGCTGAACGGCGCCCTGGACTACAACGCCCTGGTGGAGTTCTGGGCCGGATTTGATCCCTATGTGATGAATACCCTGTTGGTGTCTGGCGACGTGATGCTCCAGATGCTCAAGCTGCCGGAGTTCCAGAATCCCCTTACCGGTCTCAACTTCCAGGGGACCGGCAAGCTGACCACGCCTCTGGGAGCCGCCCTTCTGCGCACCAGTGTGCTGCCGGAAAAGACCGCCGTGGGCCTGGACAGACGTTTCGCTTTGGAGATGGTCCAGAGCGGAGACGTAATGGTGGAGTATGACAAGCTTATCGACCGGCAGCTGGAGCGGGCGGCTATCACCACCATCAGCGGCTTTGCCAAGGTGTTCTCCGAGGCCAGCCGCGTGCTGAAGGTCTGAGATGACAGAGCGGATCATGGCCCTTTGCGGGGCGATGGGAGCGAATGAGGACCAGGAGGAGCTGCTGCTTCCCCTGGTCCAGGCAGTCCGGGACCAGCTGGCCGGCCGGCTGCGCCCCGGAATCATGCCCGGGGACTGCGGCCCCGCCTTTGCTTTGGCCGCCGCCATGATAACCATGGAGCGGCTGTCCGGACTACAGGAGGAGGGGAGCGCCGGAGAGGTGACCTCCTTTACCGCTGGTGATCTGACCATTCAAAAGCGGAGCGGCGGTCAAACGGCAAAAAGCCTGTCTGAACAGGCGGAAGAAATGCTGGCGCCCTGGCTGAGAGACGAGGGCTTTTTGTTCCGGGGGGTGGCGGGATGATGGAGCGGATGTGGAACCATATTCTGGACCGCTTTGGACATGCCGTTACCCTGCGCGGAGGGGAGGAGGCAGTATCCCTCCGGGCCCTTGTGCAGCCTGTCCTGGACCGGGGGAGGGAGCAGAAGGTTCCGTCTCCCCTGGGACTGGGACGGCAGGACCGGTTCCGCTATATGGGGCCCGCCGGATACCCTCTTGATCTGGATACCATAGTGGAGTGGAACGGGCGGGAGTATCGGGTTCAGGTCGCCCACCTGGTGGGGGAGGGCGTGTGCCCCCACTGGTGGGCTGTGCTGTATCCCAGAGAGGAGGCGGCGCCGTGAGCGCGGGTTTGGAGCACATCCGCCGGCATATGGCGGACTATCTCAACAGCCAAGGGGTGAAGGCCGTTACCGCCTGGCCCATGACGCCGAGGATGGAACAGGCGGAGCCGGTGGTGGTGGTATCCCTTCGGGGGTGCAGAGCTGGGCCGGCGGGCTTTCAGAACTATCTGGGGGACCGGTATGACGAGAGGACGGGCCAGTGGGAGGAGCGGTACGGCCGCAGGGCGGAGCTTACCTTCGGGCTGGATATCTACGCGCCGGAGAAGGGGGACGGGGAGGCGGTTCAGACCGCCTTTGACGCGCTGGCCGGGGCGCTGATTCTGGGTGGCCCGGAGGGGCTGGATGTCCAGAGCTTCTCCTGTGGGCAGACAGTCCGGGACAGCGGGAGCCGGCGGCTGACGCGGCCGGCGGAGGCGGTGTGTACCGCCTATCTGTGCGCCGTGTCCGACGCGGGCGGCGGATTTACTGATTTTGAATTGCGAGGTGTGGTGAAAACATGAGTATCAGCGTACATCAGCGTCCGGGGGTTTATTCCACGTATGACGCGTCCACGGTGGTCAGCGGGAACGGAGGAGGCCGCGTGGTGGGTCTGGCCGCGGTTAGCGCCGCGGCGGCGGCCGGCGGGGTCCAGATTGTGACCAGCTACGACAGGGCCGTGGAGCTGTTCGGCTCCGGCGGGGCCGAGGATATGGCGGAGCTCATTCGACTGGCCCTGAAAAACGGGGCCTCCGCTGTGGCGGCTGTCCCGGTGGCCGGCGAGGAGGGCTATGAGGAGGCCTTTGCCCGGCTGGCCGGGATGGAGGATATTGCCCTGGTGCTGTGCGGCAGCACCGATCCGGCGGTGCAGAAAAAGCTGCGTGACAGCGTGATCCAGGCGTCTGACATGCGCCGGGAGCGTTTGTGCGTGGTGGCCGGGGCAAAGGGCGAGAGTGTGGACAGCCTGATCCAGCGGGCCGGGGAGCTGAACCATGAGCGGGTGGTGCTGGTGGCCCCCGGCGGCGTGGACGGCGAGGGAGAGGCCATGTCCGGCCTGACGCTGGCCGCCGCTGTGGCGGGGGTGCTCGCGGGGGAGAGCGACCCCGCCGTTCCCCTGGGTGGCGCGGAGCTGACCGGGCTGAACGGCCTGGACCTTCGGCTGGAGGACAGGGACGTGGACAGGCTGATCCTGGGCGGCGTCACTCCGGTGGAGAGCCTGGGCGGCGTGGTCAGTGTGATTCGGGGCGTGACTACCCGGACCACGACCGGCGGGGCGGCGGACGCCACCTGGCGGGATTTGTCCGCCGTCCGGGTAGTGGACGATGTGATCCCCGGCCTGCGCAATGCTCTGCGGACCAAATTCCGCCGGGCCAAGAACACAGCCCAGAGCCGGGGGGCGGTCCGGGCCCAGGTGGTGCTGGAGCTGGAGAACAAAAAGGCCCGGGAGATTATTACCAGCTATGAGGATGTGACCGTGGCGGCGGATACAGAGGATCCCACCCGCTGTCTGGTGAGTTTCTCCTTTACCGTGGCCCACGGCCTGAACCAGATCTGGCTGACGGCCCATATCACCGTTTAAGGAGGTTGAAGTATGAGTATCGCGGGATTTCCTACCAGCAGCGACATCTACCTGGAGGCGGACGGCGTGCGGGTGGCGGTGGTGCAGAGCTACGCCGTTAAGACCACCAAGAGCAGTACGGTGGTGGAGGCCTTTGGAGAGGCGGAGCCGGTGGCTACCGCGCCAGGTCAGGCCGTCCACACCATTGAGCTGACCCGGCTGTACGCCACCGATGAGGCCATCCGGGACAACCTGGACTTCTATTCCATGTCCGGCTTTTCCCTGGTCATCTGCAAGCCGGACAAGAAGATTATTTTCTCCGACTGCCAATGGAGCTCCATTCAGGAGAGCGCCAACATCGGCAGCATGGTGCTGGAAAAGGTCACCCTGGTGGCCTCGCGCCGCATCGAGACGGGGGTGTAAGCCGTGGGCCTGTCCATTTTGGCCGGGCAGGACCGGATTTCACTGGAGAATGGCTTTGACCTGCGGCTGCTGTCGGCGCTGGAGGTGCTTCAGGCCCGGCGGGAGGCGGCGGAGCTGACAGGGGAGGACCGGGAGCGGGCCCTGTGCTCCAACGCCTGCCTTCTGGCCCGGGCGCTGGAGCGGTCGGAAGGCAGAAGGCCCGTCTTTGACAGCGGCCGGGCGGTGCTGGCCGGGCTGACGGTGGAGGAGATCGCCGCCCTGGCCGGACGGTGGAGCATGTTCAGCCGGGAGAGCGGCCCGGGACTGGACCTGTCCCGGGAGGAGCTGGAGGGCGTGAAGCGGGACCTGTCCGGCGACCCGGGCGAGCGGCTGCGCTGGCGGGTGCTGCGGCAGTTTCACGCCCTGCCCTCCGAGGGACGGGCCAGAAGCATGAAGGAGCGGGACTATCTCTGGTGTCTGGCCAATACGCTGCTGGACCGGGAGGAGACGCTGGGCCGGCTGTGTCCCTCCTGCCGGACCGGGGCGCTGGAGGAGCGGTGTCCTGTCTGTGGCAAGGCTGAGGCGGAGTGGGGCGAAGGGGCGGACAACGCCGCCTTCGATCCCGACCGTTTTGAGAAGTTGAGAGGGGGCGGCGGCGCTGACTGACTATCTGGAGGAGCTTTTGGACAACACCGCGGCTCTGCTGGAGCAGGTGCGGCGGCTGGAGCGGAGCGCGTCCGGACCGGTGCTGGAAAGAGCGGGGGAGGAGGCGCCCTCCCCCGCATTCCGGGCCGCGGAGGAGCCGGTGGAGGAGCGGGCCCTTGACAGAAGGGCGGAAGCGGGAGAGACGATTCGGGCTGCGGAGCGGAAGGAGACGGATCGACAGAGCGTGTCCGGCGCGGCGTCCGGCGGCGGAGAGAGGGAGGACGGGGCGCCGGAGCCGCCGGAACGGGTTCTCACGCCGCTGGAGGAGGAACGGAGGCCGGCGGGGTCCGTATTGCTGGAGCAGCTGGAACGGCTGGAGCGGGCGGCTGTGTCTGAGGCTGCCGGCGGTGGTAATTCAAGCTGGTCCGACGGTTGGAGTGAGGCGGGGGTTGGAAGACGAAACGGATACTCCGCCAGCCTGTCCGGGGCGCGTCCAGGCTCCGTTTTTCCCGGCGTGACTGGAGCGGCGGGAGAGGGATGGACCCTGGGGACCGGCTTCGCGGGGACGGATGTTCAGCCGGGGGAGGAGCTGCGGTGGGCGGAGCGGGCCGACCGGGCCTTCCGCCGGGACAGCCGCCGGTATGACGGAGACTTTTATTTGTACTGAGAAGGAGTGATCGGATGCTTTTGACGCCGATGCGCTATAAGGACTACACCTGGCCCCACAACCCCCGGGTGTATTCCATCGACTACCAGAGGACTATGGCGGTGAACAAGACCCCCTTCGGCGGGTATCAGCTCCAGGATCTGGGAAACGCCCACCGGGTGATGGAGGGCGAGGGGGAGTTTGTGGGGGAGGGGGCCTATGAGGAGTTTCAGAGGCTGGCCTGTGTGTTTTATGAAAAGGGACCGGGGCTGCTGGTCCATCCCCTATGGCAGGTGGCGAATACTTATTTTGTCTCGCTGCGGGTGGAGCAGGCCCCCCGGCCCGATTATGTGCGCTATTCCTTCGCGTTCTGGGAGGAAAACAGCCTGACCACCGGTCTGGCCACCCGAACGGTGGAGACCGCCGCCGGGAGCGGAGGGAGCGCCGGAACGGCGGTGCGGTCCGGCGGTCAGGCCGCCTATCACCGGGTGGTGAAGGGGGACACCCTGTGGGCGCTGGCGGGACGCTACGGCGTGTCCGTTTCAGAGCTGATTGCCCTGAACCCCCAGATTAAAAATCCCAACCTGATCCAGGTGGGGGAGGAGGTGCGGGTGCGGTGACAGCCTGTATGATTGATTCGGCGGGGACGCGCTGGACGCTGCCCGCCCCGGCGGCCTGGCGGCTGGAGTACACCGCCGGGGTGCCCTGCGACAGCTTCTGGCTGCGCTGTCCCTGGGATGGAGGCAACGCCGTTAAGCCGGAGAGCTGGGTGGGCTTTCAGGCGGAGCACGGGGGAGAGCGGGTGTTCACCGGAGTGGTGGACGAGTGCGAGGTGTCCATAGACCGGAACGGCCGGATGCTGGAGGTATCCGGCCGGGGGATGGCCGCCCGGCTGCTGGACAACGAGGCGCTGGGGCAGGACTACCAGTCCGCCACCCAGGCGGACATCATCCGGGACCATGTGACCCCCTATGGGATCGCGGTGGCGCCGGGGGGAAACCTGCCTCCGGTGTCCCGCTTTTCGGTGGCCAATGGGAGTAGCGAGTGGTCGGTGGTCTATGAGTTCGCCCGGTACTACGGCGGAGTGGCTCCCCGGTTTGACCGGACGGGGCGGCTGGTGCTTACCGGGTGGAACGACAGCCAGGAGCGGGTGGTGGATGACAGCTCCGCCCTGATCTCCATCCTCCGCCGGGACCGGCGGTACGGGGTGCTGTCCCAGGTGCTGGTGCGGGACCGCTGGAGCGGCCAGGTGGAGGAGGTAGTCAACACCTCCTTCCGGGAAAAGGGCGGGCGGGCCCGGCGGGTGATTACCATGCCCACCCGGAGCAGCTACAAGGCGATGCGGTACAGCGGGAAATTCCAGCTGGACAAGTCCGCCTCGGAGCTGGAGCGGGTGGAGGTGCTGCTGGGCGAGGCGTTCTGCGCCTGGCCGGGGGATCTGGTGACTGTGCGGCGGACAGACTGGGACTGGAACGGACGCTACCGGGCGGCTCAGGTGACAGTGGGTATGGATGGAAGCGGATACTGGAGCGGGCTGGAGCTGGCTCCTGTTGATTTTACAGTTTAAAAATAGATGTGAGGTGCGGCGTATGTGGACATCGGAACGGAGCAGAAGACTGGCGGCGGCGGAGCCGGCGGCGGAGCTGGGGACGGTTACCTTGGGTGGGGACCCCGCCGGGGTCAGCCTGGGGGGAGAGCGGCGGTGGCTCACCGTATACAGCCCCGGGGGTTACAGCTGGCGGCCTGGCTCGGGTGAGAAGGTGCTGGTGCTCAAGGCGGGGGCGGAGGGGGAGTCCCCCTGCGTGCTGGGCACGGCGCAGAAGAGTGGGGAGCTGAAAGCGGGAGAGGTGCGGCTGGACGGCGGGGCCTGCTCGGTCCTGCTGGGGCAGGAGGGGCTGGAGCTGGCCGGTACGGACAGCGGCCTGAGCCTGAAGGGGGGCCGGGCGGAGCTGACCGGAGAGCTTTTCGTCAACGGCCGCGCGCTGTATGACATAGTCCGGGAGATCGTGATTGATCTTCTGGGGTAAGGAGGCGGAGATATGGAGTGGAAGCTGATGGACGGGGACTACGTCCCGGACGGAATGGGCGGGCTGACCGGCCTGAACGGAAGCGGGGAGGTGCTGGCCCGGGTGCTGTACCGCCTCACCGCCCGGCGGGGCGGGCTGCCCTTTCTGCCGGAGCTGGGCAGCCGGCTGTACCGGCTGGGCCAGGAAAAGCCCTCCGCCCGGCAGGCTCTGGCCGCCCAGTATGTGGCCGAGGCCCTGCGGGAGGAGACAGACCTGTCGGTACAGTCCGTGGAGCTGCTCCCCCTGGGGGAGGGGGCGAAGCTCACCGTACAGCTGGACTGGCAGGGAGAACCGCTGACCGTTCAGCTGCCCCTTGAACGGACGGGCGGACAGGCTGGAGGAGTATGAGATGAAAACCATTGACGAGATTTATCAGGAGCTGCTCTCCTGCTTTGGGGAGCGGACGGGGCTGGAGCCCCGGGAGGGGTGCGACCTGTCCGCCCGGCTGTACGCGGTGGCGGCCCAGGTCTATTCCCTGTATGTCCAGGCGGACTGGGTGGTCCGGCAGGCCTTTCCCCAGACGGCGGAGGGTACGTTTCTGGACCGTCACGCCCAGCTGCGGGGGTTGGAGCGCAAGCCGGCGGTGGCGGCGGAGGGGACCGTCCGGTTCACCGCCGGGGAGGCGGCGGAGCTGCCACGGGACATCCCCCAGGGCACGGTGTGCATGACGGCGGGGCTGGTACGGTTTGAGACCACCCGGCCCGCCGTGCTGGAGGCGGGGAAGCTGACGGCGGAGGCGCCTGTCCGGGCGCTGGAGCCGGGGGCGGCGGGCAACATCTCCGCCGGAGCCATCGTATCCATGGCGGTGGCCCCTATGGGGATCTCCTTCTGCGCCAACCCCAGGGCCTTTACCGGCGGCGCGGACGGAGAGACGGACAGCGCGCTGCGGGAGCGGGTGCTGGATACCTTCAAGCGCCTGCCCAACGGGGCCAACACCGCCTTTTACCAGCAGGGGGCGCTGTCCTTTGACCAGGTGGCGGCCGCGGCGGTGGTGGCCCGGCCCCGGGGGGTTGGCTCGGTGGACGTGGTGCCCGCCACTTTGGCCGGCCTGCCCGGCGCGGAGCTGCTGGAGGAGCTGGAGGACTATTTCAACCAGCGGCGGGAGATCGCCGTGGACCTTCGGGTCCGGGCTCCGGAGACGGTGACGGTGGACCTGGCCGTCCAGATCGAGCCGGAGGCGGGGCGGAACAAAGACGAGGTGCTTCAGCGGGTGGAGGACACTCTGCGGGGCTGGTTTACCGGAAAGCTGCTGGGGCAGGACATCCTTCTGGCCCGGCTGGGGGAGCTGATTTACCACTGCGACGGGGTGGTCAACTACGTCATCACAACCCCCGGGGCGGACCGGCTGGTGGCGGAGGACGTGCTGCCCGTTTTAGGCGCGCTGCGGGTGGAGGCGAAAGCATGAGGCACGCCCAGTATCTGAGGGAGCTGCTGAGGCCCCTGGGGGTCTACGACCTGTCGGCCCCCTTTAACGGCGGGGAGCTGGAGGCCCAGGGTGAGGCTCTGGACAACCTGCGCGTCTGGCTGGAGGAAATCCAGCGGGAGTCCTCCCTGGCGGAGGCGGAGGACTGGGGGCTGGAGAACGTCGCGAAGCTCTTTGCCCGCCGTCCGGTTGCCACCCAGCCCCGGAAGCTGGCCGCCGCCCTGGCGGCCCTGCTCCGCATTGGCGGGGACAGCTTCACCCTGGACGCCATCAACGACACCATCACCGGCTGCGGCATCCCCGCCCTGGTAAAGGAGCGGGGGAAGGGGGAGGTATCGGTTTCCTTTCCCGGGGTGGCCGGGGAGCCGGACAACTTTGAAGAGCTGAAAAAAATCATCGAGGACATTCTGCCCACCCATCTGGGCATTGAGTACGACTTCTGGTATCTGACCTGGATGGAGCTGGAGGATAACTTCCCCAGTTGGCAGTCCATTGAGGAGCCGGGCTATTCCTGGTTGGAGCTGGAGACCTGTGTGGAATACCTTTAGTATAAGTAATATAAGAAAAGGCACAGCCCCCAAAACGGGCTGTGCCTGAAAAAAATTACTTGCGTATTTCCCGGAAATGCGCTATAATGAAAACACGGGACAAATTATGGCAGGACGTGGAGTGGCGACACACCCCACGCCCCTATGCAGGTGCCGTACCACCCACACAACAGCATTGCTGTGCCGACTCTCACTATAACACATTTTCTCTCCTTTTACAAGGGGGGGTGAGATGACAAGAGAGTTTGTGTTTGGACATATGCGGTGTAGGGTAGTAACTATCCTGCGCCGCTTGTTTGTCTCGGCGGGAAAACCTGCGGGGGAGCCCATCTTATTCCTCACCGTCTTATCCTCCCCCCCCGCAGGCGGAACCGTTGAGAAAACAGAGAGGCAGCCGGGGTGGCTGCCTCCGGGAATGGTTGTGTTAGCATGTCAGACTCTCCAGACTATAAAAAAATGTATCTGAAGCTGTTCAGGGCTTCTGAGGAAGCGGTTAACCTTCTGATTCAGGTCCAGCGGGAGTGCGAGGAGCTGTATATCTCCTCCCCGGAGCTGAAAGCGTCGGAAGCGGAGCCATAAAAAAACAGCGAAAAAAACGGCTGGTGACGATTTGGTCACCAGCCGCTTTTTTATCCCTGATTCTGCGCCTCCACCAGACGCATGCCGCAGTACTGCTCCCGCAGCCTGGGCTTTTCGATTTTGCCGGTGGGGTTGCGGGGGACATCGGCGAAGATGATCTTCCGGGGGCGCTTGTACCGGGGCAGGTCCATGCAGAACTGGTTGATCTCGCTCTC
>ERZ779632.1232-NODE-1232-length-10938-cov-5.219149_pt1 | contig 10938 bp, 2 predicted proteins | sample MGYA00514194_ERZ779632 | MGnify/ENA primary metagenome ERZ779632 (study PRJEB29562, sample SAMEA4376704) | mouse gut metagenome | isolation source: Cecum | study: EMG produced TPA metagenomics assembly of the A DSS colitis mouse model was used to assess the...
GCGAAACGGAAAGATAAGCCCTGAGATAGAGGTCGTCCTCGGACGAGTTGTCGAACTTGTAGAGGTAAACCTCGTTTTCGGCGTCGTACTCCCACTGGTTTACTATATCCGTGCCGAGCTGCGCAAGGTGATTCCAGAGGTGCTGGTTTTCCCATACCGACGCAACGCTGTTGTAGTCGGTTACGGCCTTCTGCGCGACCTCGTTGTCCTTGTTTATGTAAACCTGGTCGAATGTGTGCTCGTCGGAGTTCGCAATAACGTTCTCCGAGCGGCGGTAGTTGTTTATATCCTTATCGGTGGCGCCTTTGGCGTTCCATTCGCCGTACCAGGCGCCGTCCGCCATCTTTACCGTGAAGTCGTACGTCTTGGTTACGTCGTTGTTGTCGTTGTTGAAGTCGTCGTAAATATCCGAAACCTCGCCGCTGACGGTAATTTGCGGGTTACCGAGCGCGGTGAACATTTCCGTCTTTAACTCGCCGACCTGTCCTTCGACAATCTGCGCCTTAATCGTAATGGTAACCGAGTCCTTTTTAAGCGAGGTCACGTTCGAGGTTGCGGTCAGCTTTACCACCTTGTCGACCGAAGTGGTTACTCCGTTTTTAAGCGAAAGCACGCCGTCCTTGAACTCCACCAAAGACGCGCCGTTGCCCTCAACCGACCAGGTGACGGACTTATCCTCAAGCCCGTCTACGGCGACGGAGGCCGTAACCGTTTCGTTGGTGCCGCAGTGGATTTCCGTTTTGTCAACGGTAATTTTGACCGTTACGTCTTCGAGAACGATAGGGGGCTTTTCCTCTCCGTTATCCTCGCTGCCGCCGCAGCCGACGAACGCGAAAGTCGAAAAGCTCATTGCAGCGCCTATCGTCAAGGATGCCGCTGTTTTAGCCAAATTCTTGATTTTCATAATTTCAATCTCCTTAAATTTTTAAACTGTCTTCCAGACGTAAATCCAGAAATCCAGAGAGCTGTCGTAGGGCATTGCCGAAACGTCTCCCTTTACGTATTCGCCGTAGGCGTTCTTTACAAATCCGTTTTCTACGAGGAATTCCTGCGCCGATTTAATCGAGCTGTTGATGGTTCTGTCCGCGTCGAGCGCAACGTCGTAGTAAAGCACGACCGTTTCGACGCTGTAACTTATTCCGCCCGGTTGGCGGTAGGTTGCAAGTCCGAACCCGTAGGTGTCGCCGAGAAGGTCGCCGAAGAAGGGCAAATCGTTTACCTTTTCCGCCGAGCCGAACATACCGATAAAGAATTCGAGCGCGTTAACTTCGCCGCTGTCGCCGCCGTCGGTCTCGTCGATTACGGTCAGGTCAGCCCAGCTTGCGGGCGGGACTCTGGGAACGTAGCCGTCGAACGATTTGAACGAGTCGGGCATCGAAGCCGAATTAAAGTCCGAATAGTAAATTCTCACTTCGCCGTACATATCGCCGAGGAAGTAGAAGAAACCCGCTTCGAGAATTTTTCCGTCCCGCACCACGACGTAAGGCGTGTAGTCCGCAAGCATTTCGTAACGCATTGCAAACAGTCCGTACAGCGGCGCGTCGTTTCCTACGCCGTAATAGAGAGTGCTTGCCACCGTGCACATGGTTTCGTCAACGTAGTAAATCGTGGCGTCCTTTCCGTCGACCGTAGCCGCCTGGAAGGAGGTGAATATTTCCGAAGCAAACGCAAACGAAGCCTTTGCTTTATCCATATCGCCCTTGAACGCGCGCGCCGCCTCGTATACGCCCTTGTCGGCGTTGTAGTTGTAGCTGTTGTAGGTGTTTGCGTCCAGCTTATGATAGCCGTACTGCGCGTTGGGGCGCGCCACCGCTATCTGATTTCCGCCCGAGGAAATTATATCGTACGGCTCGAAATAATAATCGCCGTCGATTACCGTTTCCACGTAGCCGCCTATCGTATAGCCCGAAGCCATGTGCGACGACATTCTGAAATCGAGCGTGTAATTTTCAAGGCTGCGCATATTTTCAATCGCCTCGTCAAGCGCGTCGTGGTCGATAAAGCCGCCGTCCGTCGTCTTGGGGTTGTGCTCGAACTTGGTTATCAGGGGAACCTCTACGTTGTCCGCGCCGCAGTTGATATAGCTGTAAAGCCGCTGAATTGCTTTGTAGCCGGGAACCACAGAGAAGCTGGGCTTGCTTTCCGCGAATATGCCGAGAAGCTCGCCCCCCTCTATAATAAGACCCAGGCTGCTCGCCTCGAATTCGTAGGGATTTGCGGAGGCAACCATTTTCTGCGCGAGCGTCGCGTCATTACCCTTGTAGTAGTAACGCCAGTCGTCCTCGTCGAATTCGAAGTCGTCCGCCGTAACCTTTGCAAAGTTGTTGTACAGCCCCGAGTCGAGCCAGCTTACGGGCTTGCCCGCGTCGTCGGTCATGGGGAAGTACTGTTCGTCGTTCATAAGGCTGAGCGCGACCTGCTGGGCGACGCCGCCTTCGTTTTTATAGTTAATGTCGGCAACGTAGTTGGTCGAATTGTCGACGTAACGCGCGTGCCATCTGTCGCCGTTCATCTGGGTGGAAATGCCCGAAACCTGAACGGTTTCCACGTATTTGTCGAAAAGCTCGAAGGTGCGCAGCTCTATGTCCATATAGCCCTCGAAGCCGATATAGTTATCGCTGACCGAAGAAAGCATTTCGTCGGTGAGCACGGGCTGGCACGCAACGCAGATTATTATTTCCGCGTACTTCTCGTCGTTGTCGGTGCTGGTAGCCCTGACCGTAACGTCGCGGTCCTCGGTAACCGTCTTTGCGGTAAACTTACCGTCGCCGTCTATCGAGCCGTATTCGCCGCCCTCGGTAACCGACCAGACTACGTTTGAATTAGTGCGGCCATCGGGGAACTTAACCGTTGCCGTAAACTTAGTGCTTTTGCCGCTGCCGACAAGCTGATTACCCTTTATCGAAACGGTAATTCCTTCGAGGTCGGGGTCTACGGGCGGCGGGGGCGTCCCCTTGCCCGTAAAGGTCTGCACCTCGCTGGGCGCCGAGGACTTATAGCCGCTTGCCGACGCTATGACCGAATAAGTGAAATCGTTTACCACCGAGCCGACGGTGTAGCTGGTGCCGTCGCATCTGTAATTGTAACCGTTGAGCACCACTACGTAATATTCGGCGTTTTCAACCGCGTCCCAGGTAATTTCGCCGTCGTCGCTGACGGTGACGTTCTGCGGCGTCGCAAGCTGAGGCTTTTCCTCGCCGCAGCCCGCGAACGTCATTGCAAGCACGACTATCACGAGGGCGCAAATAAATTTTTTAAATATCTTCATTTTATCTCCTTCAATATCCGTACGTTACCGTAACGCTTACCGTGCGCGACGACGAATTTACGTACGAATATTCCGCTTTGGTCATGTTTCCGTTTTCGAACCCGACGCTGAGCGTCATATCCGACGACGCGGAAACCTGCCGCGAAAGCGCTTCGGTTATTTTGTCCTTGGGCACGGTGCAGCTAAGCGCGCCGTCCGCTATTTCGTATGAAGCGGTAAGTCCGCCCGAAAGCTTTAAGCCGACTATCGTTTTGCCCGTCACGTTTTCAACCGAAACCGTAGTCGAGGTCGTCACCGTTTCGAAGTTTTCCGAAAGCACCGTTTTACTGTCCGATACCGACGCCGTGCGCGTCGCCACGTCTACCTCGATACGGCGTTCAAGCGTGTAGACCGTAACGCCTCCGTCGGTTAAAGTGACCTGCGCGACAACGGTAGTCGCCCTGTCCGCAGAGGAAACCATTTTATCGAGGTATTCCGAAACCTCGTCTCCGCACGCGGATAAGCCGAATGCCGCCGCGCCGAGGGCGCAAAGCGAAATCGCCGCTAATTTTTTAAATTTCATAAGATACGCCCTCCTTACAGTCCCATGCGCTTTTTAAGCGCGTACGCCGCCGCAGCCACTGCCGATACGGTGGCGACGGCCGCAGCTCCGAACGCAAACGCCGTAAACGCCGCGTTGGCCGCCTCGTCGCCCTCCGCCTCCGTCTTAGCGCAGTATTCGTTATACTGCTCGACGATAGATTCGAAGTTTTTGTATTCCTGAGTTTCGCGCATGAGTATGCGCTCTTCCACCGTCAGCGCGTTTATTTCGCCGTTGATTTCCTTCAAAAGCTCTATTTGCGTAACGTCAAACTTATCCGAAAGAGTGGCAAGCTTTGCAAGCAGGTTTTTGAAATCTCTGCCTGCGGTAGCCACCTGCAATTCGGTAAGCGCGTTCTTCGCGTCCCTTACCGCCTTGATAAGCGCGTCGGCGTCCGCCTGCGAATAGCCGTAATCGGTCAGGCTCTGCGTCATGGAGTTGAGCGCCGTAACCGCGTTGTTTATCAGCCTTTCGTCCGAGAGCGTCACCTTGCCGAGCGCGGCGACTTTATCCGCGTACTGCAGGAACGACACGGTTGCGTCGTCCATTGCCACGTAATCCGTTCTGCCGGCATCCTCGGCCTTGCCGAAGCAAGCCTCGTACACCGCGCCGCCGTAGCCGTAAGCGCCGTTGGCGGGTAAGGTCATTTTGACGGGCTTGAACGAGCCTGCAAGTCCCTTAAAGGTGAAGTAGTAAAGCTCTAATCCGAACAGTCCGAACTGGTTGTGCAGCAAATCGTAGCCGGGTGCGTCCTCGGCAAGCTTTGCTTCGGGGAAGTAGTCCTTCTCGCTATCTGCCTTGATAGGATAATACTGCGTTTCGAGTACGGGAGCCGACGAGGAATTGAACACCACCTCGGCAAGCTTGGAATAGCCGTTGAATGCGTAGTTACCTATCGCCCTGAGAGAATCGGGAAGTATTATTTTGGTTATATACGGGTTTCTGTTGCCTGCGTAAATATCTACGCGCGCAACCCCTTCGCGAACGGTGAGCGTCGAAGCGTACAGCCCGCCGGGGACCGCCTTCAATTCCGCCTTGCCCGAGGGCATATTGACGTAAAGCACGCCGCCGTTTAAGAAAGCGTAATCATTTATTTTGCCGTCGGTTTTTTTGTCCTCGCCGAACGAGAATATCGCAAGCCGCGAGCAGCCGAGGAACGCCATAGGTCCGACGTATTCGATTGCGCTACCGAAATTGAAGTCGGTAAGGTACGCGTTTTTGTAGAACGCCGCCTGACCTATTCTTTTAAGGTTGGGCGCGGTCAGCGACGCTACCATCGTTTTGCTGAACGCGTTGTCGCCTATTTCCGTAAGCGCGTTTGCGGTTATTTTGCCCGAAAGCATGGTGTTGGAGAACGCGCCCGCGCCAAGCTTTTCAGCCGAGGATAAATCAGCGGTGCCGAAATACGTCGCGCCGTAGAACGCGTTGTCGCCGATAAGCTTTACCGCGCCGAGATTTATAGAAGTAAGGTTTTCGCAGCCTCTGAACGCGTAGGTGCCGATTTCGACGACCGTTGCGGGAAGCTTGACGGTTTGAAGATTTACGCAAAGCGCAAAGGTGAAGCCGTCAATCTTCGTAACCGTTGCGGGCAGAGTTATTTCGGAAAGTCCCGCGTTGCCCATGAACGCGCCCATTCCTATCTCTTCCACGGAATCGAGCGCAATTTTGCTGAACGTAGGCGCGCTGCCCTTTTCGGACTGACGCGCAAACGCGCCTTCGCCTATCGTCCTGACGCTCATTGCGTTTACCACGCTTGCAAGCGCGGAGCAGTCCGCGAACGCGTACGGGTCGACCTCGGTAACGCCGTCTAAATTGACGCTGCGAAGCGATGTGCAGCCGAAGAAGGTCTCCGATTCGATTACCCCGTCGGTCTTACTCGCATCTATTTCTTCGAGCGACGTATCGTTTGCGAAGCACGCCGTACCGAAATGAACGCCGCCGCCCGCAGGCATATTTACCGTAGTAAGCATCTTGCAGTTCTGGAACGCGCCCATTCCGAAAACGGAATTTTCGCCGAGCGTCAGGCTGACGATTTGCGACTGGAAGAACGCTCCCTCGCCGTAAACCGCTCCCTCGCCGAGCACGACGGTTTTAAGCCCCGTGTTCGCAAACGCGTAGTTGCCCACGCTTGCGAATTTGTCGAGGTTGACAACCTCGGTAAGCTCCGTACAGGCGTTGAAGGCTCTTTCGCCGATATACGCCTTTTTCGTTACCTCGGCAAACGCCACTCTTTGAAGCGCGCCGCACTGGTTGAATGCGAAATCGCCTATCGCTATATCGGCATTTTCGAACGTGACCGAGCCGATTATGCAGCCCGCGAACGCGCCCGAAGCTATTTCTTCGTAGCCTGCGCCGATAACGAGGTCGCCGAAGTCCTTGCCCTGAGCCGCGAGTATTATGCTTTTGCCGTCCTTGGATATAAGCAGCGAGCCGCCGTCTACCGCGTAGTTGGCGTTGTCCGCGCCGACGGTGAAATTAGTCAGCTGCGTTTCGCCGAACGCCGAAGCGCCTATCGAAGCGAGCACGGTGTTGCTTTGCAGCGCGAGCGTCGTCAGCGGCGAGCTTACGAACGCGTATTCGCCTATCGCAACCTCGCAGTCGGGAAGCGTAAACTGCTTGATTCCCGTTGCGTAGAACGCCTGCGAGCCTATTTTCTGCAACCCGCCGCCGAAACGCACCGTTTCGAGCAGAGGCGATTCGCAGAACGCGCCCGTGTCTATCGAAATGAGGCTGTTGTGCAGCGTCACTCTTTTAAGCTTAGAGCTGCGCGCAAACGCGTACGCAGGTATACTTATTTTTTCGTAAACGTCTATTTCTTCAACCGCGGTGTTTACGAACATTTCGCGGCAGAGCTTGGTGTTTTCGTTGAGAATTATGGTAGCAAGCGCAAGACAGTCTTTAAACGTCCTGCCGACCTTGCTGCCGCTTTTCAGCGTTTCTTCGGCTGCGTTTCTGAGGTGCGAGAGGTCTACCGCGGTCAGCGTTTCGCAGCCCTCGAAGCCGCTTGCGCCAATCGAGTAGCATTTACTCAGGTCGGCCTCTTTCAGCGATTTGCAGCCCTGGAACGCATGCGCGCCGATAACCTCTACGTTGCCGAGATTTATATCGGTGAGCTTTTCGTCCTTATAGAACGCGTACTCGCGTACGAACTTAACCGACGAGGGAAGCTGTACAGACCTCAGTCCCGAGCAGTTGTAGAACGCGTATTTCTGCACGTCCTCCACTCCTGCGGGAATGATTACGCTGGTAACAGAGGTGTTCATCGAAGGAATTTTATTCGAGTCGAAATCGTCGTCCTCGAGCTCTACCGTCCTGTCGGTATCGTAAAGACAGAACGCGTACGAGCCTATGTACAAAATGCCCTCGTCGTCGGGAATGACGACCTCGCCGCCCAGTCCCTTATACGCAATAAGCGTTCTGTTTTCTATTACGAATTCGCTTTTTACGACTATTCTTATTCTCGCCTTTATGTTAGAGCCCTTTACGTTCAGCGTTACCTGAGCCGTGCCCTCTCTCAGCGCGGTCACGGTGCCGTCCTGCTCGACCTTTACGACCTTGTCGTTCGAAGTCGTGTACTCGAACTCGCGGCTGTCCTCTACGTACCAGGGCTTTACCGCATAGCTGAGCTTTATCTTTTCGCCGGGGTAGAAGCTGACGGTTCCGTCTTTCAGCGCGGAAACGTAAACCCTGTCGCCCGTGTCCTGTATTTCGCTGGTCTGAGCCGCGCGCGAATACGCGAACAGCGTATCAAAGTAAATGAAGTCTACGCTTTCAAGCTCGGCGTCGGCGGCGTCCCTTGCCGCATTGCGCCGCGCTGCGCGGGGCTTTACGTTTAAGGTGACGGTCGCCTGCTTGCCGTCCATTTTTTCGGTGACTGTTATCTGGGTCTTGCCCTCTTTGAGGCAGACTGCCTCGCCGTTTTTGAATTGCTTCGTCTTGGGGTCGGCTTTTACTACCGAGGTATTGTAAGCCGTCCATTCGAGGTGTTTGAGATAGTCCTTGTCGCTGTCGAGCGTTGCGTCGGTCGAATAGAGGTATTCCGTCAAATCGACCACGTCGCCTACGTAGGCGTTGATTACGCTGAGCGGTCTGCCGCTCTCTTTACCGTTCGAGGTAAAGCGGAAGTCGCCGCGCGTGCCGGGAAGCTGACAGAGATATATGTTGGAATTGAGCGCGTAGTCGTCGATTGAGAACGCAAGCGCGCTGCCTATTAACGCGTCGGAATATATCGCGTCGAGATATTCGGTTACCTCGAAGCGCACTTTGTTGTCCGCGCCCCTCTCGCTGTATACGGGAATGGGGTTGTCGGTCAAAAGTGCGTAGCTCGAACTCGAGGTGAACGCAACGGGGCTTATCGACTGCACGTACTGGTTATCGTAAATGGTCAGCGTTACGTAGAACCTGTCTTTTTTGAGGGTCTTGTCGTAAACCTTTTCGTACGTGGCTTCCTTGATAATGGGCGCCTCGTTGTCGCAGTAGAAGTCGAACGAGAACGAGTTGCGCACGTTTGTTGAAAGTCCGCCGTCCGTACCGTAATCGAGCTTGCCCTGCATTTTGAACTCGTACTGTCTGTTGTTTACCAGCCCCAACTTCAACGTGCTTATTTTAAGGTAGTCCGCGTAAGGCATAGGCGAGCCGCCGAGCGAATGAGCCTTATTCGCGTTGTAGTCGGTATGCGAATAGACGACCTCGCCCGAAACCTTGTCTACTATAGTGAAGTTCATTTCCTTGGCGCTTCGCAGCAGTCCCGCGTAGACCGAAGAAATTCCGTCTATCGTGCCGAGTATATCCGATACGGCGATATGGTCCTCGGTGGCGGGTATCGCATCGTAGGTCATCGTGTCTATATCGTACAGATAAGTTCCGAGGGGTATTATATAATTATAGAAATACGAGCCGTACGGCGTGGTTGCGAAGTAGTCCGCCTTTAATTTGTCCTCTTCGTCTATACTGCCGTCGTGAGCCTGCGATTCCACCTCGTAATAGGTCTTGTCGAACATGGGCGCTTCCGTCCAGTCGCCGAAGAACGCGAGATAGGGCGCGTTGAGGCTGATTTCCGTTCCCTCGTCCTTTGCCGTAAGCCTTACGAATCCTTCTACGTACATTCCGTAGGGGAACGACGAGGTGATATATTTTTTGTCCTCGCCGGACATTTTGTAAACTATTTTAAGCTTTGCCGTTTCGCCGCCCTGCAAAGTCAGGGTCGTGCCCGAAAGCGTTGCGCCGCCCGAAATAAGGCTGACCGAGGTTTCGCCCCCGAGCATATAGGCCTTTTCCGCAACGTGGTTTTTGTCCGAGGTGGAAACGCTTTCGGTCATAGCGTCCAGCCCGACCTCGTAGCTGAGCGTGTCGCCGCTGAGATTTTTAACGCCGAATTCAAGCGTGTAAACGCCCTTCTTCTCGGCGTCGTCGCCAAGCTCGAACTTGGGTCTGTCCTGACCGTCGACGGTGATAATCGCCTTGGTGTTGACCGCGTTGTACAGGCTTGCAAGTCCCGCGCCCTGTTTTCTGGGCGAATAGGGGTTGCCCTCCTCGTTCTTGATTATCGTCGCGCTTGACATCAGAAGCTGATTGCAGAGCCGCGAATATTCCACTGCCGACAAATCGGGGTAGGTATCCTTTAAGTACTGTCTGATAAGCACTACTATTCCGCAGAGGTTGGGCGATGCCATCGAGGTACCAGAAAGCTCGTCGTAGCCGCCTCCGGGAACGGCAGATTTAATGCTGCCGCCGTGCGCGGTAATTTCGGGCTTTATGCCGAGCGACGGGGTCGGACCCCAGCTTGAAAAGTCGCTCATAAACGGTCCCGCTTCCTGCTCTAAGCCGATTTGCAGAGTACCCTTCGCCTTTTCGGCAAGCCTGACGCCGTCGTCCTTGGATATGGAAATCGTCGGGATATGGTCGCTCTTGCCCATAGACATAAGAATTTCGCCGTCTATGTTATTGTATATAATGCAGCCGATTGCGCCGAATTCCTTTGCAATCTGCGCCTTTTCCTCGAAGGTGTTGTCGCCGCGGCGGACAAGGGCTATTTTGCCCTTAATCTCGTTGCGAATGCCCGCGTAGCTTGTAGCAAGACCCGAGCCGGGAACGGTGACGTATTCGAAGCTTACGCTGCCGTTGCCAGTCACGCCGAGCTCTTTCACGAAGTCGTTGGGGTCGCCGGCGATATTGTTCGACTCGTTGAAGAACAGCACCTGCTCGCCGTTGCCTATTAAATACCTGCTCTTTACGCCGCTGATTGACGCGACCGAAAGGCTTGCCTCGTAAGTCGAGGGCGAACCGACCGTCGAAGAGTCGGGGTTGGTTACCATGTTGGTATTGCCCTGCTCGCCGCCGAAGCCCGAGCTATAGCTGTTGCTTGCCGCCGTTATTACGCTTATGCCGCTTGCTTTAAGGTTGTCGTAGACCTCGTTGGTCCAGACCTTGTCAACCTCTCTTGCAAATCCGCAGGACGAGCCGAGCGACATGTTTATCGCGTCCACGCCGAGAAGCGCGGCGTCCTCCAACGCGGCGAGAATATCGTCGGTTTCCGCGCCCTCGTCGAGGTCGGGGAAAACCTTCATAAGCACGAGCTGGGTGTTTATTGCAACGCCCGTAATGCGCTCGGTTTTGTCCTCTTTATCGTAGCCGCCGATAATGCCCGCAACGTGCGTGCCGTGCTCGCTGTCGTAGGGGAAGACGTCGCCGTCCTTATCCGCGTAATCGTACTTGAAAGGAATTTTTTCGCTGTAATAAACGTCGGAAACGCTAAGTCCCGCGGTAGTACCGGCAGCGTTGGTATTGTTAAGCAGAGAGGAGATTTTTCCCTCGTCGAATACCGGCTTGGTAATTTCGCTGTTCTGGAAAACCGAGTGCGAGCAGTCGAAGCCCGAGTCGAGAATTGCAACCGCGGTGCCGTCGCCCGTGTAATCGAGAACGCCCGAATTGAAAATTCCCGTCTCGTATACGTCGACGTTGTTCACTATGGTGTTGACCTTATCGACGGGTATCGACTGGGGACGGTTGTAGGTGTCGCAGAGAACGACGTTTTCAACCGAAGCAAGAGAAGCTATCTTATCTATATTGCCGTAAGACGCGGTAACGGCTA
>ERZ779632.1233-NODE-1233-length-10934-cov-6.929038_pt1 | contig 10934 bp, 10 predicted proteins | sample MGYA00514194_ERZ779632 | MGnify/ENA primary metagenome ERZ779632 (study PRJEB29562, sample SAMEA4376704) | mouse gut metagenome | isolation source: Cecum | study: EMG produced TPA metagenomics assembly of the A DSS colitis mouse model was used to assess the...
ACTTTTCATGTTGAGTACCTGTTATCCTTTCGTTTATTTTGAGTCAGATACCCCGCTAAAGATAACAGGACCTAACCCTCTCACAAAAACTGTGTGACTTTTATCATTTTATCTCAAACTTACTTGAATTTCAAGACGTTTCAAGCCATTCTCATCTGTCCGCCTCCATTCTCATCTGTCACACTTACTTGAGCGCCAACTAATGGTAATAATCAAAGTAAGGGCAATCCGCCGAACTCGGCTCCCCGCCATTCAGACCTTTCAGGTAATCACATGCCTCCTGAAACCACGGATTCTGTGACGAACTGTGATTCAGCACCAAGTCCATAATTACCTTAATGCCACGCCTGTCGCACTCGGCAAGCAGCGTCTCAAAATCATCCAGCGTGCCGTACGCCTCGTCTATCCCGTAATAGTCCGCCACATCATACTTGTGATAAGTAGGTGAAGGGTTCACGGGCATCAGCCAGATGCCGTTACATCCCAGATCCGTGTCCGTGGCGTCATCGCCGTCATTGATATAGTCAAGCCTGGAAATCAGCCCCTGCAGATCGCCCACGCCGTCCCCGTCGCTGTCACAGAAGGAGTAGACAAACACCTCATAATATGTCCTGTAATTGTCGTCAATAATCTGCAGCGAGTTATCTTCCCACGGCTCCGAAACGGACGCTTCCGCCGCCTGTGTTTGACTTTTGTCAGTTTTTTCCTTCCCCAGAGCGATAGTCTCGGATCACTTCCAGCACCGGCAAGGAGTGTCCATTATAGTCAAACAATGCCTGATTCGCCCACTCGTTGCCGCCGGGTCCTTTTTCCTCTATATACTGCAGCGCTTCCCCGTTCGCCCAGCCCGATCCCGGCACCGGGATCCATGCCGGCTCCCAATAGAAAAAGCCTCTGCACTTCTTGTCCGACACCTGATCGATCACGGCAAACAGTGCCCTCATAAAATCCGCCTGCCCCTCCTTCGTCATGGGAAACGGCAGTTTTTCCACCAGCGCAGGCTTTGTCGCATACCCCTTGCGCTCGTCCGGCGCAAGTTTCTCATATGCGCCGTAGTCCTCCATGGTAAAGCCCATGGAAACCTCCACAATCACCAGTTCCTTGCCATAGCGCACCGCCAGATCATTCATATTCTTCTGTAAATCCGAAAGACTCCCGTGCCAGAACGGATAATAGGACAGCCCAATGATCTGGAAATCCTCTCCCCGCTCCATATAATGATCAAACCAGTCAACGTACATCGGCGCATTGCCGCCGTTGTCCAGATGAATCATCACCGGCATGTCGGCGTCCAGTGCGCGCACCGCCCGGATGCCCGCGCTGACGAACTTCGCCAGATTGTCATAATTGCCGCATTCCAGCAGCTTTCCATACGGCCATAGCATCCCGTGCGTCAGCTCGTTGCCAATCTGGATCAGATCCGGATATGCCCCCGCATCCCTCATGACCAGCAGCGTATCCCTCGTAAAGGTATAGACCGCTTCAGTCAACTGTTCCGCATCCATCCCGCGCCACGCCTTCGGCACCCGCTGTTTCCCCGGATCAGCCCAGAAATCGCTGTACTGCAGGTCAAGCAGCACATCCATCCCGTGCGCCTTCGCCCGCTTCGTCAGTTCTATGGTGGTAGGTAAGTCGTTCGTACCCGCCCCGTAAGGCGTGCCGTCCTCCGCATACGGATCATTCCAAAGCCGCAGCCTGACCGCATTCGTCCCATAGCTTTTCAGAATCTCAAAGACATCCTTCTCCACACCATGGTCGTAAAACTTTCCGCCGAGACTTTCCACTTCTGTTATGGTGGATATATCCATACCTTTGTAAAATTTCATGTGCTATCTCTCCGTTATCACTGACAAGCTCAAATAAAACATCCGTTATTTTAAATCCACATTCCGCAGCCCGACGCATGAAAGGACTTTTGCGAAGAATGCCTTATTTCCGGCATTCTCCCGAGTGAGAGTGATTTGCAAAGCAAATCTCGTACTTCTCACTCTAGTGCTCCATTTTCCAATTGCATACACTTTTTGCGAAGTCCAGAATTTCCTTATACAAGGCGTTTGAGGGAGGCGATGCGGTGGCATCGTTGACCGAAAACAACGCAGTAGAAGGGAATGCTGGCAAGCAAAAAAGGATAGTTAATTGGTAAATGGAGCACTAGTCGAAATCAAACTTCGTAAACCGCTTCATCGCATCCTTATACCGAAACCGCGCCAGCTCGTTCTTCGCGAGCACGTCCTCCTCTGTCCCCACATACTGACAGCGGATGCAGTGATACTCCTTCTTATCTTTATCATAAAACATATCAATGTCCAAGTCTCTCATAAAGCAGGAGGGACACCTGTAATTTAATTTGCCTTTGCCAGATTGAGCCATGTCGCAAATACCTCCTTATCTTTTAACTGGGTGGTGTAGCCTAACGTGAACATCGGAGAGAACGCATACCCTTCCTTAATGTAGCCGACCGCCTCTTTCTTTTCGCAGCTTATGGACACTCTCGTTCCGATTTCGGGAACCACCGCCACTGCCTCCGCCGCACCCTGCATCTGCGCCTCACGGCACTTGTAAGCGTAATCGATCTTCTCCGTCTTCGCACCGTCGGTAACGGAAAGCTTCACATTGCTCATGTCCTCGGAATACTCCGTCGTGCCGTAACATGCCACCATGTACTCGTTGATCTCCACCTCGGCATTCGGATCGCTCATCTCGAGAATCGTTCTCTCGATCCTGATACGGGAGCTGCCCTCCTCAAAATACATCTTCGTCTGCAGTTTCACCGTCAGATCATAAAACTCAATATCCACCGGGTCAAGTGTCAGGATTCTCGTGCTGCCTTCCTGTGAGAAATGCGCCTTTGTCCGGCACAGGCACAGGTCAACCTCCTCGCCGTTGTGGGTCAGCTTCGCGCTTCTCACCGTGCCCTCACCCGCATAGTGGGTAAAGTAACCCGCACGGTACTTCTCCTGAATTAAGAACGGGTAGGATGCGTCCGTCACATGCTTCGTGCCGATACCCACCGGCCACTCCAGCTTCGCCGCATACGGACGCAGATCCACGATCGCGCCTCCCTGGTCCATATTCGCGCACACTCTCATGTAAGGGTCGCAGTACCAGAAAAGCTGCTTGTCCGATCCGTACAGAATATCTCTCCACAGCGCGCACTCCGGCTCCGTCAGCCTTCTGTTCGCACGGTAAAAGTCCGCGAACTCCGCCATGGTCATATCCTCTAACTTGCCTTCCTTTTTCAGCTTTCCATAATATGCCATGCCATCCTCATAAGATTTCAGCAGCAGCTCGTAGGGCGCCTCCCAGCGTCCCATCTTGTTCATCCAGCCGGGACCCACGAACATCATGTTGTAGGCGTAACCGTTGTTGTATTTCGCGAGCGCCCTGAACTGGTCAATCAGATTGTACAGGTAAGGATACTCCCATGTCTTGGAATCGTAGCACATACTCCGCAGGACATTCTGCGGGTGCGTCCCAAAGTTGGAGCCGTTGCCGTCGTAGCACGCGATCAGATCGCGGGACAGATGCGGAATTGCCACAATGCCGGAATCCTCCGCCTCGTTCGCCGCAGGTGCATGAGTGTTCTGCTTGCTTGGAATCCAGGGTGCCCACGGACCTCCGTCCATAAACGTATACCAGGAATTGTTGCAGGTGTGGTAAGCCTTCGGACCTTCCTCCCAGCACGTCGCCACGGCGCATTTCACCATGGGGTATTTCTCCTTGATATAGTTAGTCAGGTCGGCATCCATGTAGTAGGAACCTGTAGACTCCGGATAAAAACCGAATCTGTCATGGAATTTACCGAACACATCGTCCACGATCGACTTCTTGTCCTCCATGGAGAACATCCAGATACAGAAATCCTTCGTCTTGTATTTTTCGCGGAACTCCTCGCAGGGAAGCCCGAGCAGGGACAGCGCGATCTCATCGCCGAACTGCTCATGGTCCGCCTTCGCAAGAGCCACCGCCTCGTCGTTAAATAAAGAAGCGTAAGTCATCTGGATCGTCGTCTTCAATCCGTTCTTGTGCGCAATCGCCTGCTGTGTCTTAAAGATATCGAGAGATTCCGTCAGAAGCTCTTTCCTTCCGATATCTTCCTCCTTGCCGTGTCCGGTCACCTTTTCCGCGTACTCAGGTACCATCTCCGGACGATGGATGATGTTTACAATAAACTTATCCATGTGCCCTGCCCTCCATTTTTCATAAATTATTGTTTCGCTGCCATTTTCGCTGTAACTATTAACCCTTCGGCTTCACCATTTCACTTCTATCTCGCTGTACGGTTGGTGGTTTTTACTTTGCGCAATCGGTTGTTCACATTCAAATGATAACAAACTGCACAGAACTTGTCAATGCATATTTTTCCTAAATAATGGTATTTTACTTATGCAGTTACAATTCACACGTACGCCAGATTTCGCATCAATTTACGATTATTCCGTGTGAATTGCAACAACGATGCACACAAAATGCCAAAATACAGGCATTTTGGCGCTGGCTCCGACGCCATGCAGCAAGTGCATGGTGCGGGTGTAAAAAATAACCTTATGCGTACAAAACGGGCAGCATATGAATTGCCATAGTGCTGCCCGTAAATCAGTCCTTATCCCGCCTGGTTAAATTAAGAGTGATGCCTTCCGTGGTGTCCACCATGATGTCCGCCGTAATAATTTCCCGACTGGTTCGCACCATTTCCGCTACCCTGTCCCACATTCTGGTTCGTGCTCTGCCTCACACAGGAATTATCGCAGTAGCCGTTCGCATGATTATAACCGCAATAGCTCTGGCTTCCATGGGTGTGATGCCCACTCAATGTACATCCTTCCACATGACAGACCCCGACTACGCCGCAGGAGCCTTCCCACTAGCCGCATGCATGATTCTACCCGCAGTAAGTCTGGTTAGCGTGCAGGTGCTATCCGCTCACAGCACACCCCTCCACCGCACATACGCTGACCGCCCCGCAGGAACCGTCGCAATAGCCTCCTGCATGAGCGTATCCACAATAGGTTGTATTGTCATGTGTGTGCAGCCCGGTTCTCGTACAACCCTCCACCGTACACACGGAACATACCGCTTTCACCGCGGCACCTGCCTGACCATGATGTCCATGAGCCGACACAGGCATAACGACCATTCCTGCCATCAGTAACCCTGCCGCCCCAAATGCAAAAAATCTTTTCATCCGCACAGATGCTCACCTCCTTAGATCCTTATCCTCATCATATAAGTTAGCATATACATTGTCAATAGGACCTCGGGAAACTTTTCGTCGATTCCCGCATCCGCACCTCATATCCCAGAAGCGTGCGCCCCTGCGCCGCTTCCCCGTCCAGCATCTTTAGCAGCGTGCCGCATGCCGTTTTCCCAAGCCCCTCCACGTCGAACCGGATGGAGGTGACCGACGGGGTTCTGTTCGCCAGCAGGGAGCTGTCGTAAAAGGAAACCACCTGCACCTGCCCCGGCACCGCAACCTGCCTCGTCTGCATGACGTTCAGCACACAGCCGCACAGAAAATCATCCATGCATACGATGCACTCCGTCTGCTCCGCCAAAAGCTTTTCCACGATTTTTTCCACTTCCCGGTCAGTATCTACATTGAGAAAAGTCTGTCTGCTGCCGTTCCAGTCCGGGCGTTTCACAAAGGCATCTTCAAATCCAAGAAGACGGTTTTTCGTGACAATAAACTCTTCTCTGCCACCGATCAGCGCAAGACTCCGAATACCCCCGTCTAACAGTCTCCCCGTCAGTTCGCTGCAGGCTCCCCTGTGATCATTGTCAATCTGAACTGTCCTCGCGTCATCGGTACTGCCAATCGCCACAAAAGGTACACCGCTCTCCTGCAAATACCGCATAGGCGCGTCGTCCGTCAGCGTCCTTGTCAGAATCGCCCCGTCGATCTTGCGGTTCGTCACCGCCCTCTCAAGCTGTGTTATTTTTTCAGCGGTCACCATGGAAAGCAGCACATCGTACCCCGCTGCGGATGCGGTACGGCTGATTCCCATCATACATTTTTGGAAAAAGGGAAGTTCCACTATATTATAATCCCCGGGCAGCACCAATCCCAAATTAAATGTCTTGCTCTGCGCAAGCCCCTTCGCCACTACGTTCGGGCTGTAATGATGCGCCTCAATATACGCCTGCACTCTTTTTCGCGTCTCCTCCCCGATCCTTCCCTTACCGGACATGGCTCTGGACACCGTAGTTTTGGACACGCCAAGTTCCCGCGCGATATCCGCGATTGTGAGATTTCTTTCTTCCATAAAATCAGTTCCCTTCCGACCCGATATTTTTCAAGCCGTTTTTCCGTGAGCATCACGCCATGCAGCCGCCTGATGACATGTGACGGCTGCCGCAATAATGAACTCTCCTGTTATCGGCAGATGTCTGGCTGCGCAAGCGGTTGCTTTTTATTAGGTTACCAGATTCGAAATAATCGCGCAACCGATTTTGATAAATGCTGCACACGGGATAAATTAGTCGCCTTAGCTTTCCTCATATGATATACTTGATGCATCCCATATTTTAAAAATCAATACAGGGAATTGCGAAAGCGCATCCGTGTCAATCATCCTATCTGCACGATTGCGCCAATGATAAGTGTATTTCGCAACTGCCTGACAGACAATCTATTATGAAGGAGCTTTGCCATGAAAAAAATGACCCGGAAAGTTTTGTATGTGCTTCTGACCGTATCCGTTCTTCTCGGATTCGTTCTTTCCATTCCCGCCCCGGTCAACGCTGCTGACCCCGATCAGATGGAAGTCCATTTTATGGATGTGGGACAGGGGGACGCCACGCTCGTCACCTGCGGCGGACACGCCATGCTGATTGATACGGGGGACGATACCAAAGGCACAGCGATCCAGAACTATCTCCAGAAACAGAAAATTACCCGACTGGATTATCTGATATTGACCCACCCGGACGCTGACCATATCGGCGGCGCACCCGTAATTATCACAAAGTTTGATATCGGAAAGGTGTTTGTCTCAAACTTTGAGAAAGATAACAAAACCTACCAGAAACTGATTCAGTCGCTGGACGACAAACAGATCAAAGCGTTAACTCCAAGAGTCAATTCTCAGTACACGCTGGGCACTGCAAACATTACCATACTGGCTCCGGGCAAATCTTATGATAACCCCAACGATGCCTCCATCGCCCTGCTTCTAAAAAATGGAACCCGTTCCTTTATGTTTACGGGGGATGCCGGTGAGGATGCCGAGAAAGATATCTTAAAGACAGGCATTGATATCTCCGCTGATGTGTATAAAGTAGGGCACCACGGCAGCAAATATTCGACTTCGAAAGATTTCTTCAATGCAGTTGATCCTTTTTATGCGGTCATCAGCTGTGGGGAAAACAATTCTTACGGGCATCCCCATGCGGAAACACTGAACACGCTCCGCACAAGCGGCGTCATGGTTTACCGTACGGACGAGTCCGGCACAATTATCGCCTCCACGGACGGCAAGTCAATCTCCTTCAACGTGCCCGCATCCGAAAGCTGGAAGGCTGGCGAACCGACTGGCGGCGGTTCCGGCTCTTCCGCGAAATCAACAGCTCCGGCAAAAACGACATCTTCTGCGCAGACGCAGCAAACGGCTCCGACCGCAGCGTCACCGATAGAGGCGCCAGCCGATGCCGGGCAGACCGCAGAGCCCGCCGCGCCGCCTCAGAGAGAAACCGCACCAGCCGTGGAGGAGGCACCGCAGGACAGCGCGCCGCCCGTCACCAACGGACTGACTTATGTACTGAATGTCAAAACGAAAAAATTCCACAGACCCACCTGCCATTCCCTGCCCACCACGAACAGGCAGGACAGCTCGGAGAGCCGGGAAAGCATTATCTCCCAGGGTTATGACCCCTGCAAGAAATGCAATCCGTGACCTTTACCGTGCTTTTGTTTTTACCCGTAAACACTGTCCGTTAGTTGATACTTAACCCGGCGCTTGCATAGCCTGTAACCGTATTAAGCAGGGACAGCCCGCTCGCCGTCGCTGAAAATACCAGCATCAGACGTGTCTGGGCAGTTATCGGAATATTGAGCCCTGTTAGCGCACCGTTTAACTGTGTCCCGATAGACAGCGCCCCGGTCAGGGACGGTGACAGACTGATCAGCGTTCCGGCGATCGGCGTAAACACGTTGTTGGGCGTCGGGGACTGGTAGATCTGCGCATTCACCGTGACGGAGGAACCAATCAGGGAGAGTGCCGCCGTGGTGCTGAAATAGGCGCTGAACCCGGTAATAACCCCCGCGCGCGGCATCTGGAAAGCGAAGTTGGACAGCGTTCCGCTGGCGTTTGTGATGTCGATTGTAGATCCCAGCACCGTAAGAAACTGCACACTGTTTCCGAATCCGACAAAAGCGGGAAATCCTGCAAGGCCTCCGGCGACTGTCGTCAGGGAAACCGGCAGACCTGACGCAAACGGAATGATTGCGCCTGTGCCCGCCACGCCGGTGGCTCCTGTGGCTCCCGTCGCTCCCGTCGCTCCTGCTGCTCCGTCGGCTCCTGTGGCTCCCGTTGCTCCCGTCGCTCCTGTTGCCCCGTCAGCGTACTCCTTTTTCGGTAAGTCCAGCGCGGTTTCATACCAGTAAATAGCGGCTGAATAATTTTCATGCTCCAGAAAATGCTTGCCGATTTCGCAACATATCTCTGCTCTCGGCACATCGAAGCACATGCTGCGCAAAAGCGTCTCCAGCGCTTTCTCCTCCCTCCCCATCCGGCTATAGCAGTCGGCACAGACAGAACATGCCTCTATTTTATTTTCAACCCATCCCCCTTCGGCACACAGAAACCGTTCTAATACGGAAGCCGCCTCCTCATACTGCATATGATAGTACAGCTCTCGTCCATAATAATATTGCTGCCGCGGTTCCAGAGACTTCCCGTCCGCAATCATTTTTCGATAGATTCTCAGATTCCTGTCCGGATCACCCGGTCCCGTCTTCCTGTGTGAAATCGCGACATCGGAATAAATGATCTTACCCTTTGGCGCAATGACCTCATGCACCTCGCCTTCCCAGCGGTACTCCGGGCAGTTCCTGATCCACCTTTCCCTGAAATAGGAAAACGTGGGTCTGCCTTCTTCATCGAACGCTGTGTGGTACCGCATCATTATCATGTCCGCGTCCGGCGACAAGGTCCGCTTTAACTGTAAAAAGCCGTCCCTCTGCGTCCCTTCCAAAACATCATCGGCATCCATCCACATGCAATAGTCCATCGCCGCCCTGGAAAAAGACTCGTTTCTGGCATCCGAAAAATCATCCCTCCACGAGTACGAATAGACTTTTTCCGTATACCGCGACGCGATTTCTACTGTGCGGTCCGTCGACCCGGTATCTACAATGATTATCTCATCCACGAGATCAGCCACACTGTCCAGACAGCACGCCAGATTTGCCTCCTCATTTTTGACAATCATACAAAGACTTATTGTCGGCATGGCTCTCCCTCCTCTAACCCCTACTCTTTTTTTCTATACATAAATTCATGTCAATTCCGGAATCATCCGCGGAAGAAGTCCACAAAAAGAACAACGTAGAAGCGGTCGGTGCCTCCATGATAAAATGTCTTGATAAGATCAGTATCCCCTCTCGGTTTCCCGCCTCCGCATACGCGGCGTATGCCGTCTGCCTGCAGTTGTCAAACATGGGGGTAAGGGAGATAAATCCGTGCTTTTTCACCGATGCGGAAATATAATAGCTGATGGCATAGTACCCCGGGGTAAGTGAAAGTGACGTGCCGTTACACAGAGTGATATTCTGCGTGATATCCGGGATCTGGATTTTCAACGGCAGACTGGCGTGCTCCGACATGGACAGCCCCTCTCCCGAAAAAGTGGCAAATATGCTGTTCTGCGGATAGCCGGCAGGACCCATCGGACCACGTTCGCCGGTTTCTCCTTTGGGCCCCATCGGTCCGCGCTCCCCCTGTGGTCCCTGCGGTCCCGTAACTCCCTGCGGACCCGTTTCGCCGCGCTCGCCCGGACAGCCTGGCGATCCCGGCTCTCCTCTCGGTCCCTGCGGTCCTGTCTCTCCTCGCTCACCCGGACACCCCGGCGGTCCCGGTTCTCCCCTCGGTTCCTGTGAACCCGTTTCGCCGCACTCTCCTGGAAAGTCCGGCAGTCCCGGCTCCCCGCAAACCCCTGCGGTTTCCGGCTCCGCAGTGTAAATCTGCGGACACCCCACCGATTCAGCGGCATCTTCCTCATGCATATGTTCTTCCGAAGCCGGAACCGCATTTTGCCCGCTGTTTCTGTTTGACATCCCCATACCGAAAAGTGGCGGTGGATTAAACATCCAGTTCAGGTTGAAATTATTCATATAGAATCGCCTCGCTTATACACTGAAATTACAGAAAATTCGTATTCTAATAAATTATATGCGCGACGATTCAATTCGTTTTAAACTGTCAGCAGACATCGGTCCAATCTTAACTGATATCCCGTTATACCCTGTAACCGCCCAGCTCACGGTTCATAGCCGAAATATCTGAAAATGTGTCCGCAGTCGTGGTCTCGATGCTCTTCATCTCTTCGTCTATGGCGGAAATCAGTTCCGAAAGCTGAATAATCTCCGCATTGTTTTCCTCAGAGGCACCGCCAACGGATTCCATTGCCGTTCTGATCTTTTGGAGGCCGCCGGCATATTCTTCCATGTTTTTCAGAAGCTGCTCCATGGACACCCTGATTTCATCGGATTTTTCCGCAAACCCATGGGACAGCCCGCCGAACTTCTGGTAATCCCCGGATATTTCTTTCTCCAGAAATTGAAGCATCCTGTCCGCCAGCGCGCCAAGCCCCTGAATTGCCTCCACAACCTCCTTGCTCATCTTCTGGATTTCATTGGCGGCTTCGTTGGTGTTGCCCGCAAGCGCACCGATCTCTCCCGCCACTACGGCAAAGCCTTTCCCCGCTTCTCCTGCCCT
>ERZ779632.1234-NODE-1234-length-10933-cov-14.755470_pt1 | contig 10933 bp, 8 predicted proteins | sample MGYA00514194_ERZ779632 | MGnify/ENA primary metagenome ERZ779632 (study PRJEB29562, sample SAMEA4376704) | mouse gut metagenome | isolation source: Cecum | study: EMG produced TPA metagenomics assembly of the A DSS colitis mouse model was used to assess the...
CTAAGCCGCTGCGACTGCGCGCGCCGTTTTCCGGCCCGCTGGGCCGAAAAGCCGTCCACTCCGCTTCGCGTCTTAGCCGCCTGCTCCCGGGCGCTCCGCGCTTTTTTGCTGTCACGCTGCGCCCCCTCCGCAACGGCGGCTAAGCCGCTGCGACTGCGCGCGCCGTTTTCCGGCCCGCTGGGCCGAAAAGCCGTTCACTCCGCTTCGCGTCTTAGCCGCCTGCTCCCGGGCGCTCCGCGCTTCTTACAGCACCAGCGACGGCGCGGAGTACACCCGGGCGCCCAGCTCGCTGTTGAGCATGTACAGCCCCTTGGCGTCGCCGCCGAACAGCTCCATTTTGGTGATGAGGTCGCAGGCGTTCTTCTCCTCCTCCCCCTGCTCCTTCACAAACCAGTCCAGGAACTGGACGGTGCGGTAGTCGTGGACCTCCTGGGCGGCGGCGTAGATGGCGCCGATGAGGCCGGTGACATACTGCTCGTGCTCATAGGCCGCCTTCAGCGGGTCGGCCAGCCCCTGGAACTCCTTGTCCGGCTTGGCCACCGCCTCCAGGGTGACGGTCTGGCTGTTGTTGTGGAGGTAGCGGTACATGAGCATGGCGTGGTCCTGCTCCTCCTTGGCCTGGATCTCATACCAGTTGGCGAAGCCATCCAGCCCCTTGGCACTGTAGAAGTTAGCCATGTCCAGGTACAGGTAGGCGGAATACAGCTCCTTATTGATCTGTTCGTTCAGCAGCCGGGAAACCTTTTTATCCATGATGAAACACTCCTTATTCTGACATGCGCTGTCGCGCTTTCACCGTAACAGTATAGCATGATTTGCCCCGGTGTCAACCGTTTTCCACCGCCCGGGCCAGCGCCTCCCCCACCCGGGCGGCAATGTCCAGCATAACCTCCTGGTCCGCTTTGCGCACCGCCCGGTCATAGGTGTACAGCCCGTTGGTCTCCCCCTCCACGTCGCTGAGCTGGGTGTAGACGCACCCGCACAGGCCGTTGGGGATGGAGGGCAGCACCATATCCTCGTACATCCCCCGGATGCGGGCCGTCAACTCCCCCTCCGTGCGGCACTGTTCCCCATAGCCGTAGTTTTTCCGCTCCAGGGCCACGTGGCCCTCCACCCGGCGGGAGAAGCCGCCGCACTCGCTGAGGAAGAGGAACTTCCCCGGCCTCGTCCCCTCCAGCACCCGGCTGTTGAAATAGACGTGCTCGCTCTCCACGTCGCTCTCCCGCTGGGCGAACCAGCCGGAGGTGGTCATGAAGAACCGGCCGGGGTCGGCTCTCTTGAGCAGGCGGTAAATCCGGTCGGAATCGTACTGGCCCCAGCCCTCGTTGAAGATGGTCCAGCCCACGATGCAGGGGTGGTTTTTCAGGTGGGCCACGGTGTCCAGGCAGTGGCGCTCAAAGAACAGCTTGCGCCGTTCGCTGCCCCCCCGCCCCAGGTCGCCGCGCTTTTTGCTCACAAAGGTGGGGATCACCGTGTCCCGGACATAGCGGTACTCCCCCGAGTTCACCATATCCTGCACCACCAGCATCCCCAGCCGGTCGCAGGCGTAGTAGAACGCCTCCGGCTCCACCTTGACGTGCTTGCGCAGGGTGTTGAAGCCCAGCGCCTTCATGCGCAGGATGTCCCGGTCGTACTCCTCCGGGTTCTTCGGCAGGAACAGGCCGTCCCGGAAATAGCCCTGGTCCAGCACCCCGTGGAGGAACACGGGCTTTCCGTTCAGGCACAGCCGGGCGTGTCCGCCGATCTCCCGTGTGGTCACGGTGCGCAGGGCGAAATAGCTCTCAGCCCGGTCGGTGGCGGTGGCGATGGTCATGGTGTAGAGGTAGGGGTCCTCCGGGGTCCAGAGATGGGGGTCAGGCACCTCCAGCCGGAGGGGAACGCCGCTCTTCCCTGCGGCGGTGAGCATCCTCCCATCCCCCAGCGGGACAGCCAGGTTGTAGTCCGCCCCGCCGGTGTCCGCCTCCACCGTCACTCCGGTCAGGTCGGGGGTGAGGCGCAGGGCGGCCACCGCCCCCCGCGCCGGCGCCGCCTCCAGCCACACCCCCTGCCAGATGCCGGACACGGGGGTGTACCACATCCCATGGGGACGTTTGTGCTGCTTGCCGTAGGGGTAGTCGTGGGACAGGGTGTCCACCGCCTTCAACTCCAGGCGGTTTTCCCCCTGGGCCAGCATGTCCGTAATGTCCGCGGAAAAGGGCAGGTAACCCCCCTCGTGGCGGGCCGCCGGCGCGCCGTTCACCCACACCTGGGCCGTCTGGTCCACCGCGCCGAAGTGGAGCAGCACCCGCTGTCCCTGGGGCGCGAAGCCCTCGGGGAGGGTGAACGCCGTCTCATAGTGCAGCACCTCCCCCACCTCCCCCGGCCAGCCCGCCAGGGGGGCCTGGGGAGGCCAGGGCAGGTTGATGGGCCGCCCGTTCAGGGTCCAGCCCTGGTTCAAGGGATAAAAGCTGCCCCGCCGGAGCTGTGGGCGGGGGTAGTACCGGTCCCAAGCGTTATATTCCATCGCGATTCCTTCCTTTTTATCCGTGGGTTTCCCTCCTGTTTTATCCTTGCCGTTCCTTAATCATACCACCCTGGGATGGGAATGGCAACGGTTTTTTGGACGTTTTGTCGGGCTGACCCCGGCTCCCCCTGTCTTTTTTGTGCACAACCCAAAATCCAGATTGACAAACCACCCCCCAGCGTGTTACATTGGAACTAGTGGATAATGATTCCTATTATTGTCACATATCACTCAAAGGAGGTTCTCGTATGTTGTTCCAGACCACACAGGCCCACGAGGAGCTGCGCGCCAAGATCCGCGCCTTTGCTGAGGCGGAGGTGAAGCCCAACGCCATCCTGATGGACCAGGAGAGCCGCTTCCCCGCCGAGGCTGTCAAAACCCTGGCCGGGATGGGGCTGATGGGCATCCCCTACCCCAAGGAGTACGGCGGCGCGGGGCTTGACGTGCTCAGCTACGCCATCGCGGTGGAGGAGCTGTCCCGGGTGGACGGCGGCACGGGCGTCATCCTGTCCGCCCACGTGTCCCTGGGCACCTGGCCCATCTTCGCCTTCGGCACCGAAGAGCAAAAGCAGAAATACTTAGTGCCCCTGGCCAAGGGGGAAAAGATCGGCGCTTTCGGCCTCACCGAACCCAACGCCGGCTCCGACGCGGGGGGCACCGAGACCACCGCCGTGGACAAGGGCGATTACTGGCTGCTCAACGGCCAGAAAATTTTCATCACCAACGGCGGCGTGGCGGACACCTATGTGGTCTTTGCCGTCACCACCCCGGACATCGGCACCCGGGGCATCTCCGCCTTTATTGTGGAAAAGGGCTGGAAGGGCTTTACCTTTGAGCCCCACTATGATAAAATGGGCATTCGGTCCTCCGAGACCTGCCAGCTCAACTTCGACGACGTGAAGGTGCCCAAGGAGAACCTGCTGGGCAAGGAGGGCCAGGGCTTCAAAATCGCCATGGCCACCCTGGACGGCGGACGCATCGGCATCGCCTCCCAGGCCCTGGGCATCGCCCAAGGCGCCTATGAGTCCGCCGTGGAGTACGCAAAGGAGCGCGTCCAGTTCGGCAAGCCCATCGGCTTCAACCAGGCCCTCACCTTCAAGCTGGCGGACATGGCCACCAAGCTGAAGTGTGCCCGGATGCTGGTGTACTCCGCCGCCGAGAAGAAGGAGCACCACGAGCCCTACGGCGTGGACGCCGCCATGGCCAAGCTGTACGCCTCCGAGATCGCCCTGGAGGTCACCAACGACGCGGTGCAGATCTTCGGCGGCACCGGCTTCCTCAAGGGCATGGACGTGGAGCGGATGTACCGCGACGCCAAGATCACCACCATCTACGAGGGCACCAGCGAGGTGCAGCGCATGGTCATCGGCGCGGCCATCATGGGCAAGCCCCCCAAGCGGGAGGGCGGCTCGGCCAGCGTGGCCAAAAAGCCCGCCCCTATCACCGGGGTGCGCAAGGGCCTCATCCTCAAGGAGGGGGACGCCAAGGAGCGGGTGGACGCCCTTGTCGCGGCGCTGAAGAAGGACGGCTACGACTTCACCGTGGGCATCCCCGCCGACACCCCCATCGCCCAGGCGGAGCGGGTGGTGTCCGCCGGCCAGGGCATCGGTTCCAAGGAGAACATGAAGCTGATTGAGGATTTGGCTAAGGCTGCGGGCGCGGCCATCGGCTCCAGCCGCCCGGTGGCCGAGACCCACAAGTACGTGCCGCTGAACCGCTACGTGGGCATGTCCGGACAGAAGTTCAAGGGCAACCTGTATATCGCCTGCGGCATCTCCGGGGCGGTGCAGCATCTGAAGGGCATCAAGGACGCATCCACCATCGTGGCCATCAACAAGAGCTCCAACGCCCCCATCTTCAAAAACTGCGACTACGGCATCGTGGGCGACGTGAACGAGATCCTGCCCCTGCTGGCCCAGGCCCTGGGCACGGAGGAGAAGCAGCCCGCGCCCCCCATGGTCAAGATGAAGCGGCCCCAGCCCCCTAAGCCCGAGCCCATCGGCCCGCGCTATGTGTGCATGGGCTGCGGGTACGAGTACGTCCCAGAGCTGGGCGACCCGGAGAACGAGGTGGCCCCCGGCACCCTGTTCGACAAGCTCCCCGAGGGCTGGGCCTGCCCGGAGTGCGCCGAGGGGAAAGACCAATTCATCCAGGCGTGAGCGCGCAGCCGTCGTGAGCAGCACGGATGGACTGGAGCGAGACCGAGCGCAGGCCCGCGTAGCGGGCCGGAGACCAGGCCGAGACGAAAGGAAGCCGTGCGTCGCGAACAGGCGAAGCGTGATAACAAGGCGTGAGCGCGCAGCCGCCACTGCCATTAACCTAAAGGAGGAATTTCAATATGTACTGTGTGCGCACCGTCACCGACAACCTGTACTGGGTGGGCGCCAACGACCACCGCACCCATCTGTTTGAGAACATCCACCCCATCCCCCGGGGGGTGAGCTACAACGCCTACCTGCTCATGGACAAATCCACCGTCCTGTTCGACACCGTGGACTGGTCCGTCTGCCGCCAGCTCATGGAAAACCTGGACCACCTGCTGGGGGACCGGCCCCTGGACTACCTGGTCATCAACCACATGGAACCCGACCACGGCGCGTCCATCGAGGAGATCCTCATCCGCTGGCCCAACGTGAAGATCATCTCCACCGCCAAGGCCTTCATGCTCATGCGGCAGTTCGGCTTCACCGTGGACAACCAGGAGCTCATCGAGGTCAAGGAGGGGGACACCTTCAGCTTCGGCTCCCACACCGTCACCTTCATCGCCGCCCCCATGGTCCACTGGCCCGAGGCCATGGTCACCTTCGACACCACCAACGGCGTGCTCTTCTCCGCCGACGCCTTCGGCTCCTTCATCGCCCTGGACGGCAAGCTCTTCGCCGACGAGGTCAATTTCGACCGGGATTGGATCGACGAGGCCCGCCGCTACCTCACCAACATCGTGGGCAAGTATGGCCCCCAGGTGCAGGCGCTGCTGAAAAAGGCCGGGGGCATCCTGGACCAGATCAAGTTCATCTGCCCCCTCCACGGGCCGGTGTGGCGCAAGGATCTGCTTTACTTTGTGGATAAGTACGACAAGTGGAGCAAATACCAGCCCGAGGAGCAGGGCGTGATGATCGCCTACGCCTCCATGTACGGCAACACCGAGGGCGCCGCCCAGGCCCTGGCCGCCAAGCTGTGCGAGAAGGGCTGCACCAACGTGTGGGTATATGACGTGTCCAACACCCATGTGTCCCAGCTGGTGAGCGAGGCCTTCCGCCTCAGCCACCTGGTGTTCGCCTCCGTCACCTACAACCTTGGAATCTACCCGGTAATGCACGATTTCCTGATGCACCTGAAGGCCCTGAATTTCCAAAACCGCACCTGCGCCATCATTGAAAACGGCTCCTGGGCCGTCAAGTCGGGTGATCTGATGCAGAAGTTCCTGGAGGACGAGATGAAGAATATGACTGTGCTGGGCGACCGGCTCAGCCTGGCCTCTTCCCTCCACGCGGATAAGGCCGCCGAGCTGGATTCCCTGGCCGACGCCATCATTGAATCCATGGCAAAGGAATAAGCGCTGGCGAAGGCCCGGTAGGTCTAGGGCTTGGGTGATAAAGAAGTTTTCAGCTTTCGAAGGACAGCCTCATGACGCTTTAGCGTCATGAGGCTGTCCTTTTACTGTATCTGCTGAACTCCGGCCGCCCACCCCGCATTCGGTTCCGCCGTCCGCACAACCCGCAGCTCCCCCTTGAGGCCGAGGTTTTCCAGACTGGCCTGGTATATGTACAGCATTGCCTTGCCAAACACATCAATGGAATTTTCGTTCATAAACATGACCTCCTTTGGGGTTTGCTTTATACTATGCGCCCCGCCTGTCCCACTTGCCCCCACGGCCCGCCGCTGCGGTAAAATCGGGGCCTTAAAGGCAGCGATGCTATTCAGAGGAAATATTACATACTGAAAACCCTTGGCAACGCATTGCCTATTATACACAAGCATACTATTTCTTTACAACCGGCTATGCAGGACATAGGGCGCAGGCTAAAAAGCTGTATCAATAGCCCCGGTACACATCTTTGCGGCCCGAATCAGGCACAATTTCTTCTTGAATAGGAGGCCCCAGTGAAACAGGTTTTTCTATATATCCGCGTCTCCACCGAGGAGCAGGCCGTCCATGGCCTATCCATCGCAGCCCAGTCCGCCGCCTTGGAACAGTGGGCGCAGAACAACGGGCATAACATCGTTGGAACTTATATAGACGCAGGCATATCCGCCCGCAAACCCGCAAAAAAACGGCCCGAACTTCAGCGGCTCCTCGCCGATGTTCAGGCCGGAAAGGGCGAGCTTATTGTCTTTACAAAGCTGGACCGCTGGTTTCGTAATATTTCCGAATACTACAAGGTCCAGGAGGTCCTGGAACGCCACCACATAGACTGGCGCACCATCCATGAGGATTATGACACCTCCACCGCCTCCGGGCGGCTGAAAATCAATATCATGCTGTCTGTGGCACAGGACGAGGCAGACCGCACCTCAGAGCGCATCAAAGCCGTCATGGAGGTCAAGCGCAATAAGCTGGAGCCTCTCACCGGCAGCTGTCCGCCCGGCTACAAAATCGACGGCAAACGCTTCGTCAAGGATCCGGCAAAGGAGGCGGCTATTGCGGCATTTTTTCAAAAATACTTGGCCTGTGGATCTTTGGTCAGGACATTTGAGTATGTCCGTGAGAATTTTGGCCTGGCCCTGGGCTATCAAAGCGCCCACAAAATGCTCAAAAACCCATGCTACTACGGCCACTATTTCGGGGTGGACGGCATGACCCCCCCATACATTACCAAAGAGGAGTTCGACAAAATACAGTCTATGCGGAGGCGTATCGTGAGAAAAACAGAGAACAACCGGGTATATATCTTCTCCGGCCTGATTACCTGCGGAGAGTGCGGCCAGCGGATGGGCGGACGGGTGAACACGAACCAGGAATCCTATTATTATAACTGCTCCTCCCATTATATGGCCGCCAGCGCCTGCGCCAACAACTCCAACCTTGGGGAGCGGCGCATTGAAAGGTTCCTGGTTGAGACGGTCCGGGACAAAATAGGACAGTGGAAAATTGAGGTTGAGCAAATCTATGCCGGCAGGAAGGCGCGGGATTACAAGGGCGAGATTTCGGCCCTCCGGGCCAAGCTGGGGAAGCTCAAAGACCTCTACCTCAATGACCTTATCACCCTGGAAGAGTACAGCGCAGACCAGGCCACATATCAAATCAAAATCGAGTCCCTGGCCGCAGAGGAAGCTGCACAGGAAAAGCCGGATTTCAAGGCCTCAGACAGACTCCTGGCCGGCAGCTGGGAAACCGTCTACTACGGGATGAAGCAAGAACAAAAACAGGAGTTTTGGCGCATTCTAATTGGGGAAATCAGGATTTATAAAGACAAACACATTGAATGCGACTGGAACCAGTAATTTTTATCTATCTTCATAATATGTCATCGTCTACACAGGAATCCAACATGTATGTAAACGGCGGCAGCGAGGAGGAGTGGATGAACCGCTTGGCCGATGCCATGGTTCCTTACCTGAACGCCTCGGGTATCCAATTTGACCGTAATACCCCGGATATGAACGCCGTTTCCTCCATCCGGGCGTCCAACGCAGGCAACTACGACCTGCACTTGGCACTTCATTCCAACGCCTCCGCCCCCAGCAATTATGGCCGGACCAGGGGCATCATTGTGTTCTATTATCCGGGCAGCTCCAACGGCAAACGGGCGGCAGAGATCATGGCGGAAAATTTGAAAGCAATCTATCCCCTGCCCAACCGGGTTCGTACAGAGGCCACCACATCTATAGGGGAGGTGCGCCAACCCCGTGCCCCATCGGTGTTCATTGAACTGGGCTACCATGATAATGAGGATGACGCCACCTGGATCAAAACCCATCTGGATGAAATTGCCCGAACCATTGTCCTGGCGCTCACCGAATACTTTGGAATCCCCTTCTTGACCTCTGAGGGGCCCATCCGTCAAGGTGTCGTCGATGTGGACTGGGGCTATCTCAACATCCGCTCCCGGCCGTCTACCGCAGCCCCTGTGATTGCAAAAGCCTATGACGGCGCGCGGCTTTCCATCCTCAACCAGTGGCAGGACTGGTATCTCGTGTCCTTTGATGGAGCGGAAGGCTATGCCAACAGCAACTTTATTACACTCCTCTGAATCAGGGCATTCTATTTGCCAGCTTCTAGGCCCGCTGCCTCCTGACCGGGTGTGGGTTCCCGTTAATGACCTGCCTACCGCTCTAAACACCCTTGCTTTACTCCAGGAAGAAATTTCTGTACACTCTTCTGCGCGGCATGTGAATGACGCCATCTGACCTTTTGTAAATCGGTTGAGGACGTTGCAATAAAACTACATTTCAACTTGGAGATTACCATAAGCTTCGTTATCAGGCATTGAAATGTCTCCCGCTTTTTTGACGCATACTGGCTGCCTATACTGCTGTAAAATATGCTTAACCCGCCAATACGAAAATCCCGCCGGGATTTGCCCCGGCGGGATTTCATTTCAGCCGATAATGAAACAGGCGGGTTCAAGGAGCCAGCCCAACCCGTCAATATGCACGCCGCACTTGCGGCCCGGATGGTAATATTTTATGTAAACGCACCGTTCACGGTCTTTCTTCATCTGTTCCCATTGCCGTCCGGTACAGGAGGCCGGAATACTGGATCCGCGCGCCGACGCGCATTTTTGCCGTGGCTCTGCTCCCGGTAGACTTCCATGTCCGCCGCGCCAACCTGGCCGTAATGCCCTGACTTTTGGCAATGTCCGCCGGGCGCGCGTTCGCCCGATAAAGCGCGGCAATCTTCCGCCGGTTCGAAAAAGTTATGTATTTGTAGTGCCACGCCATGCTTTTCCTTCTTTACCCAACTTTCCCGGTCTCCATAGTATAAGAAATCCGATAGAATCAAATCGCCCCGTTCGTGGGGCTTCGTGTTCTTTCGCATTTAATGTTACAACTCGCATTCCTTAAAAAATTTCAATTTACCTCTTGCTTTTTCTTTCTTTGTATGGTAATATACTTGAGGTTCACAAGTTATGCTGTTTATCCGGGTGTGGCGAAGTTTGGTATCGCGCTTGACTGGGGGTCAAGAGGCCGCAGGTTCAAGTCCTGTCACTCGGACCATCGAAAAGCCTTGAAATCGAGAGATTTCAAGGCTTTTTCATTACTTTTTTAGCAAAATCAGGGTGACACAGACAGCAAGAGCGCACAAAAAAGCGCACACAGCAGGGAACAAGAGCCGGAAAAGCATTGGTACACCTTGAAAAATGAAAGGGTGTATTTCAATGGCAACCATCAGGGAAAACAAGAAAAACGGGAAAACGGTATCGTATCGGTTCACTGTCTGTTTGGAAAGGGACGCACAAGGAAAGCAAGTCAGGCGGTACATGACATGGACGCCAGAAGAAGGGCTTACCCCATCAAAAGCAAAGAAAGCCGCAGAACGGGCGGCAGACGCATGGGAGCAAGAGGTAAGGGCAGAGTACCAAAAAGAAAAGGAATTGGGCCGCGCCTACCGCCTCCCCCCGGATAAGCGGCACGATGACTTTGTGTCGTTCGTCAATGACACATGGTTGACCTTGCAAATTCGCGGCGGCAACGCCAAGCCCTCTACAGTAGCATTTTACGAATATATGTCTAAAACGATAGTAGATTACTTCAAAGGGGCGGTATTGCAAAAGATAAGCCCGATTGATATTCAAAAGTATTTCATCTATCTGCGGACAGAGCATAGAAGCAAACTGGGCAAGCCCCTCTCCCCTAAATCCCTGCGCCACCAATACGTTACGCTCAATGTGATTTTTGAGTATGCCGCAAAACAAGAGATGATAGCAAAGAACCCGATGAAGAAGGTAGACGCGCCCAAGAAGGAGAAAAAGCCCGTGGACGCGCTGACACAGGAACAGGCCGCGCAGTTTTTCCGGCTCCTGTCTACCTGTCCTCTTGATTTCCGCTGTATTCTCCAACTGCTGATTACCACAGGCATACGGCGCGGCGAGTGCATGGATTTACAGTGGGGGGACATTGACGAACAGGCCAGCACCATTAGAATTGAGCGCAACGTATCTTATACACCCAAAAGTGGTGTAATTGTCAGCACCCCCAAAACTTCTAATAGTATCCGTACCATCCCCATCATGCCCAGCACCTTACACCTTCTCAAACAGTGGAAAGAACAGACAGGGCGGGAACACCCGGACACAATTTTGGAAAGCGCGTTTCTGTTCCCCAAAGGTAAAGATGTGTTTGCCCCACGCGATCCTAATTCAGTTACCCGGCGCGTCAAACGGTTTATGAAGAACAACGGGTTCCCTGACCTCTCCCCGCATGATCTGCGCCACCCATATGTCAAGCCCACGACAAAAATTTTTACAATTTTTTTGAGGAATGTTT
>ERZ779632.1235-NODE-1235-length-10931-cov-6.659801_pt1 | contig 10931 bp, 14 predicted proteins | sample MGYA00514194_ERZ779632 | MGnify/ENA primary metagenome ERZ779632 (study PRJEB29562, sample SAMEA4376704) | mouse gut metagenome | isolation source: Cecum | study: EMG produced TPA metagenomics assembly of the A DSS colitis mouse model was used to assess the...
ATAAATTCATGTGAAAGAGTTATTTTTTATTGAGAACTTTCAACTGTCAAGTATATATGAACCTTCTTTTTTATCTATCTTTTTTAATTCTTGTACCGCAAGATATATTGCAAACGAAAAATCCATATAACCGTCAGCACTCATCGAATCAGAAAGACATAATAGCTGCTCAAACAAATCTGCATCATATTGTTCTATATCTTTTAATGTTATATTTTCATTATGCATTGTCTGCCATGCGTCTGTAAAATCCTTTATTCGTTTAAAATACCCTTTCCCATTAGAAATTCCAAGTTTTCTTTGTCTGGACATTACATATAAAACCAAACGATTTTGATCCAAAATATCAAATTGACGATATCTTGCATTAATATCTCCAAGTAGCTTCTGGCAAAATGCATCTAAAGTGCCAATAAACATGGCACCCACAATATTTTCGGACAAGCCAAATCTATACAATGCTTCTGCAACTCTACGTTTTATTGACTCTGCTGCTTTTTCAGTAAATGTAAATGCTATAATACTTTCTGGCATCTCTCCTTTGGAGATTAAGTATGCAATTTTATAAGCTAATGTTCGTGATTTTCCAGAACCTGCACATGCCAAGCAAAGTATATTTTTTGAGTCATCAATTACTGCCGCATACTGTTCATCTGTTAAGTTAGTATGTAACATCTCTTCCGTAGTCATATAATTTTCCTGCTCCTTCCTCAATTTGAAGTACAACTTTTTACATTTCGCTATCTTCAAGCAGCATCATATCAAAAATCGTTTCCTCAACAACCTTTACACACTCGTCTGTATGTTTTTTTATTTCATCACCCCAAAACCGAATAACAGTCCATCCTTCAAATAATAGCCTTTTACTTATTTCATTATCACGCTTCATATTACGAGATATCTTACTAATCCAAAATTCACCATTATTCCCTTTTTCCAGTCTCGGTTTTAATACTGCCCAATCTTTTCCGTGAAAAAATTCTCCATCACAAAAGATAACTATTTTATATTGTGTAAGAACAATATCAGGTTTTCCTGGAAGTTTTGTATAATTTTTTCTATAACGGTATCCCTTATTCCACAGTGCCTTACGCAACATAATCTCGATTTTGGTATCCTTTGACTTAATTTTTTGCATATTTTTTCGTCTTTGTTCTTGAGTCAATCTGTCCATGGCTTTGCCCTCCAATATCTTAACTATGAATAATTAAGCCATTTTTCTCTCTACCATTTCCAATTCTAAACACCTAGCACCACTATTATTATTTAGTTTACTTTCCAATTGCTCTTTTACCCACTCCGCAATCGGTTCTGCCACTGCTAATGCCAATCTCACTGGAACAGCATTTCCTATCTGCTTATACACCAAATCCAATTTGGCATTTTCACTCCTATTGCTGTTTCCCCTGCTAAATTCATACCAATCTGGAAAAGTTTGAATTCTGGCAATCTCCTTAACAGATAATCTCCTATTGTTTTCTTCCCCATCTGTAAATATGTATCTATCCTTTCCAACATGTTCCATAGGTGTTCCCGCCGGATGAATAGGTGCCTGTCTGCCAGACGCTTGAATTGTAAAACTTGGTTGATCCCAGCTTTTCTTCCTGTTTCGTGACATAAATATTGTTGAATAGGACCCTGTAAAATAATCACCTGGATCATCCTCCAAGTCACCGATTGCTTCCCGTAATGTTACTACCTCTTTTAATCCCTCTACTCCATATCCATGAGTTGGTTCTGGATGTGCATACTCAAAATCTATATCACTGCGGACTCCAACCAGTATAACTCTTTCCCTTATTTGCGGAACTCCATATTCTGCAGAGTTTAGCAATTTGTGATAAATGGTATATCCTGCTGCCGCAAAATCCTGAACAATCTGCTTAAAAACTTCTCCCTTACCAAGCGTCATCATTCCCTTGACATTCTCGGCCACAAATATTTTTGGCTGTATCTGTATGAGACAACGAATAAAATGAAGATATAGAAAATTGCGTTCATCATCTACCAATCTTGGTCCTGCCTCCGAAAACCCCGGACAGGGAAATCCCCCTAGTACAATATCTGCTTTTGGAAATTCCTTAATTTTACGAATATCGCTTTTGTCCATATAAATATACTTTCCCGCATTCTGAGCATAAGTCTCCCTCGCTTCATCAAAAATATCATTGACATATATGGTATTAAATACGTTATTGGAGATATTCTCATCAAATACACGCTTATCGGCAAATGCTTCTTCCATAACTTTCTCGCCCATAATAGCCTTTAATCCCGCCATTTCAAATCCCAAATCCAATCCACCACATCCTGAAAACAAAGATAATAAATTAAATTTATTTTCATCATAAGAAATTTTATCAAATTCTATTTCTTCGCAACAATCAGCAAATGCCAATCTTTCTTGTTCTATCTTTCGATTTAGTAAATCCTTTACTTCATCAACCTCATAATCTGGTGCAGGCTTGAATTTGCCTCGTCCACGCTCTTTCAGTATTACTGCCATTTTCATCACCTCATATTATTCTATCTGTTCCTGCATTATCGTCATCTATGTCATCCGTATTCTTTATATGTAGCTTATTCATATACATAATCAGTCGTTCTGCCATCTCATTGCCCTTAACCTGCAATGGTCTGTCAAACACTAATTCTGGAACTAATTTCCCATCCTCCGCACTCCAATCCACTTGAACAGACAAAGGACGATTGCCATCCCACTTTTCCTCAAATGACCTATAATTTAATGCCTTACATGCAAAATAAATCTCCGGATGGTTTCGCACATACTCATGTATAGGTATCATTTTATCAATAACTTCCTGTGCCGTTCTCACACTTTCATCCATCAATATGTAATTTGCAACACCACTATTGGGAATAACTCTTCCGCATACACTGGCATTCCTTTTGTCATCCGACAAATTGCTTCCAGCATATACATCTATAACTTGTTCTTCTGTCAACATCATTCTTCCTGACAAATCGCCACTACTCTTATTCATCAATTCAAATTTCCAGCCAAGTGTAATAGCTCCTTTATTAGTACGTTTAAAACTATTTCGATAAATTAACATTCGCTCTGCAAATCTATCTTTAATTGCTGTTGTTGAATTTTCAATTACAACCTCCCATTCTGAACCAAATAACTGTTCTGCACGTTCAGCACTCATTTTATTTTCAATAAAATCCGCATTCTCTTTTTTATAGGAGATTTTTATTTCTATCTCCTCACAATTATTATTTTCTGCAAGGATATAAATGTCAGTCTTAGGCTCTCCTTTTTGACAGGTTGGCTTGTCAGACATAATAATTTTATATTGTTCGCCTTGAAACTCAAACACTGTTCCCTCTGACATTAAACCCTTTATCCTTCTCTCCGCATCTCCAAAATCTCCCATAATCAAGCCTCCTAAGATATTTTTACAAATTGGCAGACTTTTTCGCCAAAATGTTTTATATGAAAATTATACCATTTCATCTTCTTAGGCTCAACTAAATTTTCTGATTTTCTACATATAAAGATTTTTTACAATCTGCTCCTCCACCCTTGCCTTGATTCCATTTACTCTCCGCACCCATTCCAACGGATTCTTCCTCTTCAACTCCTCTGCCACACCCTCCTTCTCCATAATCCGCTTTACTGCCAGTTCCACTTCCCTGTGACACTCCTCATCCATGTCATGCAGATACTGATTCCAAGTACCATCCATCAACATTTTCAAATATTCATGCCTTTGGTACTCCATCATATACTCTCCACGCATAATACCATATTTCCCAATCGCATAATCGGTTTTCTGTTCCAGACTAAGCTGAGGATAATAACAGCCATCCTCTGCCAAATGATAGGTAATTCCGTTCTCCACAACAATCTCTACAAATTGATTCTCCATCATAACAAACTCCTTCCTGCCGGGTGCATTGCACCCGGACTTACACTTATTTGCAACTCCCAATAATCTTTCCCTTCCCAATGCCCGCATTGCTTACCGCTTATTACCTAGCACACACAGGCAACTCCAAAAATAGCATCATACTTTTTTAAATCAGCACAATCCTCTGTACTTCTTGCATCCTCGCACATACCAGCCTGCCAGTACCAGTAAAACATCCACCAACAGCCACATTCCAAAAAGATTGACAGAAACAATCTCTTTCACATAATCCCCGAAATACACCAGCCCTGCCAAAACAACCACCCCTACGGAACAGTTCCACACATCAATCCCTCCCCGGATGTCATCCCCATACTTCTCCCAGAACTTATATATCCCAAACCCAATCAACGCTGCCGGCATGATCCATAGCAGTACCACCATCATCCATTTCAGAATAACCGCTGCCACATTATTCGGCACGTTCTTTGTTACTTCCGCTAATGACAAAATAATGAAATGGATGCGGACCGCAAACATCTGAATTGCTTTTCCAAATCCCCGAAAAAATTCAATGACATCCTCACAGAACACCCTTTGCCGTATAAGCGATAATACCGTTGTCACAAAACATATCATGGTCAACACACCCACATACCCCTGCATTGCCGCCTTTTTCGCCTGATACCAAACCTGCCAATGCCTGCGGTTATCCTCTGTCAGCCGCTTTGCTTTCTGGTCAGTAAGTTTCTGCACAACGGATTGTAAAGATAATGCCTTTTGTTTTTCCTGTTCCGCATCAGCAATTAAGCGGTTTAACTCCTTCTCTTTCCGGCAATACTCCGATTTAACGTGAGCGACCTCTTTCTCCGCTTCCTCTCTGGCTTTCCTCTCGCTCTTTTGCAATTCCTCGTTCTGCCTCTTTAGCCTTTCGTTCTCCTGCAGTACCAAATCTGCACCGTTCAGTTTCACGATTTTGCCGCTGAGATTCTGAATCTCGGACTTGAGACCGGATATCTGCAAGGAATAGCTCTGTTCCATCCGGCCCATATCCTGCTCTGCTTTTTGGGCTTTCTTCTTCCATTCCTGTGCCAGATTCTGTGCCTGCAAGATTTGCGAATCCTTCTTGGATAATTTGCTCTCGTATTGTTCTCTCAGATTGGTTTCTATTTCCGTCAGATTGGTTCTTAACTCTGATATTTTTCTGTCCTGTTTCCCGATATCCAATGTCTGCCGACGGATGATCCTCTCCTGCTCGCTGATGGTATCTTTCTGGGTGCGAATTGTCTCGGACTGCTCCTCCAGCAGCATCCTGTACTTCTCTGTAGTATCGTTCCAGTTCTGCATCCTCTCGCTCCCGTCTGTCTTCAAGCTCCCGCTCATATTGGGCAGTCTGTTCTCTGACTGCCGCCTGTCTCTCAAATTCATCTGTCAATGCCTCCTTTGAAATATCAAGATGAAATGTCTTGGAAAGATTGCTGTCACGCACTTTCTTCCCCTCTGCATTTTGAAAGGTGATATGCTTCCTGCTGTCCTTCCATATCACATTCCAGCCCCTCTCTACCATCTGTCGGATAAATTCCTCCCTGCTGCAGCTCGTCTCCAATGCATCCAGACACGCAATCCCGCAGTCTGCCACAAAACTGTCTTTCGCTTCATTCTGCATCAAATGATATTTGTCCTTGCTCCATGCACTGACCGTCCCCTGCTCCAATTCATTTCCATAAAAATCCCTGCCCTTCTGTGCCACACTCAATCCCCGTTCCACGCACATCCGGTTGGTAAAATCCTTCATACACTGTAAATCCTTTTTCGTATTATGCAGCTTATGACCGTCCATGAAACTGACAGAATTGGTAACGATGTGGCAATGCACATGATTCCGGTCAATATGCACACCTACCAGACTCTGGAATCCGGCAAACCACTGTTCCGCAAACTCTTTTCCAAACTCTAACGCCTGCTCCGGTGTGATTGGCTCGTCCTCGTGCCATGAAATAATATTGTGGGCATACATCCTGCCGGAATCTTTGCCCCAAATCCGCTTTTCTTCCAAAAAGGATTGGTATACCCCATCATAAGTGATAACATCCTGCTCGTAAGGACCGATGACTGCAACCAGTTCCCCTATGGTCTTATCTACCCTCGTCACATATTCGATGCAGTTCCGCATGGCTCCATGACTTTTTGTAGACTTATTGATTGTCTTATTAATCGCCAATTGGCATCACACTCCTTCCGAAACTCCTGTAACTCTTGGTACAACTGCTCCAGTTGTGCCTGCTGTGGTATCTGTCCGTAACCGTTTGCCACATGCGCCATCTGGTTGATATTGGTTGCCATGCCCCGAAGCTGCCTGTTGGTGCAGGCAAACTGACCGCTTAACTTCTGTAGTTCTTTTACTTCCTCCCTGCCGGAAACCTTTGCTCCCAATACGGCATTGATAATAAATGACTGCTGTGTCTGACCGGATTCTGCCAATCTCATCATAAAAGCTGCATATTCATCCTCCGTCATACGCACTGCTACGTTTCTATTTCTTCTACGCATAAAAAATCCTCCCCTTCTTCTCCAAATAATTTTTTGCATAAGGCGATAAAAAACTGCGGATACAATTTCTTAACTCCTGCCAAAACCACTTATCTTTGTTCAAAATATCAACCAAATGTTGCTTCCTGCCAGATGCCCTGCAATATCACAACAAGAACATTGACCGCAAACAAAATTTCAAACGGCAAAAATCCAACAATGATTCTTCCAAAAATCCGGCATGTGTTTAACAAATTTTCTCCCTGCTAAAGAAACTTGCAAAAAGGCTGTCTGCACAATCCCCGAAATGATTCGCAAGCGGCATAAACCGCATAATTTACTCAATGCCTCCCTGAAACATCTGCTTACGCAAATCAAAATGCGGTAAGTACATTCCCCGGCGAATCCGAAAATGGAGCGAAGAAACTTCCAGCGGATGTTTCGCAGTTTCATTTTTCGGAGAGCTAACCAAGGGTTCAAAGGGAGTGGAACTCCCTTGCAAGTTTAGGATGTGCCCGGACAGGGTGCATCTGGTGCAAAATGGCATGCCGTTTTGCGAAACTTGCCTATCATCCCCGCCACGATTACAGCGGTTTTGGAGGGGTCTGGAGGTGGGGAAAGCAGCCTCTGAAAGAGCGTTGCTTTTTCCACCTCTGCCCCCGAAAAAATCTTCCAAACATTCCAAGGGGATGATAGTGGTTTTGTGATTTTTCGCAGGAGATGGGTGGGTGGGAAACAATGCTCCATCTTGGAGGATTGTTTTCTTCCCGTCCATTGCCGAAGAAAAATCACTCGGCTGCGAAGCAGTCGACCTGCTCCTGTAGCAACTGCCGGAAAACAGACTGCACTTTCATCAAAAATGCCTGCATGATACCGCTATCCATGTTTAACACGCCACCACTTTGTTTTACAGTCTGTTAAACAAAAATTTCACCTAATTTCTGATGTTTAACAAACTGTGCAACAATGTCTAACATACTGTGCGACAAAAAATAAAGGTTATCTCCCTATTGCCCTGCTTTGATATTCGCTCCTACCATTATTCCAATCTGCAAGACACATTGCTATCCACTTTTTACTAAAGATTTGACAGATAAAAAAGAGCTTCATCCGGCAGACCTTCCTCTGCCCCAATCTCCTCCACACTGTCACTCTGCTGTGTTTCAGTCCCTCCAACTGCCACATTCTCTACCAGATTGATTACTGGTTGCTTTCTAAAATCCCCGATACACTGCCCCTCATTCGTGCCAATACCAGAAATCTGAATACCTCCAACTGCACCCATCACTGCCTCTGCCACCATAGCCGCCAATCGGTTATCATGCTCCACCAATTTCCCCAAGAACACTTCCCCCTGCAGTTCTGCCAGTTCCTTCAGATAATTCCTCATCTCCTGCTGGTACTGCTCCTGTAGCTCCAGTTCGCTTTCCTGCCTGTGATAATGCTTAAGAGCCGCTTTCACATAAGCACCGGAACTTCCATAAATATCATTCTCCATGTTGCGTCCATGCTTCATAATCGCCTGATAAAGCTCCCTCTCGTCTGCTCTGGATAAATTCAGCCGAAAAGCAACCGTTTTCTGCACTTCCTTTTTCCCTGCCATCCGTCTGCCTCCTTTTGTCCATAATTACGAATAAAACAATAAGCATGACAGCTTTGTTTTGTTCCATCCTGCCCGCCATATAAAACAGACAGCTTCGATAAATCCCGTAATTATCTGATTTAATCCATGTCAGACGGTTTTATGGAAAATATCACGCTTCATAAAACCATCCGCTAATAGCTGCAAAACATCACAGCTTACATTTCTGCCTTGCCAGGTACTCATACCCTCTGGCATTTGCCCAGATATCCTCCAGATAATGCACTTGGCTTCCCCGCACTCTTCCATAGCGTTTCATAACCATTGCACCGCCTCCGGCATACACAGCAGGCATCATCTCCAAGTCAAATCCCAATTCTGACAGTTTCGCTTCAATCCCCTTTGCAAAATTACGCAGCCCTTCTTTAATAACCATCTTACAATCCTCTGGTATCATGGCATCCCCATCCACAATCATCTGACGGATGATATCCTCATTTACCTTCTTATTGCAAATCTGATACACACTGCTTTTAATACTTTCCATACATTGAATTAATGCCTCCGGAATGCTGGTGCTTTCCCGTTCCACCGGAACGTATTTCTGGACATGAATGACGTCAACGGTCTTGCTCCCGATATCCACAATCAAACTTTCCGCACCGTACATTCGCATCCTATCCGCAATCGCAGCGTAACACTGTGGAAATACCAGCACATCTTTAATTCAAATCCGGTAATCTTTGCCACTGTACTGAAAACAAATCTCCCCTTTCCGGTACAAGTAATCACGAAACTCCTGTTTCTCCTGCCCAAAGCGGCTGAACGGAAGCCCCACCGCCAAAATGACATCGGCACTTCGTTTGTGACACGCATCCAGTTCCTTTGCCACTCCTGCCAATGTTAACAGAAAATAGCTCTCATCTTCCGTTTTTGTCTTCATCATGGGCAGCCTGCCCTCGCCAACTTTATAATATTTTCCGTTATAAATAAGCGTGTTGTTGGATAAAGTTGCCTCCCCACCCAACTGTTGCACCCCATTATCAAAAATAGCATGCGTGCCTTTCATGGTAGAAAACCCATGATCCAGTCCACAAAGCAATAAATTCTTGTCGCTATAAAACATAAGTACCTTCCTTTCTATGGCTGTCTTTTGCCATTCTCCAAACCCTCCAGCATTTCCAGTATCATCCGCAGAGCTTCCAATATTTCCACATCCAACTCCTCCGTCCTCTCTACTTCCTGTAAATGCTTATCAATCAGCAGCATCTTCCTCTTGATTTCCTCAAATGTCCGTATATTCCCAAAGGTGCTTATCTTCTGGTGCATACAGCTTTGAATGAAAAAATCTGCTTTGCCCAGACCGGATAATGCAATCCGGTCATCAATGAGCTTCTTTTCCTCTGGTGACACCCGAAAATTCATAATGACACTCCGTTTCCGCTTTTTTGATTTCGGTTTCGGCGTCACACCAGCAATCAGGTTATCCCTTCTGTAAATTTTTGCCATACTCTGTCTCCTTTCTCAAATCCTCGCCTGCACATACTCCAAATCGCCATGATACGGCGTGCCTGCCAGATACCTTTCGCCACCGTTGTTCCAGTCCATCTCCATTCGAGCTGCCACCCACCTGTTCCCGACCAGAACCTCCATGCATTCCCCACAATGGAAACCGCTGTTTTCCCACAAATCTGATACCAGCAGCCCATAGCGTTCATTTTCCGCATTATAGCCAAGCCTTCCCTGCACTTTATTTTTCATTTTCATCCGCATCATCCTCCTTTCCCTCTGCCAATTCATCCAGCCTGTCTCCACTTCCATGATCCGCATCCAGCCTGTCTGCCAGTTCTTTCTGTTTGGACGGATAAAGATGGGAATAGGTGTAAGTGACAGAAATCCCCTCATGCCCTAAGCGTTCTGCTATCTCCACCGGGGTAAAGCCAAGTGAGATGAGATGGGCAACATGCGAGTGACGCAGATCATGAACCCTCACACGCTTTACCCCTGCCTTTTTGCATCCCCTGTCCATCTCATGGTGCAGATAGCTTTTGGAAACATGAAACAGTCTGGTATCATCGGCAAGACTGTAAAACATCCCAAAATAATCTTCCATCTCGTCACAGAGAAACTTCGGCAAATCTATCACACGATTGCTTTTCTCTGTTTTCGGGGAAGTGATGATATCCTCGCCATTGATGCGCTGGTAGGATTTGCTGATTGTCAGTTTTCGCTTTACAAGGTCAAAGTCTGATTTTACTAACGATAAAAGCTCGCCTTCCCGGATTCCGGTCCAGTAAAGCACCTGAAACGCATAATAGGAAATCGGTTTATCCTTGATGGCATCGGAAAATTTCTCATACTCTTCCTTTGTCCAGAACAGCATTTCCTTTGCTTTTGCCTTGCCCATCTTCCCCGCCTTGCTGGACGGATTCTCTGGCAGACCGTAAAACCGGTGGGCATGGTTGAAAATCGCACTGAGCTGGTTCTGCACTGTCCTCAGATACGTTGCCGCATACGCTTTGCCATTCTCATCTCTGGCACACAACAATACATTCTGCCACTGGATTACATCCGTAGAATCAATCTCTGCCAGGCTCTTATTTTCAAAATAGGGCAGTATCTTGGTTTCAATGATGTGTTTCTTTGTCATAAACGTATTGAGTTTTATCCTCGGCTTGATATCCTCCAGATAAATCTCCACAAATTTTGCAAAGTTCATCTGGATATCCCTGCTTTTCTTCTGGATAAAATCCCTCTCATAATTCAGTGCATCCCGTTTTGTCTCAAAGGTCTGCTTGGTGTGTACCTGCTTTTTCCCCTGCCAGTCCACAAAACGTATATACACTTTCCATCCGCTTCCGTCTTTTAATTTACTTACTGACATACAATTCCTCCTAGTATAATAATGATATAGCAACAAGAGCTATAGTTAATAAGTTACA
>ERZ779632.1236-NODE-1236-length-10924-cov-8.925660_pt1 | contig 10924 bp, 18 predicted proteins | sample MGYA00514194_ERZ779632 | MGnify/ENA primary metagenome ERZ779632 (study PRJEB29562, sample SAMEA4376704) | mouse gut metagenome | isolation source: Cecum | study: EMG produced TPA metagenomics assembly of the A DSS colitis mouse model was used to assess the...
ATATTGTTAAAGAGCATCAGGGCCGGAAGCGGCATTGCAGATTTGATTCTGCATCAGAATCAGGAAGCCATAACGATTTTATTCAGGAACGGGGCGGCAAGGGAAGTCAATATTGCAGCTGATTCAGGCTATGCAATTATCATGGATGTAATGAAAGCATTATAGAGCCGAAACAGGGGATTGCCCCCTGTCTGCCGGGGATGGCCTACCGGCACCGATGAGGCAGGCTGGAAAAGTGGAAGGCTGAATAAGCAGGGGAAAGGAGATGTATGGAATGACAGTAAATGAAAGGGTAGACCTTTTGATAACAATGCTTGGGTTAAGGCAGGAGCAGTTTTCAGAAGATGTAAAAGAGGATGACGGCTACATTTCTGAAATAGTTGAGGAAAAAAGGAATGTCACGGAAGAACTGACCGCAAAAATATCTGAAAGATATGGAATAAATGAAGAATGGCTCAGAAACGGCACAGGCAGGGTATTTAAGGGGAAGAGGCTTAATAATGGAAAAGAGTTATTTACAGACTACTATGGGGACATCGAGTGGGATTACAGGCTGGAAGCAAAGCAGTTAATGAAGGCATTAACTGTGCTGGATGTCATCCGGGAAGGGGAGCCGTTATTTATAAAGGATGCCCTTGCTATTCTGGATACGGCAAAGGACATCCTTCTGGCTTACAAGCCGGTTTAATTAAATACCCAGCTTGTCTTTGCTGCCGACCCTTACATAAGATTGGCGAAGATTATGGTAGGCTTTATCAGCCTCATGGTAGCGTTCAGAAATACGCTGCATAAATTCTTCCATAGGCAGCTGGCAGCCGCTTGTTTCGTAAGCGACAGCAGCAATGAAAATCTGTTCATCAGACATTGATTTTATTTTTTGTGGCATACAGTGTCTCCTTTCATAATTATTTAGTTCTGGTGGAACTATATGGACATTGTATCACAGAAAATAGAGATAAAACAGCCGAAACAGGGGAGAAATCCCCCTGTCTGCCGGGAATGGCCTACCGGCACCGATGAGGCAGGCCGGAAAGGAAAAGAGATGAAAAAGGAGGTTATTGAGTTTTTAAAGGATTTTGCTGCAGGGATATGCATATTCGGCCTTTTGGTTTCTTTGTACATATTGATGGCGGCGTTTGGATGAGCTACTAATTTAAACTTTAGCGGAGGTAATGGATGGATAATAGAAACTATTATGACGCAAAAAATTTAATAAATAAAATTGATAGATTAAGCCAATCTGCGGATAATTCCGTTCAAGCAATTGAGGATTTTAAGAAGGCTCCAGAAACTGCGAAATTGTATATCGGCGCGAATGGTCATGTCAGCACAATAACATTGACAAAAGACTTAGCGATAAAATTTTTAGAAGAAGTTTTAGAGTCATATAACTTGCTTATCAAGGAAGCCCAGAAAGAGGTGAATGATATTATCAATAATGCGATTCGTGAGCCATTGTAATGGTTAGCTAAACTGGCCTTTAAAAGAGAATAAACAGCCGAAACAGGGGGACAATCCCCTGTCTGCCGGAAATGGTCTACCGGCACTGATGCGGCAAACCGGAAAGGAGATATTTTATGATGGCTAATGAGGATAGTGAATACCTCAAAAAGGTTGATGCGTGGAAAGAAGATATGGAAAAACATCCTGAGAAAAGAGAGGAAATAGCCAGAATGTTGAAAGAGGCTGAAGACAAACTGGCCTTTATTTAACGAAAGGGGCGTTTGGGATGGGGAAATGTAACCACGACTGCCTGAACTGCATTTACGATGACTGCATAAACGGTTCCACATACAGTGAAAAGAGCCTGTATAGGAACAGGTCAGAGCAGGCAAGGAAAAATAATATAGAATTCCAGAAGCGGAGATACCAGGAAGCAAAGAAAAATGGAATCTGCACAGCCTGCAAGAAAAAGAAAGCAACATATGGGCTGAGATGTTATGAATGCTATATTAAGCAGAAAAGATACAACAGGGCGCAGAGCAGCGGAATCAGGGAGTTCTGGCAGGAAAACGGGCTTTGCTACCAGTGCGGCGGTGAGGTGGTGCCGGGGAAAAAGGTATGCCAGAGGCACTACGAGATTTTAATGAAAAATATTGCGCTGTGCCACGAAAACAGAAATACCAGAAAGGCGCAAAAGGAATTCAGCCGGATGGGCTGGATTTTTCAAAAAGGAAAAGGCTAAGCAGCCGAAACAGGGGATTGCTCCCCTGTCTGCCGGGAATGGCCGCCCGGCACTGATGAGGCAGGCCGGAAAGGGGAAAGATGGAAAAAGGAACCAGACGCTGCCCTGATTCTCAGGGCGGCTTATTGGACAAAAAGGAAGCCGCCCACCTGGCATGGTTGAAGCGGCATCCAAACAAGAAACAAATTTACTGTACCACATTTTGCATGTGCGGTAAAGAAGGAATGGTGAAAAAATGGAATATTTATCAGTGCCGGAGTATGCGAAGTTAAGGGGATGTTCTGAAAGATATGTCAGGCAGTTGATTACGCAGAGCAAACTCCACGCAATAGAAGATACCGTTTTAAAACGTGGCGGGTGCGGTGGCGTAACCTATAAGATACCGGTTGCGGCCATTGAACCGAAGCTGGTTCGGAAGTACCAGCGCCAGCAGCGGAAGAAAAACGGCATCCCTGAGCCGAAGCCGGAAAAGAAACTGGTGGAAATCTCCATAGAGGAGATGACTGCCGCCGAACGGCAGGAGGCTGCCAGATGGAAAAGCATCCTTGATGAGTGGCAGGCTTACCGGGGAAAATGGGGCGATAAGAAAGCAAGGGATAATGAGTTTGTGGAGTACCTCAGCCAGAAATACCCTGAAATGAAGTTTTCCGTCCGCATCCTCCAGCGGCAGGCACAGGCCCTTAAGGAGCAGGGGGAAGCTGCCTTAATTGACCGGCGGGGGAAGCACGGGAACCATAAAAAGGCCATACCGGATGAGGTCTTTGATGTCTTTACAGGCTACTACCTTGATGAAAGCAGGAAAAGCGTCCAGAAGTGCATGAGCATGACGGAGACGTGGCTTAAGCATGAGGGGAAAGAGGGGCTCCTGCCGCTTGCCTCCCACCAGAGCTTTACAAGGGAAATCCTGCGGAGCATCCCGCCCGCCGCGGTTGTCTTCTGCCGGGAGGGGCAGAAGGCCTGCACCGACAAGATGCTGCCCTATATCCGGCGGACTTATGAGGATTTATACAGCAACGATATCTGGGTCTGCGACAACCATACCTTTGACGTGTTTGTGAACGACGGGGAGCATGAAAAGCCCATCCGGGTATACCTGACAGCTTTTCAGGACGTGCGGAGCCGGAAGTTTGTGGGATGGTACGTGACGCTTACCCCCAGCTCGTCGGCCACGCTGACGGCCCTTAGGCGGGGCATAGAGGAATACGGCATCCCGAAGCGGATATTGTCGGACAACGGGCGGGAGTTTTTAACCTTTGATATCGGGGGCCGGGGCTTCCGCAGGGCAAGGGCGGCAGGGGATGGACATGAAATCCCCACCATCCTTGACAACCTCGGAATCGAGTTCCGGACGGCCATGGTGAGAAATGCCAGGGCGAAGATAATCGAGCGGGCGTTTCTGGATGTAAAGAATGAGTTTTCAAAAATGTTCGACGGGTATACCGGGGGAACCATTGCGGAGAGGCCGGAACGGCTGAAAAAGACGGGGAAGGATGCAGGGAACTTTACGCTGCTGCCGGAATTTGTTGAATACGTGGATAAATATATCCGCGGGATATTCAACAAGCATAAGCACGGCGGCGTAGGGATGAACGGCAGGACGCCGGATGCGGTATATGCCGCCTGCCTGACGGAGCAGCGGGTGGCGACCCCGGAGCAGCTCAACCTGATGATGCTGCGCAACGCGCGGATGCAGAAGGTCACAAGGGACGGCATCCATCTGGACATGTACGGGCAGAAGCTCTATTTTAACAGCCATGAGCTTAATTTCTACCATATCGGCCAGAAGGTTTATTTCCGCTACGACCCCGACCATTTAGAGGAGGTCAGGGTGTATGACGAAAAGGACAGCTTTATCTGCACCGCACAGCAGACCAGCGCCCTTGGATATTTTGCGGATAAGGAAGAAGTGCAGAAGGCAGTACAGGAAAACCGGAAATACATGAAAGCGGTCAAAACGTGGAAGGAGCAGCACGTGAAGCAGGCCCATAACGAGCTGGAGCTGATGATATGGCAGGCAGAGCAGAACATGGAGTCAGACACGGTGCGGCCAAACCCGAAGATAGTGCGGATTGTGACGGCGGACGAGGAGACGGAAAGGTCGTTGGCAAGGGCAGCCGGGGAGGCTGGCGACACGATTGATTATACCAGCGCCCTCGAGCGGCTCCGGGCTGCAAGGGAAGAATAGACAGGCAGGAGGGAAAACAATGGAAGGGAAACAGGAGCTTACATATAAAAACGCGATTGTTTTATTGAAAGAATATATACAAAGCACAGGGAAAAAACAGACGGACGTGGCGGCGGAGCTTGGGGTGTCCGGGGCGCTGGTAAGCAGCTTTCTGGCCGGAACCTATAAGACCCCGCACACCATGGTTCCCAAGGTGGAGGAGCTGGTCAGGCTCAATGAGAAAAAGAAGGTCACGCCGAAGGAGCCGGACTTTGCGGAGACTTCCGTCTCCCGGACAGTGTTCAATGCGGTTTCCTACGCGCACCTTAGGGGGACGGTGTCGGTGGTATACGGTGACGCCGGTGTAGGCAAGACCTGCGCCATCCGGGAGTATTTAAAAAAGAACAGCCTTGCCCTTGCCATCACGATAGCCCCTACCTATGCAAGCATTACTGGGGTGAATGAGCTCCTTGCGGAGCAGCTGGGTGTCCGGGAGCGGGTGGCCCGCAGGCTTACAAGGGAAATCGTGTCAAAATTAAAAGGGAGCGGGCGGGTGCTTATCGTGGACGAGGCCCAGCACCTGACCGTGCGGGCCCTGAACCACCTGCGGTGCATTTCCGACGAAAGCGGCGTGGGGATTGCCCTTATCGGGAACGAGGAGGTTTACAGCAAGATGCGGGGCAGCGGGCAGGCGGATTTCGCGCAGCTGTTTTCCCGCATCGGGATGCGCAAGCAGGTGCTGGCAGGCAGGCTCACGGCGGAAGACGTTGCCAGCGTGTTTGGGGGGTACGGTCTGGAGCAGGCGGCGCTGGACATGCTCACGGCGGTCGCCAGAACCAACTACGGGCTGCGTGGGGCGGTAAATGTTTTTATCAATGCCGCGGCGGTTTTCGGGAAGGTGGACAGGCAGGGGATTGTAAAAGTCATGAAGGACATGAATATCGGATAAAAGCGGAGGGGGATGCCCCCGCCGTTTAATGCAGCTCCACGTCCGGGGTGGAACGGTCACAAGCCCGTGTAAATGCAGAGTGGACGGAGGTTAAAATGAAGGGAAACGGCCTGACGGGAAGGATGCTGTACTGGATTTTTCCGGGACAATATAAGCAATGCCGGTGCTGCTGCCTTTTCTGCAGGTGGTATATACCCTGCAGGGAAGAAGTGGAGGGGCCGGGACAGGTACATGGAAAAAGAAACGGAGGGAAGAAGATGGCAAGGAAAAGGATGGCGGAGCCCGACCTGAAAAGCTGGGACGAGGTGGACGGCACCTTGAAGCAGATTCGGGAAGCGGAGCTGGAGCTTACGAAGATTACGGCGGATATGGAGAAATGCATTCTGGACGTGAAGCAGTCGGCGGAAAAGGAGGCGGCCCCCTACCGGGACGAGATTAAACGGCTGAGCCTGCAGGTAAAGGAATTTGTCACCTTAAATAAAGGGGAGTTAAATGGCAAGAGCCGGGAGATGGCATTCGGCACGGTGGGCTTCCGGCTGAGCACGAAGGTAGTGCTGCCCAAAGCCGTTGACAAGGTAATCAAGCAGCTGAAAAAGCTGGGCATGGGCGACTGCGTGACGGTAAAGGAAAGCGTCAATAAGGATATCCTGAAAACCTATGACGAGAAGACAATCCTTCAGGTGGGGGCTTCGCTGAAAAAGGAAGACGCCTTCTGGTATGAGACCAAACAGGAAGATTTGGCGGAGGTGTGATTATGAAGAAAATCACGCAGGGGCAGATGAAGAAAATCCACGCGCTGGCAAGGGAAACCGGGATGGACGGAGACCTCCTGCACGAGTACGTTTTCCTGCTGACGGAAAAGGAATCCTTAAAGGATTTGTCCACAGGCGAGGCGGGCAGGGTGATTGACGGCATGGAGGGCAGGAAGGGGTATGAAAAGGGAGACCGCGTGAGCTTCCGGCAGGAGCATTTTATATTTATCCTGATGCGGAGGCTTGGCTGGTTGACGGACAAAGGGGAGCCGGATATAAAGCGCTTAAACGGTTTTGTAAAAAAGCAGTACGGGATTGAGGACTACAGGTGGATGACAAGGGGGATAGCCAGCAAGGTCATAGAAGCCTTTAAGACACTGACTGAGAGGGAGGGCAAAAAGGCGTAGGGAGCTGCGGAAGGGGGTGTCCGGGGATGGAACCAGAAAAAAAGGAGCTTGCTCTGGATGACCTCCAGCAGCAGCACCGGGAATATGCGGAAATCATCGGGATTGACAACCTGCTGAAACTGGCGGAAGCATTCGGCGGGACAAGCATTTATATCCCGAAGAAAAAGGAGCTTGTAAAAAACCAGATTTATGCCGCAATCTATAAGGAGTTTGACGGAAGCAACCTGCCGGAGCTGACCCAGAAGTACGGGGTGTCGAAATCCACGGTCTATAAGATTGTGCAGGACAAAATAGGGCATTGCAGCTGGAATATACCGGGCCAGAGGTCTCTGGCAGACTGGATGAATGAACTGTCAAGTGAAGAATAGCTTTTCCAAAAATTTTTCCGCGGCGGAAAGTACTTTGGAAAAGAGGCGTGGTAAGATTACTGTAACAGGGAAACCTGCTGCAGTAATTTTTTTTCTTAAGGAGGCATGGCATGGCGTGGCATATTATAGACAAAATCCTGACAGCGGCTGCGATAGCGGCATCCGTCTGGCTCCTTTTAAAGGTGCTGGCAGTTTTTATTGTATGGATATTCTGTATGCGCCATGCAGATGACAAATGGTGGTAGGGGGAAGCACTATGGATATGACAGTGATGGATTTTATTGATAAGGCGGGGAATACAGGGGTGATGCTGCTGCTGCTTGCGCTGTTTGCTTTTTACATCCTGCAGAAAGCAAGGACGGACGACAAGCGGGTGGCGGATGCGCAGGAGGCAAGCCGTCAGGCGATTGCCGACACCTACGCGGACGCACAGGAGAAAATCGAGCAGGCGAACAGGGCGGTCAGGGAGCGGGAGGATATCCTCATTGAGAACAGCATGAAGCGGGAGGAAATCTTAAGGGAGGAATCCCGCAAGCGTGAGGACATGCTCCGGAAAGAAGCGGAGAAGCGGGAAAGCATCCTGATGCTCAACCAGGACAGGATGATGGAAAACATGCAGGGGATTACCGACGCCTTAAATGACATTAAAAAAAGTTTTTCCGGCATTGACAGCCGCCTTGAAAAGATAGAGAGGAAAGTGGGGATTGCGGATGAATGAGATGGAAATATCGGAGCGGAAGGTGCTCCGGGGAAATGTGATAGAAAAGCTGTATAAGAATTACGGGGTGGATATCAGGATTGCAGTCCTTAGGAATTTTTTGCGTACAGGCGGCTTTGTAACGGAGGAGGAGCTGCGCCGGGCCATTTTTTACCTCGGCGGCGAGGAGAAGCGGTACATCCACGTGAAAGTGAATGAAGACAGCTGGCTGGACGGCATGATTTGGCTGACGCCCAAAGGGGTGAACCTGGCGGAGGGCGATATTGAGGATGTGGGGGTGGTTATTGATGGGTAACATTATAAATACGGCAGAATGTGAAGAAATCAGGAAGGAAATCCTTGAGCTGTGCAGGCAGGCGGCTCCCTGCGGGGCGGGCATCCCGGTGCTGAAAGCAGCGCTCCGGAAATGCGGTTACGATTTGACGGAGCGGGAGCTGGCGGTTCAGGCAGGCTACCTTGAGGGGAAAGGGCTTGTCAGGCAGGATATCGTGGAGAACCGGAGCCTTGCCATTAAGCGCTGCATCGTGTCCCTGACGCCGGAGGGGATGGACTACCTTGAGGGGAACGGCCCGGAGATTGCGGGGGTCGGCTGATATGGAGCAGAAGAACAGGAGCCACGGGAAAATTGACAGCCTGCCGCCAGAGCTTCGCAGGGAAGTGGAAAACCGCCTCCTTAACGGCGACACCTATGAGGAGGTCTCCGGATGGCTGAAAAGCCGGGGGGAGGAGGTACACTTATCCAGCGTAGGGCGTTACGGGAAAAAGTTTTTAAATAAGTTTGAGTCGGTACGGATAGCGAAGGAGTTTGCAAAGCTCCTTGCGGAAGACAACATAGACCGCCCGGCCACGGAGCTCCACGAGGCGAACAACCTCCTTGCAAGCCAGATAATCATGGAGGCGCTGGTAGACGATACCATGGACGCAAAGGCAAGGGCGGAGGCGGCGAAAAGCATTGCCACCCTGCAGCGGGCGCAGGTCAGCAACGAAAAGCTGAAAATTGAGGCCCGCAGGGAGCAGGGCGCAGTCCATGCCGCGATGGATATCTTAAAGCAGAAGGTATTTGCGGAAATCGGGGAGAATTACCCGGAGATTGCCGCCACACTTTTAGAGCTGGCGGAGAACACGGAAAGGGAGCTTTCGAGGATGGCATGAAAGGGAAGCGCTTAAATGCCCTTAAATTGGATTTTACGCCCCCCGGCGGAGGTTTATGGGGCGGAAATGTTTTACCCGCCGGTTTAAGCCGGTTAAAGCGGTTTTTAAGCATATCCGTAAGGGGGGAGGACAGGGGAAGGGAGCAGTACCCTTACCATGCCCGGAAGCAGGTGGACAGAAATGGAAAGCAGTTGGAAGGAAAAGGCCGGGAAATATTACAGGGACGGCCTGAAAATATCGGATATCGCAGTCCTGCTGGAGGTGAGCAGGCAGAGCGTCTCCGCATATTTGAAAACCATGCCGGATTATGGGGAGATAAAGGATTCCCGCAGGCGGGCGGCGGCAGCTTCCCGCCGGAAGTACAAAACAGGGAAGCAGCGCGTTTACCGCCAGACGCAGGAGGGCATGATGGCGGTGACGGCGGAAAGCCTGCGCCGGGAGCATGAGCTGGCGGTGATGGAGCTTAGCAGGGAGAAATACCATTGATTAAAAAGGGATTTAAAGCCCTTTTTTCGTGGTTAAAAAACTTTAAAAGGGTGAAAGCATGAGCAGTATCGCGGAACAGTTCCGGGAACAGGTAAATAAAAAGAATACGTTAAGGGAGAGGAACCTTGCCATGGGGCGGAAGAACCTCCGCACATTCTGCAACCTTCGCAAGCCTGATTTTTATAAGCCAGAGCGGGAATATCAGGATACCCTGTGCAATACATTGCAGGCGGCGTATGAAAAGAAACTTGTAAGTGAAAAGACGGGGAAGCCCATTAAGTACCTGATAATCAACCTGCCGCCCGGATTTGGGAAATCATATACGCTGGCGAATTTTGCCAACTGGTGTTACGGCCAGAACGTAAAAAACAAGATTATTACAGTATCCTATAATGGATATATTGCGCCGGAATTTGCCAGGACTACAAGGGACATGATTGATGAGGAGCCGGAACCGGGGGAGGAGGACACCTACACCACGAGGGACTTTTTCCCGGAAGTGAAACTGAAATATGGCGATTCCTCTGTAATGAAGTGGAGCCTTGAAGGGAGCTATGCAAGCTATCTGGCAACCTCCTTCGACGGGACGGTCACCGGCATGAGGGGGAACATCATTATCATTGACGACCCTATTAAAAATGCGAAGGAAGCAGTCAATGAGGCGGTAAAGGAAGGGCATTTCAATTACCTGAAAAATACGCTTTCCTCCCGGGCCCTCCCCGGGGCGCTGTGGATTATCGTGCTGACAAGGTGGGCTACGGACGACCTTGCAGGGCGTCTCCTTGAAAAATACCCGGATAAGTGCCATGTGCTGTCCCTGACAGCCCTTACCGTGGACAGCCCGGAAGGGGTAAGCACCTGTGAGGACTTGTTCCCAACGGAGGACTTGCTGGACAAAAGGGAAACGCTGGACAGGCATATCTGGGGAGCCAACTACATGCAGCGCCCGGTGGATTTGGAGGGCGGCCTGTATGGGAAGTTTCATACTTATTCTGCAGTTGATACAGATAAATTTGAAAAAGTATTAAATTATACGGATACGGCTGATGAGGGGAATGATTTCCTGTGCGGCATCAGCGGCGGCCAGATTGGCAGGTATGGATACGTTACGGATGTTTATTACACGGATGAGCCAATGGACGTGACGGAGCCGGAGCTGGCAAGGCGGCTGCAGCTTAATGGAATCAGGGAGGCCATAATCGAGTCTAACAACGGCGGACGCGGCTTTGCCCGTAACGTGATACGGCACCTGAAAGAGCTGAAATGCTTTAAGTGCAGCGTGACATGGTTCCACCAGTCGAAAAACAAAAGGACAAGGATTATCACCAATGCCTCCAACGTGATGGAGCAGGTCATCATGCCGGATGACTGGGAGCAGCGGTGGCCGGAATTTGCGGAGCATATAAAAAAGTACCAGAAGAAAGGCAAAAACGACCATGATGACGCGGAGGACGCGCTGACCGGATTTGTGGAAGTGATAAACGGCGACGTGAGAGGGAAGAAAAAGGCGAGAATCGGTAAAAAGAGCCGCCTTGGGATTTAGGAGGCATGTATGTATAAGTTTCGGAAGGAGCAGGTGCTGGAACCGGCGTTTTTGACAAAACTCATAAAAAGGTTTAAGCAGGAATACCTCCCGCGGTTTGAGAAAGACCAGAAATATTATAAGGTGGAAACGGAAATCCGGAACAGGACGATGGAGGACGGGAAACCCAACAACAAACTTGCCCACGGTTTCTGCCGGTA
>ERZ779632.1237-NODE-1237-length-10924-cov-4.359371_pt1 | contig 10924 bp, 9 predicted proteins | sample MGYA00514194_ERZ779632 | MGnify/ENA primary metagenome ERZ779632 (study PRJEB29562, sample SAMEA4376704) | mouse gut metagenome | isolation source: Cecum | study: EMG produced TPA metagenomics assembly of the A DSS colitis mouse model was used to assess the...
TTCTTGCGGAGGTCCAATTGGCCCAGCCGCCGTTCCAGACGCTGGTCGCAGAGGTAGTGGGACTTGCGCTTGCGGATCACCGCCTGAATAGGCTCTGTGATCATGCCATCTGCCGCCAGAACGGCGGAGAGAAAGGGCAGGTATTCATCCCGCACGGCCTTTTGCAGAGCGATGCTTGAGGTGGAAACGAGGAGCGGCTGGGAGGACGGCGGGCCGTGAAATGCGATCCCGGCCACGAGGTAGGCGTAGGTCTTGCCAATGCCGGTTCCGGCGTCGCAGAGGGCGATGCCGCCGTCCTGCATGGCTTCCAGCATCCGGTGGCTCAGGGCGATCTGCTCCGGGCGCTCCGGCATCCCCTGGACGGGGAGTAAATCCTTGAAAATATGGTCGATGCCCTTGTGGGCGTCTTGCCTGTTTTGGTAAATCATCCGTAAAGTTCCTTCAAACAATTTCAATTTCTTCTGTCAATTCCACCGTATTCGCAACTCGCACCCCGGTGGATCGGGAACAGTACGGGTCGGGTCCGGCAAGACCCGCGCGGGCGTATACCAGGGGTCTCTACTGCTTTCAACCCCAGGGCAGCCCCACGGCCTGGATCTCAGGCCGCGCATAGGTGTCTCATTGTGTACCCGGACAGGGTCAACGCTGACGGCCCTGCCATGGACTATCCCAGCGGGTGGCATTCTCGCTCATCGGAGGCCCCCACTCCGCTCCGGCTGGAGCGGAGTGGGGATTGATGCTTGCGTTCCTCCGACGTCATGGCGTGCGCTGCTGGACGCTCGTCTGTCCGGGTGGTTCCCCGTACTGCTGATATTCGGTTTTCAAAGAGCAGAGAGAGGCTGTCGTGGTGTTTCTCTCTCACTCCTATCCCGAAAAACCAGTGGGGTGGATAAAACCTTTCAAGAAAATATTTTCTTGTACAGCTTTTCCAGCAACTTGTCTCGACGGTAAATAATGGTCCGGTGGTAAACGCCGAGTCTTTTGGCGTATTCCCGGACAGACTCGCCGTCAAAAAAGAGGGCTTGGATGAGTTCCCGTTCCTCTGCGCTCAACGAACTAAGCGCCAAAGCGAGGCGCTCTTTATGTACGGTAGCCTCTGCGCACTCTTCCCTCTGTATGGCGGACTCTTCAGCGGAAATTTCGTGCTGCGTTGCATACAAGTCGATGGGAACATCATGGGCGGTTAGCAGTTCCAAGGAAACCTGTGGGTGTTCTTCCTGCTGTTCATCCAGATACCGTTCCCGGCGATCCATCTGGGAATAGGCGAGGAATACTTCCTCCGTAACCTCCACGTCTACGCCATCGACCGTGATGATATTGGCGACAACATTGCCGTTTTCATCTTTGACGCGCCGGTAATTCCGGCTTTCCTGCCATTTTTGCATTTCTATGATCTCCAATCTCAGAATTTGCGGGGACCTGAGATTGGGGATCACGGATACTTTGCTATATAGGGACTCCACCGTGCGAACGCGGATGGGAAACGGCGTTTTCCGGTGGAAAGTAAGATTTTTTTGCTTTTCCCCATGTAACTTGAGGGAAAAGCCGGTTTGTTGTAAAAAGCAGTGGATTTGTTCGACAGTTTTCTGCAAAATTCTCTAAAATTTGTTGGGGATCTTTGCAGTATTTTGTCGAAAAAAAGGAGAGGTGCGAATAGCCCTAGAGCTATACGCACCTCCATGAATAAATGAAATTGTGATCTCTGCTTGTGCTGTCTAGTAAATAACCCAGGCGGCACAATAAAGTGATTTTTCATGCCGCATCGCCCGCTGAACCGCACAGAAAAGGAGACAGGGGAATCATGATCCCTTGTCTCCTTATAAGTGAGATTTCGCCAGTATTTGGGGCGGACAGAGCCGTTTGCGAACGAATCATGATCCCTTTTATTGTTATGCGGTGTCCCGCTTATTTTTCGCTAATTTTGCCCCCCACTGTTTGCCTTTGGCGCCAAAGTTCTCAATAATGTAATCACGGCGAATGCCCGTTTCCTTGTTTTGATGCTCTCTCATCAGAGCATAGGTTTGAATTGCCGAATTGACGATTCCGCCTGTTACCGCAAGGGAACCGTCCAATAAAAGGTGGGCCACATTCATCGTTTTATCGAAAAAGGTCCTTTTTCTGTTTGCGGGGGATAGCTCGAGGACTGTCCTCACCGCTGGAACCAACTCAAAATTACCTGGGATGATTTCTTTCCAATCCAGATGTTTATCCAACAGCAGGAACAATTATGGTTTGTTATGTTCTGGCCGCTCCTCTATGTTCTTGTAGGTGTCTAACAACGACATCTGCTCGTATTTCTCTCGCATGACTTTTCCTCTATGCTGCTGGTTTCCTTGCTGCTTTTTCTTCTGTAATGATACCAGATTTGTGGAGGAACGTCAGTTATATTTGAAACTTCAAAACCTTATTACTGCTCACTTTTTGAAGTTTCGCAATCGGCTAACTATTTTCCCATAACACATTCCTTTTGGCTATAAGGCCAGATTTTTAAAAGAGGGTCGACCTTGCTTTCTCTTTTAAGCATCACTCTATGTACGTTTTGCCAGCTTAAAGAAAGTATACCCAGCATAGAGCCCCGCGCCCAGAGTCAGGGCTTCTTCATCCACATCAAAGCCGCCGTTATGGTTCGGCAGCAATGTATGGGGATAGGCGGCGTTTCCTGTTCCCAAATACGCATACGCGCCAGGGGTATGAATCTGAAACTCTGCGAAATTATCGCCCCCCAGGGACAGTTCCCGATCTGTAACAGTCCTGCCTTCACCCAGCAGTGCCTCCACAGCTTTCGCCGCCTCCAGGCACACCTGGGGATCGTTGATTAAAGGCGGGGCAAAATCTGTCCATTGGATCTCCGTAGTCCCGCCATAGAGGTCCGAGATGCCGGAGACAGTTCTGGAAACCAGCTCCCGTATCCTCTCCCGGCTCTCTTGAGAGACCGACCGGGTCGTCCCCTCCAGCTCGGCGGTTTCCGCCAGAGCGTTATAGGCGGTTCCCGACACCAGCTTTCCAACGCCAATGATAACCGGCTCCACCGGCGAGGTAAGCCGCGTGACCAGGGATTGGAGCGCGACCACAGTGTGGCTGGCGATATAGAGAGCGTCGGCCCCCAGCTGCGGGGTGGACACATGGGCGGACTTTCCTAGGATCATGATTCGGAAGTGGTCTACAGCGGCATTGTTCAGCCCCGACTTTAATCCGATGGTCCCGCTGGGCAGGTCCGAGGCCGTGTGGATGCCGAACACTCGGTCTGCCCCGTCCAATACGCCCGCCTCCACAAAAGGCCGTGCCCCTTGCCCAATTTCCTCGGCGGGCTGGAAGACAAGCCGCACCTCTCCGCCGAAGTCCGCCCGGCGCTCCGACAGCAGCTTAGCCGCAGCCAGCAGGCAGGCGGTGTGGGCATCGTGACCGCAGGCGTGCATGATGCCGGGAGTCTGGGAGCAGTACTCTACCGGATTGGTTTCCTGAATGGGCAGAGCGTCGATGTCGGCGCGCAGGACGATCGCGCCCGTTCCCAGGCCGTCTCCGCGCAAAATGCCCAGAACACCGGTCTCTCCCACCCGCCGATGGGGAATTCTGAAACGCTCCAATTCTTCTTCGATCCGCTTCGCGGTACGAAATTCACACAGGCCCAGCTCGGGATGCCGGTGAAAGTCCCGCCGCAGCTCAACCAGGTAGGACCTCTCCCGTTCCAGTGCCTTTTTCAGATTCCGCATATACACTCAACTCCTTTTCCCTTTGGCGGAATTTTCTCCCGCAAAGACTCCAGCCGGTTCAGGGCCTCCAGCAGGGTCTCGTCCCGCTTGGCGAAGTGGAAGCGGATCAGGTGGTTCACCGGCTCCCGGAAGAAGCTGGACCCGGGGACGGCTCCCACGCCCACCTTTTCCGCCAGGTCCTCGCAGAACTGGAGGTCGCTGTCATAGCCGAACTCGGAGATGTCCAGCAGGACGTAGTAGGCCCCCTCCGGCGTGTTGTGGGCGATCTTCAAATCGTCCAGCCCTCTCAGGAACAGGTCCCGCTTGTGGGTGTACTCCGCCAGGAGGCCATCGTAATAGTCCTGGCCGAAGTTCAATCCGGGGATGACCGCCTCCTGGAGGGGGGCCGCCGCGCCCACGGTGAGGAAGTCGTGGACCTTTTTGATCCGGTCCGTGATCTCCGGCGGGGCGATGGTGTACCCCAGCCGCCAGCCGGTGATGGAGTAGGTCTTGGAGAGCGACGAACAGGAGATGGTCCGCTGCCGCATCCTGGGCAAAGCGGCGAAGTAGGTGTGCCGGTGGGGGGCGTAGACGATGTGCTCATAAACCTCGTCAGTTATGACATAGGCGTCGTATTCCTCCGCCAGGGCGGCAATGACCGCCAGCTCCTCCCGGGTGAAGACCCGCCCGCAGGGGTTGGAGGGGTTGCAGAGAATCAGGGCCTTGGGTTTCTGGCGGAAGGCGTCCTCCAGGACCTCCGGGTCAAAGCGGAAGTCCGGCGGCGTCAGGGGCACGTAGATGGGCTCCGCGCCGCAGAGGATGGTGTCCGCCCCGTAGTTCTCGTAGAAGGGCGAGAAGACCGCCACCTTGTCCCCGGGGTTCGCCACCGTCATCATGGCGGCCATCATGGCCTCCGTGCTGCCGCAGGTGACGGTGATCTCGCTGTCGGGGTCAATGGTCCGGCCCATATAGCGGGACTGCTTTGCCGCCAGGGCCTCCCGGAGGTTCTGGGCCCCCCAGGTGATAGAATACTGGTGGAAGTCCTCCTGGCTGACCTCTGCCAGCCGGTCCAGGATAGCCCGGGGCGGCTCAAAGTCCGGGAAGCCCTGGGAGAGGTTCACCGCGCCGTACTGATTCGAAATGCGGGTCATGCGGCGGATTACCGAGTCGGTAAAACCGGCGGTGCGCTCAGACAGGCTCTGCATGGTCGTGCCCTCCAATGTAGGATTTTTGGTCGTTCAGGATGTGCAGGGGATCCAGGGCATCCTTGATCTGATTCATAACAATGAGGTTTTCCTTGACGGACTCCCGGAGGAAATAGCGCCGCTTGGAGACACCGATGCCGTGCTCCCCGGAGGCCACGCCTCCCAGCTCATAAGCCTTGTGGTAGGCCTGGTCCATGGCGGCGTGGAGGTCCCGCTCCCAGGTCTCGTCATCCCGGTCCCCCCGGACCACGCACAGGTGGACGTTGCCGTCTCCGGCGTGGCCGAAGCTGACCATCCGCACGCCGGAGGCGGCCTCCAGCTCGTTGACGAAGGCGATGAAGTCCGCCGTGCGGCTGATGGGCACCACGATGTCCACGGGCTCCTGCTCGCTGACGGCCTCCACGGCTTTCACCAGAGCCCCCCGGACTTTCCAGACGTCCGCCGCCCGGGCAGGGTCCTCCAGCACCACATAGTCTATCGCCCCGTTGGCCAGGGCCAGAGTGCGGACCCGCTCCAGGTTGGCCTTTACCTCGCTCTTCCGCCCGTCGAAGGTCAGGAGGATATAGCTTCCCGCCTGGGGACAGGGGTACTTCACGCCGGAGAACTCCTCGCCCAGGGCCACCACCTTCCGCTCCATGAACTCCACCGCCGTGGGATTCGCGTCCGCCTGGAGGATGGTCAGGACGCCGCAGATACCCGTGCCCAGGTCCCCATAGGGCACCAGGACGCTGACGGAGGTTTCCGGCTTGGGCAGAAGGCGGAGGAGGCATTTTGTGATGACCGCCAGAGTACCCTCGGAGCCGATGAGCAGGTGCTTGAGACTCAGGCCGCTGGCGTCCTTCACCTGCTTGCCCCCCGCTTCAATCACCGTGCCGTCGCACAGGACGGCCTCCAGGCCCCGGACATAGTCCCGGGTGACGCCGTACTTCACCGCCCGCATCCCCCCGGCATTGGTGCTGATATTGCCGCCGATGCTGGAGGCCTTCTCGCCGGGGTCCGGCGGGTAGAAAAGCCCCTCGCCCTCCACATAAGCCTGAAGGTTCTGAAGTAGGATGCCCGGCTCCACGGTAACGGTGAGGGTATCCCGGTCCAGCTCCAGAATCCGGTTCATCCGGGAGAGGTCCAGGATGATCCCGCCCTGGAGGGGCACGGTGGACCCCACCAGATTGGTGCCCGCCCCCCGGGGGGTGACGGGAATGTGATGCGCATGGGCGTACCCCAGGATGCCGCTGACCTCCTCCGTGGAGAGGGGGAACACCAAGGCCTCCGCCTGGCCGTGGAGGCGGCCCAGGGCATCGGTGAGGTACGCCGGTGGTATACTGTCAAAGACCAGGCGGGATGCGTCGCCGATGATGTCCCGCAGGGCCTGCCGTTCGATCTGCATAGTCAATTCCTCCTGTTTAAGAGGAGCCCCTCCCCGCTTGGAAAGGGGCTCCCCGGATGTCCGGTTACTGAGCCAGCAGGTCCTGGTCCCAGCCGACTTTAATGAAGTACCCGCCGTAGTCCTCGTTGAAGACCTTTTCCGTGGCCTCGCTCTGGAAGGCTTTGACCACCTTCTGATAGGTCTCCACCTTGGCGGAGTCGCTGAGGTCTGCGGTCCGGGCGGCAATCAGGTTCCAATATTCCTCCACGTCCAGCACGCTGTCTTTGTAAATCGCCTCGTCGGTCTTCAGGCCGAAGTCCAGGGCATAGTTTCCGTTTACCACGGCGGCGGCCACATCCGGCAGGGCCGAGGGGATGACGTTGGCTTTCAGCTCCTCGATGGTGATTCCTACATTGTAAGACTCGATGTCCTCCAGAGTGGGATTGAAACCCGCCGCGTCGCTGAGTTTGATGAGGCCCGCCGCCTCCAGGACCTTCAGGGCCCGGCCGCCGTTGGTCAGGTCATCGGGAATGGCCACCACATCGCCGTCCTTCAGCTCTTCCACGGAGGAGACCTTCTGAGAATAGAGGTTCAGCGGGATGATAAAGGTGTTGCCGATGGTTTGAATCTCATAGCCATAGCTTTCAATCTCGCTTTGGAGGTAAATGCGGTGCTGGAAGGCGTTCAGGTCGATGTCTCCGTTGGCCAGGGCGTTGTTGGGGGTCACGTAGTCGGAGAACTGGACGAATTCCAGATTGATGTTCTCCGCTTTCAGCGCTTCCTGGGCAGACTTCCACAGGTCTTCGTAAATCGCGCCCACAACGCCCAGGGTCACTGTAACGGGCTCGGCGGGAGCGTTGGAGCCTCCGGACCCGCCGGAGCTGCCGGGGGCCCCATCAGAGGCGCCTCCTCCGCAGGCGGCCAGGGTCAGAAGCAGCAGGGCAGCGAAAAGCGCGATGGTTAAAGTTTTCTTGATGTTCATGATGATTTCCTCCAAAAAGCAATTTTTGTTATAGTGTCAGGGACAGGCGGAAATTGTCCCGCATGGTTTCGCAAGAGGCATTGAACCGCTCTTGTTCCTCTGGAGTAAGCGCCAATTCGATGATATCAGCAACGCCGTTCCGGTTCAGCATGGCCGGGACGCTGGCGTACACGTCCCGCTGGCCGTATTCTCCCTCCAGAAGCACGGATACCGGGAGAATTCGGTTTTCGTCGTGGAAAATAGCCCGGACCACCTCGGCAATGGACGCGCCGATGCCGAATTCCGTGGAGCCCTTTCCACCGAGAATCATCCATCCCCCGGCCCGCCCGGCGGCGGCAATGGCCTCCAGGTCCAGTTTGCCATACGTGTCCGGCTGCTCTTCCCGGAGCTGAGACAGGGGCTTTCCCGCGATGCTGACGGCGGACCAGGGGACCATCTGGCTCTCGCCGTGTTCCCCCAGGACATAGGCAATGACGGACTTCCGGTCAATACCCACTGCTTCGGAGATCGCCCGCCGGAGCCGGGCGGAATCCAGTGTGGTACTGGTGGAGAGGACCTGCCGGGGAAGCCAGTTCAGCTGGTGCTGGAGGTAGTGGGCAATCACGTCGGCGGGATTGGAAATACTTAAAATCATTCCGGCAAAGCCGGACATTCGGATGCCCTCCGTCACGTCCTTCATGACTTCGATGGTTTGCCGCAGAGTGTCCATGCGGGTCTGGCCCTTGCTCATGTCCGGCAGGGGCCCGGCGGCGACAATCAGCAGCTGGGCGTCCTCCGCGTCGGCATAGCCTCCCGCCCGGACAAGGGCGTGGCTGGGCAGGTATGCCGTGGCGTCGGACAGGTCCAGCGCCTGGGCCTCCGCCTTTTTGCGGTCAATGTCGATGTAGACGATTTCCTCCACCAGTCCCTGGGACAGCAGGGCATAGCCCGCGTGGGAGCCTACGTGTCCCGCACCGATGATGACAACCTTTCGTCTTTGCAGTTCCATGTACATCCTCCTTAGTGGGTGGTCTTCCTGACCACCCGGCCTCCGATAAATTCAATAATACAGACGATGACCACCAGCAGCACCACCGTCACGTTGGTCACGTCGGCCCAGTTCCGGTCATGGCCATAGCGGACGGCAAAATCCCCCAGGCCCCCGGCCCCCACCACGCCGGCCATAGCCGTCAGGTTCAGAAGGCTCACCAGGGTGATGGTGGTTCCCCGGGCAATAGCCGCAACGCTCTCCCGGAGATAGACCCGGAAGATGATCTCCCAGGGGCTGGAGCCCATGGAGAGAGCCGCCTCCACAAGACCGCGGTCCAGCTCCGCCAGGGCGCTCTCCACCTGCCGGGAGAAGAAGGGCACGGACCCGAACACCAGGGGCACAATGGCGCCCCGGACATACAGCGTCGTCCCCATCAGGGTCCGGGACAGGGGCATCACCCAGGTCAGCAGGATGATGAAGGGGATGGACCGGAACAGACTGACGGCCTTGTCCACAATCTGGTACAGCGGGCGGTTTTCCAGGATGTTTCCTGGCCTCGTCACCGTCAGCAGCACCCCCAGAAGCATCCCCAGCAGGAAGGAGACCGCCCCGGACCACAGTACCATCAGCAGCGTATCCGCCAGGGCCTCCCACAGATCGGGAAGCCGCTCCATCACGTGGGGCAGCCAATTAACTAGCGTCTCGCGCATCCTTCAGCACCTCCACTCCCACGTTTTTTTCAATCAGGTATTCCACCGCCGCTGTCACCCTTTCCCGCTCCCCGCCGATGATGGCCACCGTGCCGCCGATGGGTGCCCCCTGAATGATCTCGATGTCGGCGAAAATAATGTTCAGAGACACGTCAAACCGCCGGGACGCCTCGGAGATCACGGGCTCCGAGGGACTCCGCTCCACGTAGTTCAGCCGGACAATGAGTTCCCCGGGCTTGAGCCGGACGATGGGAGAGTCCTGGGCAATCAGCTCCTCGATCTTCTGGAGATTGGAGGTGGTACGGATGAAACTCTGGGTGACGGGTTCCCTGGGCCTGGCAAAGATGGAGAACGCCTCCCCCTGCTCCACCACCCGGCCCCGCTCCATGACGGCCACCCGGCCGCAGATCTCCTTGACCACCGCCATCTCGTGAGTGATGATGACCACGGTGATGCCCAGGGTCTCGTTCAGGTGTCTGATGAGGGAAAGGATGGCCTTGGTGGTCTGGGGGTCCAGGGCGGAGGTGGCCTCGTCGCAGAGGAGGACCTTGGGGTCGTTGGCCAGGGCCCGGGCGATGGCCACCCGCTGCTTCTGCCCGCCGGAGAGCTGCCGGGGATAGGCGTCCGCCTTGTCCCCGATCTCCACCAAGTCCAGGAGCCTCTGGACCTTCTCCCGGATATCCGCCTTGCTGAGGCCGCTGCCCCGGAGCGGGTAGGCCACGTTGCCGAACACCGTCCGGGAGGGCATGAGGTTGAAGTGCTGGAAGATCATGCCGGTCTTCTTCCGGGCCTGCCGGAGCTCCTTCGTCGCCAGGGCGGTCAGCTCCTGTCCGTCCACCGTCACGGTCCCGGCAGTGGGCCGCTCCAGCAGGTTCATACACCGGACCAGGGTGGATTTTCCCGCCCCGGAGAAGCCGATGATGCCAAAGATTTCCCCCTTCTCGATGGAAAGGGACACATCCCGGACGGCGTGGACCTGCCCTGGTCCGCTGCCAAAATCCTTGGAAATATGGTTGAGTTCAATCAAACAAATCCCTCCTTTAAGACGCAAAAAAGCGGGGAGCTCACGGCTCCCCGCTTTGTCCGGCAGTCGCTAAACCGGCGCGGCGCGTCAGGTCGAACGATCTACCGGTCCTTCGGACAGGCGGCAAGTGAGCGCAAAGAATCCTGGACATCCATCATGCCCATGCACATGCCAGCCTGCATTCGGAAACCTCGGATACGCATTGTGCACACCCCCTTCAACATACTTGGTTGATTGGTATATTAGCACTTGAACGCCCTTCTGTCAATGAAAAACAAACGGCGGGAAAAAATCTGTCAGACCTGCCAAAGTTCTGTGACGCCAGGCCGGAATTTTTGGAACCCTTTAATCCTGGAACAGCGGGGTGGAGAGATAGCGGTCCCCGGTGTCCGGCAGCAGGGCCACGATGGTCTTGCCCTTGTTCTCGGGCCGCTTGGCCAGCTGAACCGCCGCCCAAACCGCAGCGCCGGAGGAGATGCCTACCAGCACGCCCTCCTTCCGGCCCACCAGCTTCCCGGCGGCGAAGGCATCCTCGTTCTCCACGGCGATGACCTCGTCATAGACGCCGGTGTCCAGCACGTCGGGGACAAAGCCCGCGCCGATGCCCTGAATCTTGTGGCTCCCGGCGGTCCCCTTACTGAGGACCGGGGAGGCAGCGGGTTCCACAGCCACAATTTTGACGGCGGGATTCCGCTCCTTCAGGTAGGCTCCCACGCCGGTGACGGTGCCGCCGGTGCCAACGCCCGCCACGAAGACATCCACCTTCCCCTCGGTGTCCTCCCAGATCTCCGGGCCGGTGGAGGCCCTGTGGGCGGCAGGGTTGGCGGGGTTCACGAACTGTCCGGGAATGAAGCCGCCGGGAATCTCCTTGGCCAGCTCGCCGGCCTTGGCGATGGCGCCCTTCATGCCCCTGGCCCCTTCGGTGAGGACCAGCTCCGCGCCGTAGGCCTTCATCAGCTGGCGGCGCTCCACGCTCATGGT
>ERZ779632.1238-NODE-1238-length-10921-cov-4.066722_pt1 | contig 10921 bp, 9 predicted proteins | sample MGYA00514194_ERZ779632 | MGnify/ENA primary metagenome ERZ779632 (study PRJEB29562, sample SAMEA4376704) | mouse gut metagenome | isolation source: Cecum | study: EMG produced TPA metagenomics assembly of the A DSS colitis mouse model was used to assess the...
ATCGTCGAAGTGGCTCCGGCGGCCAACGGCAAAGGGTGTATCAATGACATGCGCCGCCTGGCTGACAGCTATGCTTCACAGATCGAGATCGAGACGAAACGCAAGGAGGACGAGTATCTTCAGGCGTTAGAAGAATGGGAACTGAAGAAAGCGGCTGCCCATCAGAAGAAACAGGCGGTAAAAGTGACCGATGCCCCTGTAAAAGCCTCTACCTGCTATTTTTTCATCCCTACCCAGATAACGAAAGCCAAGTTGCTGGTTCACCTGGCTGAGAATGGCGAGGTCGGCGGACTGATGGTCGACAGTGAGATCGATACTCTGATCTCAGCCAGCCGTCAGGACTATGGGCAGTTCGACGATCTGTTGCGTAAGGCTTTCCAGCATGAACCTGTCGCCTCCTCCCGTAAGGTGGATAATGAGATGATCCGCGTTCCCCAGCCGCGTCTGGCTCTTTTGCTGGCGGGTACACCCGGACAATTTCCCCGCCTGGTGCCGAGTGCGGAGAACGGGTTGGCAAGCCGTCTGCTGCTGTATACCTGCCGCAGCAAGGCGGTCTGGCAGGATGTTTCGCCTCAGAATGGAGCGGAAGGTTTTGAGGCCTGGATCGACAGCCTCTCCGAACGTGTGCGTGATATAGCCCTGTTGCTGCGTAAACGACGTTTGCAGGTGCGCCTTACTCTCCGGCAGTGGGATGAACTGAACCGTCACTTTGCGCAGCTATTGCGTGAAACCGACCTGTTTGGGGAAGAAGACTTCCTGGGTGCCGTGAAGCGTCATGGACTGATGACTTTCCGTCTCTGCATGATCTTTACCGCTCTCGATGTCGCTTCGCTCGATTACGGGGTGGACGAGCGTTTCTGTGACGATGTTCATTTCCGGGCGGCCCTTTCCATGGTCGATGTCTGCCTCGAACACAGCCGCTTGCTGATGACGCAGCTTACCGCCCCGGCAGATATCCCCGAGCTGACCTGCCCGGATTATTTCCGTAAAATATTCGACCGGCTGGACGATCAGTTCACCGTGTCCGACTTGTATGCGCTCAGCCAGGCAGCCGGTATAAGCGACCGTTCCGTCAGACGCCACCTTTCCCGTTTGGAGCCGGTCTTCATCACCCGTCTGTCTCACGGCCTCTACCGTAAAAACACTTCCCCTGCCGCCTGATCGGATGAGTGTTTTCTGAAAATGTGGCGGTGTCCTTTTTGTCCTTTTCTGTCCTTAACTTTTGTTTCCCTCTGACATTCAGCCTTTTACCCTGTAGTCTACCGTGCAACAGGGTATAGGGGAACAAAGGGTAGGATATAGGGGAGAAGAAGGTTCCCTATAGGGCGAAAATCAGATTTGTACAGTACATGCATACTGCGTAATGTCAATGATCGGAAGTTTACTTCCTGCTTTATTTACAGCTTGCATAAATCCGGAACATTCCTCTTTTGTCATTTTCTTCCTGCAATAAATCATACATGCACTTTCACCTTTTCCTAATGTGCGTTGTAGTGAAAAGAACTCTTTCCTGGAATCCCCTTGGGGAGCAAAAACTTCTTTTCTCAATGTAGGGAAGAATCGAAGGTAATTGTCTATAAAATCTCTGGTTCTGGAGTTTTTAGAGACCTCACTATAGACTACATCCAATATCAGATATTCATATTCCGGAAATATGTCAGGTAATAGCGAAAAGCAATCTGCCTCCATAAAATGAATAATCACATCAGCGTCGAGTACTATCTTCGTTTTCTTCTGTCCCATTGATATTTATTTTATGGAGTAACTCTATATAGTGACTTTCCGAAATTTTCTCTTGTTCAAATAGATGGCGGGCCTTTTCTCCGAAATCACCAATGACTAATCCTTCGTTTGCCGGTTCGTATAGAGCTGTATCATATCCGAAACATCTGGCTGAATATTTTACTCCTGCTTCCGCTAATTTGGAGCGTGTGCTTTCCGCTATAAGTCCGATGTTCAATAATCTGTATAATAAAGCCTGTCGGGAAACTGAAAAATAATGTTCGAGTTTTAACACCGTAGCGATCGAAATGTTTTTAGTCTTCAACTCCGTTTCAGGTATCAACTGGCATATACCTGCTTCCGGCATCAATAAGGAAGAAGCGAACATGTCGGCACATTGTTCTGTCAGGTTCTTGCTGCCATATCCGGGATTGCATTTGTGTGGAGTCGGTTTATCTTCTATATAAAGATGGTATAATTCATGTGCAATCGTAAAATGTTGTCTGCCTTGTGGCTGGTTGGAGTTAATGAGCATAAAACGATGCTCTGAACTATCTTTCAGGCACATGCCTGAAAAGTTTTCGGATAAAGGTCTGAAAATCGTAAGTATGTTTAGTTTCAGAAGTAAGCTTCTTAAGGTTATGGGTTCGGATGAACTGAGTCCGTTGTCCGTCCGAAACTCTGAAACCTGCTTTTCTATGATAAATTTATTCGGTTTCATTTTGTGCTATACGTTCCATTTTGAGGTAAGACTTTACAATATCTTTGAATGCTGCTATTGCTTTCAAATCATTGTCTTCCAAATCTGAAATTCTGAAAGCTGTAGCCATTATTTCATTCTCCGCCTGAATATTATCTTCAAACAGTAGAATAGGCTCACAACCGAATAGGTTTGAAATATTTTCGAGGATATGATATGGGACTTCTCTTGTACCTCCTTCATAGTTACTATAAGCAGAGCGTTCAACACCAATAAATTTGGCTGCCTGATCTTGTGTGAATCCGGATAATTCTCTGATTTTCTTTAGGTTTTCTCCAATGATCTGATTTGTCGTTTTCATGAATCTTCTTCTTTTATTCTGTGGCAAAATTACCTTTAAATTATTATATATACAAATATTGCCACAGAAAGTTCATTCATTTATAGTTCTTTAGATGAATGGTTGCCTTCCGGTTATACGGGTAAGCAGTAACTTTCCTTTTCTTTCCACTCTGTCCCCCTCCTTCCGTCCCTTTCCGTTGGCCGGGGTATGCCGGTTGTATCTTTGTTATGTGATTAATCGACAAGATGTTTAACTTTAAAAAGTATGATTATGCCAGCAAAGTACACATTGGTATTGCGTAAGGACATGCGCAAAGGGGCTGCGGAAGGCAGCAAGTTGTTTTATGCGAACGCGAAAGCGGCAGGGACGTGTGGTATGTATGAGTTATGCGATCTGATCTCGCTGTCGTCCACCGCTTCACCGGGTGACGTGCGGTTGATACTCGATTCGTTGATCGAGGTGATGAAACGCAGCCTGGGTAAAGGGGAGGTGGTACAGGTGGGCGAACTGGGGAATTTCCAGTTGCAGTTCGGCAGTACCGGTACGACGACGAAAAAGGAGTTCAACCAGGCGCTGATCAAAAGCAAACGGATTGTGTTCCGTCCCGGCAAGATGCTGCGCGATGCGATCAGCAATTATTCTTTTGAAAAGATTCCCGATCCGTCGGACAAAGAAGAAGGAAGCGGGGGAGAAGGAGGCGGAGGAAGCGACCGTCCGGAGATCGAATAGGGGGATAGCCCGGCAACCTGGCAGAGAGCCATTTTTACGGCTCACCCAGGTGCTGGACGATATAGTCCTTTTGTCGGGGAGTGAGGTATTTCTTTCCCGGATGCCAGCCTGATTCTTCCAGTTGGTCGACGAGTGCCCTGCTTACGCGGACCCATTTCAACAATTGCATCGTGGCACTTTTCTGTGAAATATTGGGAAAGTATTGCAGGGCAAGCTCGCCCCATCCCCATACTCTGTTCTGATTGAATGAATTTTCCATACGGCATGTATTTGAAGGTTTATATATCAATAAAGATACGATTTATTATGCACATATTCAAATAAAGTACTAACTAATATCATATAAAATGGATAAACAGATACAGTATTTGCAGACATGTCTGCCGGCAGCCGAGAAGGCGGGTGGGACCTATGACATGAACCCGGTAGTAATCCTGGCACAGGGTGCGCTCGAAAGCGGTTGGGGTACTTCACATTTGGCCAGGGAACATCATAACTATTTCGGTATCATGGGGTACGGGGCATCCAACGGTTATTGGCATGGAGAGCGGGCGAAGGTGGAAGGGGCCGGCGGGGTGCATTATTTCCGTCATTATGCCGGTGTAGAGTTCTCATTCCTTGATTTTGCCCGTCTGATCCGCACCGGTTACCGCCATGCCTGGAGTTTCAGCCGCCAGCCCGAAGCCTATGCGAAAGAGATAGCCTACAGCCCCTATATCAGCGAGCAGAACGGCGATAACCGTGACTTATACCGCCGTAACCTGATTGCCATAACCGAGAAGATCATCACATTAAAGGATATGTATGATTGGATGCGGGGAAGGGCAAAATAATGTGCTAATGGGATAATATGCCAATGTGCCAATTAGAGAAATAATTGAGCTATCAGTTTATAGTGCCGGGAGTAACCAATTCCCCTCTTGAGAGGGGATAAGGGGTGTGTTAAAGCTAGTTATAGGGCGAAACTATAACACACCCCCTTCCCCCTCTCAAGAGGGGAGCCAGTTACAACCAGTCAATAATTAGATAGTTCACTTCTGATAACAACATAAACATTTAAAACAATGAATAAATTAAGACAAATCCTGCAATTTATCAGAGCCCTGCTGGGCTTTTTGTTGAACCTGAAAAAGAAGGAGAAAGATGAGAAAAAAGAGAAAGTGGTTATGCCGGATAATCAGCCGGAGGTGGCTCGTGTGTTACCTGGTGATACTGGGGATGACGGCTTTGTGGGCGGACCGTACAGAAATTGTCCTGGCCTCGATCGGGGCCCTGTTGACACTCTCGGGGTGCGGAAACGATTCCGGGGAAGATTCCGGAAACAGCTTACCGTCGCGGCCGGATATACCCTGATGCTGTGTGCAGTAGGGAGTTGTTTGGTGAAGATGATGAGGTGATAACGTAGAGGGGCAAACTAAAAAAAGAATCGAACGCGGACGATATGAGTTTTCCGCGTTCGATTTTTTCTGTTAATCAAAAGTAGAATGTTTCATCCCTTTTATTCGGTCCAGTCTGAAATAACGGCCGACGGGTCCGGATTCAAAACGATGGCTGTGTTTTTAAGTGACTCGAATTTACTGAAGAAGATATTGAACCAGGGGGCGCAATACCCTTCAATAGAATTCATGCGGTAGCCTACCGGTGCGTTGGTGCCGGGATATCCTCTTTTAACAGGTAATTCCAAACGTTTGTAGTCCCAGAAAATGATACCTTCTCCCCAGAATTCAATACGTTTTTGCAGTATGAGTTCTTTACGGAAATCATCCAATGTAGTCGCCTGGCAATTATATTCCGGATAGCGATAGGTAGTCATAAAGCTATTGAGGGCATTTACGCCGGCTGCTACTCCCTGGCTTGCAGCTAATGCTTCGGCCTCGATGAAGTACATCTCTTCGACACGCATCATCAGATAATCGATCGTTGCTCCTATGTTGGCATCGATCATGTTGCCTTCTTTCGGTTTGAATTTCAGGTTCGTGTAAGCTGGTAGCTTTTTGAAATTGACATCGGATAATATGGTACGATATTTATTTCTCGGTTCTTTTCCGGCATCTTCCGGGGCTATCCAGGTAATTTTACGCCAGTCCGTATCCGGTATTTGATCGTATAAGGCCTTGCTGATTGTGCGGATAGCCCAGTAGGTGGAGTTGCCTACACCGAATGTCTGTTCGGTACATATATTTCCGGCATAGTTCAACCATGTGCTGTGGATATTTTCCTGGTTCATGATCGAACCCCATAACCAGGCGCCGGTTTGAATGGTATTGAATCCGGCCGTATAGTTTTTACCTCCGAACCATTCCGATTCTGATAACGGTTGTGCTCCACTGTTTGAGATGACTTTGCGGGCATATTCAGCAGCTTTTGCATATCACTCTTTGGCAGAGTTGACACCGAGGTCGACGTTCTGGGTGAGGGCTGACAAATCATTCGGGTATTTTTCGAAACGCGTACCCATTTCCAGCCATAGGCGTGCTTTCAACCCGTAGATGATTGTCTGGTCCGGCATATTCTTGGCAGGCCGGGTGTAGTCTTTCAGGTATTCTTCGGCATCGTCGAGATCCTTCAGGATATATTCATACATGGTGTAGAAAGGGACCCTGGGGTTGTCGCGGGCTTCGCTTTCCGTTATATTCTCGTAGATGATGGGAACGGTCAGGCCGTATATCTTATTCGCTTCGGCTTCGTTGTCCAGTTTGGCTATGCCCGTTTTCTTGTACTCGAAGAAACGGGAGATATCCATATAGATTAAAGCCCGGAATGTTTTGGCGATCCCCAAATACTGCCTGTTGGTTTCGGTGGCCGTTTCCGGGTCGATCAGGCGTATCAGGTTGTTGGTGTTATTGAGGAATTTGTAGTAGTAGTAATACAGACTGTTTACTGTACTGTTTTCCGCCAATGCCAGACATTGTCCGAATGAACTGAAGTAATCGTAATTTGAATTATAGACGAAGAAATCTTCGCACATCGTCTCTCTTGTTATGCCGAACGCACTATAGCCGAAGTCGAAACTATAATTATTACCATAAGAATTATACGTATTGATATATCCGACGATTGCACTCATCATAGCCTGCATACCGGCTGGCGAGTTGGCTACCTGATCCGCTGTGGCCGTAGAACTTTCGGGGAATGTTTGTTCGATACAGCTATTCATGCCTAATCCCAGGAAAAACACGCTGGAAACAATTACTGTTTTAAATATATTTTTCTTTTTCATTGTTTTATGCTTTATGGAATTTGTGTGAATTTAGAATTGTAAACTGATGCCACCGGTGAAAGTGCGGAGCGGAGAGATTTTTCCGGAAGCGCCCTCCCCTTTGTAGGAGCGTCTGGGATCCAATCCTTTTCTCTTTGACCAGTAATATACATTATCGCATACAAAGTATAAACGAAGATTGTCTATGCCCAGATAAGAGGTATATTTCTTGGGAATGGTATATCCTACCTGTACGTTTTGCAAGCTGAGGTAGCTACCATCCATCAAGAAACGATCCGACATGCCGGTGGTGTATAAGTCGTTGAAATACCAGCGCGGTATGTTTGACCCTGTATTTTCGGGCGACCATGCGTCTGCGATGTCTTTGTGCCAGCGGTTACCGACGCTTGATGCTGTCGGATTAGCCATGATGCCTGCATATCCGTAGTCGTAGGTTTTGCCTCCGATCGTATAACTGAATTGGGCAGAGAGGTCGAAACCATAGACATTCAGTGTCGTACCGAAACCTCCGTACAGGTCCGGGTTGGGGTCGCCGCACAGATAATAGTCTGCGCTGGAGTTGGTGGTTGTGGTCTTTTTTTCTCCTGTTTCCTTGTCGGTGTAATACCACATGGACAGACCTTCTTCCGACACACCGGCATACTGACGCATATACCATGTATTGATGGGTAATCCTTCTCCGTAATACCTGCTTCCGTCCATATAACCACCGTGGCCTTCCATCTCTGTCGTCTTTTTCTCGGCAGGCAGATAGGTGATCTTGTTTTTATAATGAGTCATGTTGAAGTTGATCGTCCATGAGAAGTTCTTTTTATTGAACGGGGTATATCTCAAATCGAGTTCGATACCTCTGTTATTCATGTCTCCGATATTGTCATAATAACCTGCATATCCCAACGACAGAGGAACGGTGAACCAGTTTAACAGATCGGTCGTCTTGCGGTTGAAGAATTCGAAGCTACCGGTCAGTTTATGTTTGAATAATTCAAATTCAACTCCCAGGTTCATGTTCGTATTTGTTTCCCAGGTGATATCTTTATTTCCTTTGCTGGCAAAGGCGAGCGATAACTCGTCATTGTTGTTTTTAATGGTATAGGTATCGATATACCGGAAGTTACCGATATTGTCGTTACCTTGTTGTCCGATAGAGAACTTGATTTTTAACAAGTCTACCCAGTTTGTTTTGAACCAGTCTTCTCTCGAGATCAGATAAGCAGCTCCGATGGAATAGAAATTACCCCACCAATGATCCGGATGGAAGCGTGAAGAAGCAACGCGGCGATAAGAACCGGAGAATAAAAACATGACCTCGTAAACGAAGAGGCCGCGGAAGAAGTATCCTTCCGTATTGTAATCCGTTGCGTAGGAGTCGGCAGAAGCGGCGTCAATGATGGCTCCGTTCAATTCATGGTTCTCCCAGTAAGAGAACATGTTCTTTTTTTCGGCAGATAATTGGACATAGTTGTATTTATAATTTTCGTGTCCCAACATGGCCGATACGTTATGTTTACCGAAACTGCGGTTATAGTTTAAGATCTGCTGTAAGTTTAGTGTGGTTGTGCGGTAATGGAACACGGATATGGTACCGTTTTGCTCCGCCCCGAAACCGTAGAACGGGTTGCTGGTTTTGAAATATCTTTGTTCGCGTACTGTCGTTCCTGCGTTGAACGTGAATTTGAAGTCTTTCAGGAAGGTGATATCGACAAAGCCGTTACCGTTAAACGTATTTGCATTTGTTTCCGACAGATTGAGAATGGAGCTTTGTATGGATGAGTTCGGAAGAACGGGGCGGGCTAATCCCAACGCGGTATTTGTTGTTCCGTAGTCATACAGTTTGCCGTTTTCATCGGTCATGATATTTCCATGCTCATCTCTGATATAGACCGGGTAGATAGGGGCAACTTGTTCTACGACACTTGCCATATCTGTGCTGTAGTCTTCTGACAAGGTCGATGTTTCGCTGTGAGTATAGTTTACGTTAGCACCGAATTTCAACCAACTCTTTGCCTGGTAAGAACCTTTGAAGCGGGCAGAATAGCGTTCGTATCCGGCATTGGGGACAATACCTTCGTCGTTCAGGTAACCAAAGGAGCCGTACATTTGCATTTTGTTGGTTCCTCCGGATATATTGACGTTATATTCCTGCCGGAAGGCGCTGCTATATGCTTCATCGACCCAGTCGTCGGGAGATAACGTATATCCGTTCACTACCCGTCCTAATTTGGCGTTGGGGTTGAGTCTTCCGTCTTTTCCTATCAGGTATTCGTTTTCCGGATAGTTGAATACGTTATAGGTTAAGCCGCCGTTTTCTTTGGTATTGCCTACCATATTGATATTCGCCTGCGTATATGCGTCATTTTCAGATAATCCTTTGACGTATCTTAGTTGATTATATAATGCTTTATAATGAGCTTCGTAGTATTCTCCGGGGTCTTTGATGTAGTCGTAATCGATGGTGCCACGCGTATTTACGCCCCATTTGGCGGAAGCCGTTACTTTTGCTTCTCCCACTTTTGCCTGTTTCGTGGTGATAATAATAACACCATTGGCACCTCTTGCTCCGTAAAGAGCATTCGATGCGGCATCTTTCAATACGGAGACCGATTCTACATCAGAAGGGTTGATATTGTTCCAACCTCCTTCATAAGGCATGCCGTCGACAATAATCAACGGGTCGATATCAGCATTGATAGAACCTATGCCTCGTATGATAAGGGATGGAGAACCTCCGCCAGGCTGTCCGGAACCAGTTGTCATTTGTAATCCGGCAACCTGTCCTTGTAATGATTGTACGACATTGGTGGTTGAGCGTTGTGTCAGTTTTTCTGCACTGATAACTGTGGCTGAACCTGTGAATGCTGATTTTTTGGCTGTTCCATAGGCTACTACGATAACTTCATCCAAATCCTGGGTGTCGCTGACCATTTTGACGTTTAGTATACTTTCCCCTTTCCAGATTATTTCCTGGGTTTTTAAACCGACGAAAGAGAATACGAGTGTCGAGCCTTTTTTGAGATCGGTCAGGGTAAATCTTCCTTCTGAGTCAGTAATTGTTCCGGTGGAACTGTCTTTGATGAAAATGGAGGCTCCGACAACGGTTCCGTTTTCATCTTCTACGATACCGGTCACTTTGCTTTTTTGTTGAGTTACCGCAGCTTGTCGGGAAAGAGTATTCGCTTCTGTGTGAATATTCCCAAACAAATTGAATACTGACAGGATAATCAACACTTTGGTCAGTTTTAGTTGAGTTAACATAAGCCTGTGATTTAAGAGGTTAATAAGTCGCAATATTATACTAGTGAAAACTTGTAATTTAGATGAGAGACATAGTCTTTACAGAACTATGGCCTTTTGTCCTATAAGAAAGTAGGAGATAAGTAAAACAGGGGGCATTTAGCGTGCAAAACACTCTTCTTTAAAGAAAGAACAGAGATTCTATAACTTATTTTTCACAATTTAATACCTAATAAGAAAAATATTATTATTTTTGACACGATAAGATATCATAGTTCTGTAAAAACTATGGTTTGTTAGATAGAATTTGATAAAAAAAGTAAAGGCTATATCGTGATGACATAGCCTTTACTTTTTCTTGAGTTTATATGTTCTTATCTTCTGCGACGTACGCTTCGAACCGGAGAAGATTTCTCGGCTTTCGGCGCTTTTGTCTTTACTGTTTTTTCTTTGGTTTCTTTAACAGCCTTTTCGGTAGTGGCTCCGCCTTGTCCGCGGGCTGATGATTTTCTCGCTTTTTTAGCCGCTTTCGGGTCTTCTACCTGAGTAGTGTCGGGCTGGAACCAGAGTGACTTTTCGAAGGCAACCAACTGGCCTTCGATGCGGTCCTGTTCTTTCTTGAGGGAATCGGGAGTCGGGCAGTAAGCCATCAACGGCTGATTCATCAGGTTCTGTGTCTTATAGATCTCGCCTTCGAACATACGGCGGCGGAAATAGTCGTCGAGCGTGAAGGTCATGGCATTGTTGATGTTCGATGTCATGATAAATGCCGTGTTGATATACGGGCGGATGCTTTCGTAAGGAATCCAGAACATGGGCATGGTTAACTCGCCGACATCACCTGAAGTGGTCATGATCGGGCAGATGGCCAGTGTCTTTACATCGAATACGGAGTTATTCTGGTCGAAATACCAGGCTTCCTTTACATAATAAGAGCGGACGGTTTCGGAAGGAATATCGCTTTCGTTGATCA
>ERZ779632.1239-NODE-1239-length-10917-cov-4.722611_pt1 | contig 10917 bp, 13 predicted proteins | sample MGYA00514194_ERZ779632 | MGnify/ENA primary metagenome ERZ779632 (study PRJEB29562, sample SAMEA4376704) | mouse gut metagenome | isolation source: Cecum | study: EMG produced TPA metagenomics assembly of the A DSS colitis mouse model was used to assess the...
ACATCACCGCCGCCACCGCTGTGGTAGACATGATCTACAACATTCTGGCCGTGGGTGAGAGTACAGTGCGGAAAGTTACATTTTCCACCAATACTGTCAACGTGCGACCGGAGATTCAAAAATCAAAAAGGAGGAGAACAGCAGCATGAGAGCAATTGTAGACGCAAAAGAATTTTCCCAGGCACTGAACAAGGTAAACAAGGTGCTCAAGCAGTCAGCCATTCCGATTTTAGAGGGTGTTCTGGTTCAGATCAAAGATAACATCTGTACCCTGACCGCCACCGACTTTACCACCTGGCTGACCACTTCTGTCCCAGCCACAGGCGATGACCTGGGCTTTGTGTTTCAGCGGCCCAAGGATGCCGCCAAGGCCTGCGCCTACTTTGAGGGTGAGTTGATTTTGGAGGCGGAGGAAAAAAGCAATCATAAAACCCGCTGTATCCAGCTCACCATGTCTTGCGGCCCCCGGGCCGCGCAGATGGACGCCTTCCTGCCCGAGGACTACCCCGCTATGCGGGAGGAACCGGCTCGGTGTACCTATACGGTCAACGCCGCCCGGCTGCTGGAGCGGGTGGAGCATGTCAAATACGCACTGAGAAAACCCGATGATAAGCTGGAGGCCCAGCGCACCCATGTGCAGTTCGATGGCAACAAGGTGCTCGCCGTGGACGGCTACCGGCTGGCCTGGGATGTGGATGAAGGTCTGGCTGTCCGTCAGCCATTTATGGTCCTGCCTGAAGCACTGAAATACCTGAAAATGTTCGGCAATCAGGAAGTGACTGCCAGCGTGGGTGAGTGGTATCTCCAGGTAACGGATGGTACAACAGAGCTTCAGACCCGGATCGGAGGACCGCTTGTGTTCAATGTGGACGGTGCCGTTCCAAAGGAATTTAAGGAGGAGTTCTGCGTCTGGCCCGAAGAGTTCTTGAGAGAACTGGACTATCTGAAAAATCTGACCCGCAGCATAGGCAGCGCCTGCGTCCGTTTTTCCGACGGCAAGCTGTCAATGTTAACGCCCAGCGGAGGTTATTGCACGCAGATTCAGATCGACGGGGAGAGCAGTATCGACTTCGGCTTTGAACTGCGCTACATGATCGACGCCCTCCGGCAGTTCCGGGGGGAGCCCCAGGTGAAGTTGAAGGTCATCAGCCCTGTGGCGCCAATCATTCTGGAGGCCGAGGGCCGCAGCGACTTCGCTATGGTCCTGCCTGTCCGGATGAAACAGGCCGCGGCGGCGTGAGCGGAGGGCGGTATGGAATTTAAGGACATTGCAGGTGTGTGCCCCGTCTGTGGCGGGCCCCTGATCTACGGGGAAAATGCCGTTTCCAGCAAGAATGGCTCGGTAGACTGGACCTGTCAGGACTGCGGAGCGACCGGAAAAGAGGTCTATCGAGAAGTGTTCGACAGCCACCAGGATGTGCGGCTGGGCGATGGCCGCCCGGTACCGCCGAGAGAAACGTGAAGGAGTGTATCACTATGAAAACTGTCTACATCCCCAAGGGGGAGACCGTGAGCTATGAAACTTTGGAGACTGACCGCCTGGTGGTCAAGGGCTGTCTGAAGGTGGCTTATGGCATCAAGGCCAAGACCATCAGTGGAGGCGGCATGATCACCGCCGGCACCGTGTCCGCCGATGATATCCGGGTGGACGACCTGGAGGCCGCCAGCGTGACCTGCCAGCGGCTGATCGCCAAGCGGGTGCAGACCCCGGAGCTGTTCGCCTTTGAGAGCGCGGCGGTGTCCTGTTTTCTGTCCTCCGCCTTTGTGGCGACTGGGAAGCTCACCGTGGCCCTCAGTGAGATTGACGAGGTGAAGGCCGATGAGGTCATCCACCTGAAGCCCAGGAAGCGGAGCCTGTTCCGGCTGCTGCTGGCCTCGGCCCTGCGCTCCTTCTGGACTTCCCTGACCGCCCGGCCGCAGAAGTCGAAGGCCATGGATGCGGACTTCGAGCCTGTCGAGGAACAAAAGGATGATGAATCTGTAGATGAGGAGCTGAACCGTTTCGTTGGTATGTTCAAGTTAGCCAGAGAGAGCGGCTACACACTGAAAATCATCCCCGGCACACCGGAAAAAAACGCCCCTGTTTTTGGGACAGGGAGTGGAAATGATGTTAGACCTGCGGCGTAACTGTCGCTGAGAAATATGGAGCGCAATGGATTTTTATGTCCTTGCGCTCTCAATTTTTGAAGGAGGGCATCAAAATGTCTGTGCAATCTCAGGAAAAGAATATGCGCAAGCTGGCCGATTTGCTCAGCCACAACCTCAGCTACATCTGGGGCGAGCGGGAAGGCGGCCCCAACGGGAACAAAAAGGTGTTTTTGAACACCGGGAAGACATTCCTGCGGGCTCTGGCCAAGGATTTGGGCCTCCGGGAGTACAAGGTTTCCGCCAATCCCGGCGGCATTGCCGTCTCCGGCGAGACAACCCTGATCGGAATGTGGAACAACAGCGGCATCTACATCATGATCGGTCAGTCCAGCTTTGGGTTTGAGGAATTGGTGATTTACCGTGAGGTCAAGCACATCAAGGACTACTCCGGCGGGAGCAACCGCTTTTTGCCCCGGGACGCGCTGAAAACTATGTCCTACAGCAGACTGCTGAATGAGTTCCGCACGCTCCGGAAGGAGGGGAACGCCTATGAGCGGGCAGCCTGAGCGGTGCTACGCGGTGGAGGAGCTGAAATCCCTGCAAAGCTCCATCGCTGATTTGACGCAGAGCATGGTAATCCAGCGAGCCAGGGTGGAGAAGTACAAGGACACCGACCTGGCCGCCGCCCGGGACAATTTCTCCCTGCTGCAAGCCGTCCGGCGCAAGCTGGCCGAGGCCATCGGAAAGGCCCGCCTCTTTTTGATGGAGGCGGAGGAGTACCAAAACGCCAAGACGGCGGCTATGCTCCAGGCGGGCCTGCTTCGGTTTGACCTGATGAGCAATGTCTACCGCCCTGTCTACGATGCCATCCAGGACTTCATCAAGAAATTCCCCGTGGATGGGACCGCCAACGCGGCGGTAATTGGCCGGCTGATGAACAATGTCAGGCTGGGCTACTACCCCACCGACCCGGATAACATCTCCCTCATTCTGCGGGGCATCCAGTTCCCGGAGGAGGTGACCACCAATCTGTTTGACCCCTGCTGCGGCTGCGGGAAAGCCCTGCGGCAGCTCGCTCAAGGGAATCACTGCTATGCCTACGGGGTAGAGCTGGACGAGAGCCGGGCTGAGGAGGCCCAGACCCGCCTGCATCGGGTGGGCTTCGGCAGCTTCTTTTTCAGCCAGATCAGCCAGGAGGCGTTCCATCTGCTGTTCCTCAACCCGCCCTATCTGTCCGTCCTCAATGAGAGCGGCAGTCGGGCCCGGCATGAGAAGCGGTTCCTGATCGAGAGCCTTCCTCACCTGATGTACGGCGGCCTGCTGGTCTATGTTATTCCCTACTACCGGCTTACCCCGGACATCTGCCGGGTGCTGGCGGACAACTTTGAGGGACTGACCGTCTGGCGGTTCACCGATGGCGAGTTTAAGAAATTCAAGCAGATCGCCGTCATGGGCCTGCGCAAGCGCCGGGCGGACGTGCCGGAGAATGCCTTGTGGCTGGAGAAGTACACCGTTGACCCCGCCAAAATTCCCAGCCTGACGGAGCTTCCGGAGGGCCAGTATCCCCTCCCGGCCCAGCCGCTGGAGGTGAAGACCTTCAAAGGCGAGAGGTTCAACGAGAAAGAACTGGAGCGGCAGCTGCGTCATTATGACAGCTTCGCCCAGCTTATGGCCCGCAGCGAACTGGACAAGGGAGTGAAGCGTCCGCTTTTGCCCCTGTCCATCAGCCAGATCGGCCTGATCGGCGGCTCGGGGATGATAAACGGGCTGATCCAGTGCGACACGCCCCATATCATCAAGGGCCGGATTATCAAGGTGACCCGAACGGAAAGCGAGGACCGGTATGCCTCCAACGGGAAACATATCGGCTCCGAGATTCACGAGACCATTTCCAACAAAATGATTTTCAACGTCCTGACCCCGCATGGGTTCCGGGCGTTGACCTGAAGGAGAATCATAATGAAATTTCCAACGATTTCTGTCCCCTTTGCCCTGGGACAGACAGTAGCGACACCCCATGTGCTGAAGGTAGTCCCAAAGGCAGAAATTTTCGCTGCCCTCCAGAGACACCAGAACTGTGACTGGGGCGATGTGTGTCCGCAGGACAAGTGGGCCAACGACAGAGCGGTGAAGGGCGGCGAGCGCCTGCTTTCCGTCTACCACAGCAAGGACGGCGTCAAATTCTGGATCATCACCGAATGGGACCGGTCGGCCACAACTGTGCTGCTGCCGGAGGATTATTAAAGGAGATTGCTATGAAATTCAACTATCTGGCGGTCATTGTACCGAGAAAATGGCTGCCCCAAAACACAGAGCAGGCCCGCGAACAGGTGTGGGCCGCGGTCACGCAGCTGCTACTTCCCGACCTGGGAAGATTCTATGCCCGCTTTTACCCGTCCAATCATCCCTGGGGCCAGAGCATTTCGGTCCCCCTCAGCGTTGTGCTGGGGCGGGAGGACCCAGTGACCTTCCTCAACGTGTTCCATCAGGCAAAGAAAAAGCAGGAGGAGGCCATTTCTTTCCACGAGATTGGGATGCTGAGCAACATCAACCTCGAACAGACGCAGAAGATTGGGGACGCCCTGATCTGTCATGTCAACGCTGAAAGTAATGAGGCCATGCAGGCCCATTCCCTTTGGCACTTGGCTATGGTAGAAGGGGGACTCTTACCGGACTGCGGGCTCTATTATCTGGAGCAGAAGCGGGCGGTGATCTCTGCGGAACAGGAGAAGGCCGTATCTGCCTGCCCTGGTGACTACGCCCTGTGCGTGGTCACGCTGGAGCTGGAGGAGGATAAGCCATGAGGCTGGATTTGAAGCTGCTGGCGATGCGGTTTTCTCAGGCAGAGGATGCGCCGCCGGTTCCTACTGAGGGCGTGAACCCTTATCTGCTGGAGAAAATCCTTCTGCCCTACATGAACGGCGAGTCTATTCTGCTGCGGGACATCGACTACAGCGCTTTCGATGTGGAAGATATTGAACCGCTTGCGGAATATCATGATGAACTTGCACAGGCTGGCTATAAGCTGGAGCAACTGACAAAAACTGTCCAAAATCTGCCACCGGCAGCTAAAAAGTCCCGTGCATTTTGCTGAGGTGCTGTTATGCAGGAATTGAATCACACATTTTTTTCGATACTCCGTCTGGCAAAAATACTTTTTGACAGTGATGTACCAGATAAAGCGAAAAATGATATTGGAATATGGGAGTTAGATGAAGATAGCTGCTATGCGCTGGGTCTGGAAGCCTCAGAATGGATATTTCAGAATACCGCCCACTACTACAATGAGAGAAAAGATGTTGACACCTGGCTGTTCACCGACCCGATTATTGACCGGTTTTGCCGGTTGTGCCAGGAATACGAGCGGGACAAAGGGATTACTGAGGAAGAAAACCCGTACCGAAGTATCATTGAACAAACCATCCATGAAAGCTTCCATTTTGACAGCTACAGCTATGGTTATGACTGGCGTCTGTCCCTCGCAGAGCGCGGGCGCAAGTGCATCCTTCTGTTCACAGGTGAAGAATTTTACAGCCATGAGGCGGTTCCGGAAGGACTTTTGGAAATTCGCTACGCCCTTCTGTCGCTCAACCAGAAGATGGAAGCGGAATTAAACCAGGAGACCAGAATCATACCGCTGTCCCTGGTGACGGTGGCGCAGTGGAAGGAGGCGGCGTAATGCCCAAAGATTACAACATGATCATCCGCATCAACACGGACCAGGCGGAGGTCGAGGTGGAACAGCACAGCAAAAAGGGTGTGGTCACCCGAAAGAACATCTCCCCGGAATCGCTGTCCAGCTGCATTCTGACCAGCCGGGTGGACGATGAGAGCCATCCCACCGGCCTGCTGCCCGAGGGCTGTATCGCCGTGGTGCTGGAGAAGAAATGGGCCTATTACTACATCCGGTATCCGGAACTGTACGCGGACTTCTCCTATTTTGGGACGGAGTACCCCCATTTCCCTATCCCCCGGCTGGTATTTCGCTTCAAATATCTGCTGCACGAGCACAAGGTAACAGAAGCCTGTCTGTGTGTGGTGAAGGATGAGCGGCTGACGCTGGATACCCCCACCTACCGGTATCCCTTTTCCAACGTACATGGAAATCAAAGTATCTGCCTGGGGAACAACGCCCTGCCGGTCTACAAGGACCCGGCCCGGCTCCACACCCTGGCGGCCTACATCCTGCGAATGCCCAACAACGATGACCTTTACTCCGAGCAGAACAACCGGCTCCATGCCGGATTCCGCGACCTGCTGGAGCAGATGAAGAACAAGACGCCCGCTCACTACTACACTGACGTTCTGGTGAAGGATGGGAAAACCTTAAAAGATTTTTTGACGAGGAGGTAATTTGATGGAACAGAAAGACGCGAGAACCATCCAGCGGGAGCTGGCCAGACCCTTCGCTCCGGAGGATCTGGAGTGGCGGCTGCAAAAGACCCTGGAGGACAAACTCCGAGGGATTGCTGTCCCCTACGTGACCAACCGGGCCATCCAGGCCCGGCTGGACGACGTGGTGGGCCCGGACGGCTGGTACAACGAGTACAAGCCCTGGCACAGGGCTGGGCAGAAGGATTCCCAGCTTTGCGGCATCTCCATCTATTTCCCCGAGCGGGGCTTCATCACCAAGTGGGACGGCGCCGAGGACTCGGACATCGAGCCGGTCAAGGGTGGCCTGTCCGACAGCATGAAGCGGGCCGCTGTCCAGTGGGGAATTGGCGGCCGGGTGCTTTACAGTATGGACACCGTCTGGGTGGACATTGAGAAGCTGGGCAGAAGCTGGATCATCAAAAAGTCCGAGCGCGCCAAGCTGGATAAAGCCTACACAGATACTTTGAGCAAGATGAAGTTGACGCCCGCCCCTGCCGGCGGGGTGCAGTCAACTCTGACCCCCAAGCGGACGAAGGAGGCTCCCGCGCCTGCGCCGGCAGCCAGCCAGCAGGCCACACCCCCGCCGGTCCAGCCCCTTCCCCAATCCAAGACGGACAGCAAAGCGGGTATCTACACCGTGATCGCGGCCCGGCTGGAAAACCGTCCCAACAGCACGACCCATGCGCTGTTGGAGGGGCCGGATAAAAAGCAGATCCATGCCTTCGCCATCGGCGAACGGCCGGAGCTGGTCGAGGGCGTCCAGCTGACCGGCGTCAAGCTGGAGCTGCAAAAGCAGGATACCGTGGTGTTCTACATCCTGCGGGACTACCGGATTGTGGCCCACCAGGATCAGGCGGCGTAAGGAGGACGGCATGAAAAAGATCGAACGATTCCAGATTACCGGCATGACCATCTCCGGCTTCAAGTGCTATCAGGTGCCGACCATTCTTGACTTTGGCCCTCAGACCGCCATCACCGGCGGCAACGGCCTGGGCAAAACCAGCATTGCCGACGCCATCGCCTTCGCCGTTACCGGCCAGCCCTTTTTCGGGGAACGTGGTATCGACAAGCTGCATAATGAGGTTCAGCCCGAGGTTTCCGGCTCCCTCCGCTTTCTGGATGAGACGGGCGCCCCCCATGAGCTGACCCGGACACGGCATAAAAACCGCATGTCCATCCACTACGACCGCTATGAGATTCGCCAGCTTGACCTCACTGACATGTTCGGGGAACGGGATGTATTCCTGTCCATCTTCAACCCCCTCTATTTTATCGAGGAACTGGGGGATGAGGGCAAAAACCTGTTGGAGATGTACCTGCCCATGATTTCTCATGAGACCGTTATGGGGCAGCTCTCCGATGGCGTCCGGGCGGCGCTGGAGGGCGTGGAGATTCTTTCGCCTGACAGTTTCCTCAAGATCAAGCGCGAGGAGGTCCGGAAGCTGGAGGAGCGCATGATCTACCTCCAGGGGCAAAAGGACCAGGCTGTTACCCAGGCTGAGGCCCAGCGGCAGTCCGCTGCCGCTCTGACGGAGCGTTACAGTCAGCTTGACAGCGAACTGAAAGCCCTGGAGGGCAAGCGCTTTGCCGAACTGGACCGCGCCCGGATGGAGTCTGATTTGGTTGCGCTGAGTGCCCGATACAACGAAGCGGCCCAGGGCAGCAGTACGGCCCAGATTGACGCTGACATTCTGGCTCTGAGCCAGAAACAGGCCCAGCGCCGGGCACAGCAGTATCAGCCCAAGTTCACTCAGGAGATCGCCCAGGCCAACGCCAGGGTCCAGGAGCTGGGCAAACAGTACCAGCGGGAAAACCAGATTTTGAAAGCCTTTGTTCCCGGTATCTCCTGCCCTACCTGCCGCCGGCCGGTGACGGAAGAAAATCTGCCCGAAGTGCAGGGGGCGATCCAGGCGGCCATCAACAATATTGTTGCCAATGGCCGGAGCCAGCGGATCCAGGCGGCGCAGCTCCAGGAACAGGAGGCCAAGAATCAAGCGGTCTTAGATCAGTTCCAGGCGGAGGACATCATCAAAATGCAGGATGAGATTGACGCGCTCACCAAGCAGCGGGATAAGCTGACGGAGGACAGACAGATGGACGATCTGCGGGGAGAAATTCAGCGGCTGTTCGCCAGCTTGGAGTACGGCAATCTGTCTCAGCAGGAATATGACCGGCTTCTGGCCTGTCAGGAGGAGTTGCGGCAATGTTCCGCTGAGCTGGAGGCGATTGAGAAGCACCAGAGCCCGGAACAGCCCGACTTCGACGCTCAGATCGCCCAGGCCCAGCAGGAGGTCAAGTCTCTGAAAGCCCTGATCTCCAACGTAGTTATCTACGCCAGGGTGCGGGCGGAGCTGACCTTTAAGGCGCTGAAGATGAATCGGGTAGAGATTTCCCTCTATGATGTGGTGAAGTCTACCGGGGAACAGAAGGCCGCTTTCAAATTCACTTATAACGGCCGGCGCTACGACCGGCTGTCTCTGTCCGAAAAGATTCGGGCGGGGATGGAGGTGTCCGAGCTGGTGAAGCGGCTCACCGGGCGCAATTATCCCGTGTTTGTGGACAACATGGAGTCGGTGGACGACCTGGCCAATGTGCGGCCCACCGGGCAGGTCATTATGGCCAAGTGCGTCCACGGCGCTGGCCTAGATGTACGGCCCCTGCGGCCCATCTCCGCAGCAACGGAACAGCAGGCGGCCTGACTTTCAGATGAAAGGGTGAAACCGCTTGACTTACGAAAAAATCTCCATCGTGGATACAGCCAGGCGGTGCGGGCTTGTCCTCGACTCCCGGACGCTTCGGCGGCGGGAGGTCGAGGCAAGCTGCCCCTTCTGCGGCGACCACGGCAGGGGAAAGTATCATCTGAGCCTGAACACCGCCACCGACCAGTTCCGCTGCAACCTCTGCGGCACGAGCGGCAACAGTGTCACGCTGTACGCCCGGCTGAACGGGGTGAGCAACAAACAGGCATTTCAGGAGTTGAGCCGAGATGGGAACGTCTATCCCATCCCTAAGCAGCCAACTCCTCAAAACACAGAAGAAGAGCGGCAGCCCGTCTCCCTGGAGGAGCGGCACGCCGTCTATTCCGCTATGCTGGACCATCTGACCCTTTTGGACAAGCACCGTGAAAATTTGCTGGAACGGGGGCTGTCCCAGGAGCGGATCGCCCGTAACCAGTATCGCAGTATGCCGGAGACGGAACAGGGCCGGCGGCTTCTCGCCTCCCTGCTCCGCTCCTGCGGATTTGATCTGCTGGGTGTGCCTGGTTTCCGTACCTACTACGGCGACTGGACGCTGTCCGGGCCAAACGGATTTCTGATCCCGGTTCGGGATAAAAACGGCTTGATTCAGGGGCTGAAAATCCGCCTGGACGATACGGATGACCCAGGCAGGAAGTACCGCTGGCTGTCCAGCCGGGATATGACCAACGGCACCCGGAGCTATTCCTGGGTCCACGTCACCGGCGACACCGCCAGCAAACGGGCCTACCTCACAGAAGGCCCCCTCAAGGGGGATGTGGCCAGCTTTCTGGCCCATGACGCCCTGTTCGTCTGCATCGGCGGCGTCAATGCCCTGAACGGCCTGACCGATACCCTGCGCAGTCTCAACGTCACCGAGGTGGTGGAGGCCATGGATATGGACCAGAACACCAAGCCGGAGGTCCGGAAAGCCATCCTCGCCATGCGGAAGGAAGTCCAGGCAGTCAAGCGGTGGAAGTACACCAAATACACATGGGACCCGGCCTACAAGGGGGTGGACGACTACCTCCTCAGCCGGGTAGCAGCTATGTAGAGAAAGGACATATTATGGACAATGTATTTGATATGAAGGATTTCATCGGCACCTCGCAGGGTGACAAGGGGCATATGCTGGGCAAATTCCTCTACTTCTCCCTGAGCAATCTCCTGGTGGAGAAGGAGGCCCTGGCAAAGCTCTGTGATGAGATGGACATTCCCTACACCGGCGGCAAACGGCTTTCCGTCGCTGACGCTTTCCGTTCCGCCACCGGGGATATCCGGGAACGGTATCCTGTCACCACCATGGGCGAGACCCATATCTACCTGGCCTACTGCCGGGACAACAAGCACACGGCGGATATTCTTTCCCGGGAGCTGGTGAAAGAGACGCTGAATCAGAGAACCAACCAGTATGAGAAGCTGGCCAACATCAGCTTTGACAAGCGGGATCATGTGTTTCGCTGCGATAACCTGATGATGGACGATGTGGTGGATGTGCGGGAGTGCTGCCGCCGGGCGGAGGAACTGTTTGAGCTCTACCAGCTGTGCGCCAACCGCAAGCAGATCGAGACTATCTGCACCAGTTTTCTGCGCGGTCTGGACGCCACCAAACTGAGCATCGCTGGACATATGTATTTCGTCCCCAAGACTTACATGGAGAAAGTGGACATTTTCGAGGACTTTATCACCCTGCTGGGCGGCCTCAACCGCAACAACACTC
>ERZ779632.1245-NODE-1245-length-10869-cov-15.464490_pt1 | contig 10869 bp, 7 predicted proteins | sample MGYA00514194_ERZ779632 | MGnify/ENA primary metagenome ERZ779632 (study PRJEB29562, sample SAMEA4376704) | mouse gut metagenome | isolation source: Cecum | study: EMG produced TPA metagenomics assembly of the A DSS colitis mouse model was used to assess the...
GCTCCGGAAGCCGCTTTGTGGATTCGCAGAGTCTGGACGTTTCTGTGTGTGATGATGGCCTGGATTATCTTTCGGGCGGAGAGCCTCAGGAAGGGACTGAAAATGATCTGGAGCATGTTTCAGGTCAGAAATATCTGGATTTTTACAAACGACGCGCTGCTTGGATGGGCTCTGGAGTGGAAGGAGTGGGTGGTTCTGGCGGTATCCGTCCTGATTCTGTTTGTGGTAAGTATAAAACAGGAGCAGGGAGTTTCCTTTTCAAAGCTGGTTTTCAGACAGCCTGTATATGTGAGATGGATTTTGTATCTGATTGCCATATTCGGTATTATGTCTTTTGGCGTCTACGGAACGGGATATGACGCGCAGGCCTTTATTTACGGGGGTTTTTAACTAATGAAGAAAAAGATTGGATTTGCCGGAAGAGTAATGGGTTTTCTTCTGATTTTTGCCGTATGTTATCATGCGTATTGCAGATGGATCACGCCTAAATTTTTTACGGACACGGACTGGCCTACGACAACTACCTGCGTCGGTTTTTACGAGCTCCCAAAAGACAGTGCGGACGTGATTTTTCTGGGAAGCAGCCATGGCGTGACGTCCTTTGTGCCGCAGGAATTATATAATAAATACGGAATTACCTCGTATAACCTGAGCACTGACGAACAGGGCGTGGCGACCTCCTATTACTGGCTTAAGGAGGCGCTTCGCTATCAGACGCCGAAAGCCGTGGTGCTGGAATGCTACTTTTGCTTTCCCTACTATGTCGACGAACCCTTAAATTCGGATGAAACTGCGACCAGAAAGGCTTTTGACTTCATGAAATGGTCGCTCGTGAAGGCAGAAGCGGTTAAAACAATCTGTGAACTGGATGAGAACCAGAATGTGTGGAGCTATTATTTTCCTCATTTGCGGTATCATGAGAGATGGCTGTGGGAAGGCTTTGACAGAAATGACTATACATATCGAAAGATGGCGGCCCGCTCTGAGCTGAAAGGATATTCGCCCCTTCGTTTTTATCTGGGAGAGAAAGGGGAGGGCTTTGAGCCGCACGATATGGGTTCAGATGCCGGCTGCGCGGATATGGCGCCTCTGATGCGGGAGTATCTGGATAAAATTAACGATCTGTGTAAGGAAAATGAAATCACCCTGATTTTGACGATTACGCCGGCGGTATCGGCAAATGTTGAAATGTGCAAGGCGGTGCAGGCCTATGCGGATGAGAACGGATGCCAATTTATCAGCTTCAATGAACGGGATGTCTATCAGCAGATGGATTACGTGATGGCGGAGGATAATTGCGACGACGGACATCCAAATCTGTGGGGCGCGGTGAAAATTACCGATTACATGGGATCGGTTTTAAGCGGCCAGTTCGGTCTGGAGGGCAGAACCGAGGCAAAGTGGGAGGAGACAAGGGACGCCTACGATTTTATTACGGACGCCTGCGACCTGATTCATCTGGGAGAGATCGGGCCTTTCCTTTCACAGCTGCATCATGAACAGTATGCGGTTGTGATAACCTATCAGAATGATTCTTATGCCCTTGAAGAATCTGCGATTGAGGCTTTGCGGCAGCTGGGTCTGGCCGCAGAGCTGGACGGACAGGACGGGTGTAATTATCTGGCGGTGCTTGCGGACGGCAGGGTCTTGACGGAGCAGCTGACCTTTGAAGATATCCAGTATCAGTGCGCGCTTGCTGACGGACAGATGCCGCTGTATGCAGTCAGCGGGAGAAACGAGTGGGGAGGATATTACTGCGAAATCGGAATCGACAGGGAGACCTACCGCAACGATAACGGCGGACTGAACGTGTTCATTTACAATATGCAGAACAGAAGGCTTGTAGACAGCAGATGGTATGATACCTGAGCGAAAAAGGGCGGCAGGCAGCATTTACAGCGCTTTTTGAAAATTTTCAGAAAAAAAGAAAATTTATGCTTGCATTTTAAGAAAAAGTAGAGTATTCTTAAAGACGGAAATTGTATACAGGTATTCAGAACGATGGCGTTCCAAAAAAGGGATTTTTTTTGGAGCGCTTTTTTTGAAAGCGGATGCCGGGATGGAGGAGAGATTATGAGCGAAAGGTTCAACGTGGAAGAAATTTTTGGAAAAAATGTTTTTACGCTGGGTAAGATGCAGGAACGTCTTACAAGGAGCGCCTACAGGGAAGTGGTTAAGGTCATGAACGAGGGCGGCGAGCTGTCCATGAATACCGCGAATATCGTTGCGAAGGCAATGAAGGATTGGGCGGTGGAGAACGGCGCGACTCATTATACCCACTGGTTTCAGCCGCTGACCGGTATTACGGCTGAAAAGCATGACGCTTTTGTGTCGCATCCGGATGAGATGGGCAAGATGCTGACCGAGTTTTCCGGCAAGGAGCTGATCAAAGGTGAGCCGGACGCGTCTTCTTTCCCCTCCGGCGGTTTGCGGGCTACCTTCGAGGCGAGAGGCTATACGGCCTGGGACATCACTTCCCCCGCCTTTTTGAAAGAGTCGGGCTGCGGAACGATTCTCTGCATTCCTACCGCGTTCTGCTCCTATACGGGCGAGGCGCTGGATAAAAAGACGCCTCTGCTGCGTTCCATGGAGGCGCTGAGCGAGCAGGCGCTTCGTATCGTGCGGCTGTTTGGCAATACGGGGGCCACAAAGGTGACTGCTTCCGTAGGGCCGGAGCAGGAGTATTTTCTGGTAGATAAAGACTTATATATGAAGAGAACGGATCTGATGTTTGCAGGCCGAACCCTTTTCGGCGCGCCCGCTCCCAAGGGTCAGGAGATGGAGGATCATTACTTTGGCGTAATCAGAGAGCGTGTTGGCGAGTATATGAAGGATCTCAACGAAGAGCTCTGGAAGCTGGGGGTAACAGCCAAGACGCAGCATAATGAGGTTGCGCCTGCACAGCACGAGCTTGCGCCCATTTATGAGACGGCCAATATAGCGGTTGACCACAACCAGATCGTTATGGAGACCATGAAGCGGGTGGCTGTAAAACATAGCATGCGTTGTTTATTACATGAAAAACCTTATGCCGGGGTAAACGGTTCCGGCAAACATGACAATTGGTCCATCACCACGGACAACGGCGTGAACCTGCTTGATCCGGGCGATACGCCCAATGAGAACGTGCAGTTTCTGCTTGTACTGGCATGCATCATGAGAGCGGTAGATATCCATGCGGATCTGCTTCGTCAGTCTGCTTCCGATGTGGGTAACGATCACAGACTCGGGGCAAATGAAGCGCCTCCGGCAATTATTTCCATTTTCCTTGGGGAACAGCTTGAGGACGTGGTGACGCAGCTGATTGAGACGGGCGAGGCCACTTCCGTTAAGGAAGGCGGTAAGCTTCTTACGGGTGTGAGCACGCTGCCTGATTTCCAGAAGGATGCGACCGACAGAAACAGAACGTCGCCCTTTGCCTTTACCGGCAATAAGTTTGAGTTCCGTATGGTGGGTTCCGCGGATTCCATTGCAAGCCCTAACACGACACTAAACGCCATTGTGGCGGAGGCTTTCTGCGAGGCGGCGGATATACTGGAGAAAGCGGAAGATAAGGAACTGGCAATTCATGACTTGATTAAGAAATATATGACCGAGCACCAGAGAATTATCTTTAACGGGAACGGTTATTCCGACGAGTGGGTTGCGGAAGCTAAGAGGCGCGGCCTGCCCAATATCAAATCCATGATTGAGGCGGCGGGAACTCTCACAACAGACAAGGCGGTGAAGCTGTTCGAGAAGTTTGGCATCTTCACAAGGGTAGAGCTGGAGTCCAGAGAAGAAATCATTTATGAGACCTATGCGAAATCCATTAACATTGAAGCCCTTACCATGATTGATATGGCGGGCAAGCAGATCATTCCCGCGGTGATCCGTTATACGAAGGTTCTGGCGGATACGGTAAACGCGGTAAAGACGGCGGGCGCGGATGCGACTACACAGGATGAGCTTTTGCAGGTGGTCGGCGAAAAGCTTACCGCAATGCAGACGGCTATTGAGAAACTGAAAAAGGCGGAGAAAGAGGCTTCCGAAATAGAGGACGCAAGGGCGCAGGCATTTTTCTACAAGGATACGGTTAAAGCGATAATGGATGAACTTCGGGCTCCTGCGGATGAATTGGAGATGATTGTGGATAAGGAATACTGGCCGATTCCGACCTATGGTGAGCTGATGTTTGAGATCTGATGAAAATTTTTTAAAAAAATTAGGAAAAAGGGCTTGTCAAACGGCCCTTTTTCCGTTATAATCGTTAATTGTCAATGGGCTATCGCCAAACGGTAAGGCAACGGACTCTGACTCCGTCATTTCAAGGTTCGAATCCTTGTAGCCCAGCTGAGACCCCGGTGAAGATAATTCACCGGGGATTTTTTAGATAAACAACGGAGGATGCATGAAAGACCTGATCGACAGCCTTCCCGCAGACCGGGAGCTTTCAGACGGCGAGTGGCGGTTTTTAATAGAGGGAGATTATGACAGACAGCGCCTTTATGACCGGGCGGACAGGGTGCGCCGACAATATTACGGTACGGACGTCTATATCAGGGGCCTGATCGAAATATCCAGTTATTGCAAAAACGACTGTCTCTATTGCGGCATACGAAGGAGCAATGCGAAGGCCGACCGCTACCGGCTCTCGAAAGAAGAGATCTGTGCCTGCTGCGAGCAGGGATACGGGCTGGGATTCCGTACTTTCGTACTGCAGGGCGGCGAGGACGCTGTTCATACGACGGAATGGGTGGCAGAAGTCGTCCTGGCCATAAAGGAAAAATACCCGGACTGTGCGTTGACCCTTTCTCTCGGGGAACGACCGCGCAGGGATTATGAAATCTGGTATCGTGCCGGCGCAGACCGCTATCTTTTGCGGCATGAATCTGCGTCCTGCGTTCATTACGGAAAGCTTCATCCGCCCGCGCAGACCTTTGCCCGCCGGATGGAATGTCTGCGGGATTTAAGACGGATCGGTTACCAGACAGGCGCGGGCTTTATGGTCGGATCTCCTTTTCAGGAAACGGAGGACATGATTGCAGACATGCGGTTTTTGCAGGAATTTCAGCCCCATATGGTAGGAATCGGCCCGTTTATTCCCCATCATGACACGCCCTTTGCCAATTTTTCGCAGGGAACGCTGGATCGCACGCTTACCATGGTGGCGCTTACCAGACTGACAGTTCCGAATGCGCTGATTCCTGCGACCACGGCGCTTGGCACGATTCATCCCGGGGGACGGGAATTGGGGCTGAAAGCGGGAGCAAACGTAGTCATGCCGAATCTGTCGCCGGCAGCGGTTCGCGGGCAGTATTCCCTTTACGACAATAAGCTCTGCACCGGGGAAGAAGCGGCGGAGAGCATCGCCGGTCTGGACAGGCGTATCAGGGCGGCGGGATATCAGATTACGGTCGGCAGAGGAGACGCTTTGACAGAATGGAACGATAAAGAGCAATAAAGGAGGTAACAAAGAAAATGTACGATCCGAAATCCATGTATGCGGATGCTTTTATCAATCATGAAGAAATTATTGAGACGCTTGCATATGCGCAGAAGAATAAGGACAATATCGCGCTGATTAACGAGATACTGGACAAGGCGCGTCCCAAAAAAGAGGGAAATTCCACAGTGTGCGCAGGCCTCTCCCACAGGGAAGCGTCGGTGCTTTTAGCCTGCGAGGATAAGGAAATACTGGAGAAAATATATGCTTTGGCGGAAGAAATCAAGCTGGCTTATTATGGCAACAGAATTGTGATCTTTGCGCCCCTTTATCTGTCAAATTATTGCATCAACGGCTGTGTATACTGTCCGTACCACATGAAGAATAAAAATATACCCAGAAAGAAGCTGACGCAGGAAGAGGTCAGGCAGGAAGTAATCGCTTTGCAGGATATGGGGCATAAGAGGCTTGCCATCGAGGCGGGGGAGGATCCCGTCAATAATCCCATCGAGTATATATTGGAGTGCATTAAAACCATTTACTCCATTAATCATAAAAACGGGGCGATCCGCCGTGTAAATGTAAATATCGCTGCTACTACGGTGGAGGAGTACCGCATGTTAAAGGAAGCGGGAATCGGCACCTACATTCTCTTTCAGGAGACTTATCATAAGGAGAGCTATTTGAAGCTCCATCCCACAGGGCCCAAGCATGATTATAATTATCATACGGAGGCGATGGACCGGGCCATGGAGGGCGGCATAGACGATGTGGGACTGGGCGTGCTCTTCGGGCTGGAATTATATAAGTATGAGTTTGCCGGGCTTCTCATGCATGCGGAGCATCTGGAGGCCGTTCACGGCGTAGGGCCGCATACCATCAGCGTACCCCGGATTAAACATGCGGACGATATTGATCCCTCCGCATTTGACAACGGCATAGACGATGAAACCTTTGCGAAAATATGTGCGCTGATCCGCATTGCGGTTCCTTATACGGGAATGATTATTTCCACCAGAGAAAGTCAGGCGGTACGGGAGAAAGTGATTCGTCTGGGCGTATCACAGATTTCCGGCGCATCCAGAACCTCTGTGGGAGGGTATACCGAGGAGGAGCGGCCTACGGATACGGAGCAGTTTGACGTGTCCGATCAGCGGTCCCTGGACGAGGTCATTAAGTGGCTGATGGAGCTGGGTTACATTCCCTCCTTCTGTACGGCATGCTACCGGGAGGGCAGAACCGGCGACCGGTTTATGAGTCTGTGTAAGACAGGGCAGATTCAAAACTGCTGTCACCCCAATGCGCTTATGACCCTCAAGGAGTATCTGATGGACTATGCGTCCGAGGAGACAAAAACGATTGGCGAGGCCCTGATACAGGCGGAGCTTGCAAATATCCCGAAAGAACAGGTAAGGGAGATTGCAAAAGACCATCTGGAAAAGATCGCGGAGGGCATTCGGGATTTCCGGTTTTAACAGTTCAGCCCGAATGGGCGTGTGATGAACTGTCAGGACAGAAAGGACAGCGTAAGTATATGGGCATGAATGACACTCCCTCGGGGGAACGAATACATATCGGCTTCTTCGGGAAGCGGAACGCGGGTAAGTCCAGTCTTTTAAATGCAGTGACCGGGCAGGAGCTGGCTGTTGTCTCTGAGATGGAGGGAACCACAACTGATCCAGTGTATAAGGCTATGGAGCTTCTGCCGCTGGGGCCGGTTATGCTGATTGACACGCCCGGCTTTGACGACGAGGGGGCGCTGGGGGAACAGCGTGTGAAAAAAACCAGACAGGTGCTGGAAAAGACAGACATAGCGGTTCTGGTGGCGGACGCTGTTACGGGAATGACAGCCTGCGATAATGAGCTCGCCACGCTTTTTGGAGAGCGGGATATTCCTTATCTCATTGTTTATAATAAATGCGACGGCAGGTCTTTGCCGGAGCGCGTCCCTGTGGATGTACCGGCTGGTGAAAACAGAAAAGACGGGATTCGGAATGAGAATAAAATAGCGAGCGTTATATATGTGAGCGCAAAAACAGGAGCGGGTATTCATGACTTAAAGGAAAGGCTGGCCGCGATGCTTCCCGAGAAGGAGGAAAAGCATCTGGCAGCGGATCTTGTGAAGCCCATGGACACGGTGGTTCTGGTTGTACCCATCGACTCGGCGGCGCCGAAGGGACGGCTGATTCTTCCCCAGCAGCAGGCCATAAGGGATCTGCTGGAGGCAGGCGCAGTCACGGTGGTGGTGCGGGAGAGCGAACTGGCCGGAGCCCTTGCAAAGCTTAAGGAAAAGCCGGCCTTTGTGATTACGGACAGCCAGGCTTTTGAGGAGGTGGCGGCCATCGTACCGGCGGATATTCCGCTTACTTCCTTTTCCATTCTAATGGCCCGTTATAAAGGTTTTCTGGATATTGCAGTGGACGGCGTGAGGGCCATCGACAGCCTTAAGGACGGCGATCGTGTGCTGATTGCCGAAGGCTGTACGCATCACAGACAATGCGACGACATCGGAACGGTGAAAATTCCCCGTTTTCTGAAAAAATACACGGGAAAGAATCTGATTGTGGAGACTTCCTCCGGCACAGGTTTTCCCGACGACCTTACGCCCTATGCTCTGGTGATTCACTGCGGCGGCTGTATGCTGAATGAAAGGGAGGTTCTGCGGCGTATGCGTTTTGCAAAGAGACAGGGCGTGCCGGTAACCAATTACGGGATCGCCATTGCGCAGATGAAGGGGATTCTCGGAAGGAGTATTGAATATGTACACGTTTGACGGCAGAGTGCGTTACAGTGAGGTGGGCGAGGACGGCTGTATGAGTCTGGAGTCTCTTCTGAATTATTTTCAGGACTGCTCCACCTTCCACTCGGAAGATATCGGACTGGGCATGGATTATTTGAAAGGGCTTGGGCAGGTTTGGCTTTTGTCCGCCTGGCAGATTTGTATTGAAAGATATCCGAGACTAAGCGAGCGGATTGTGATTGGTACGGCGCCCTATGAGTTCCGGGGTTTTATGGGGTGCCGTAATTTTCTGATGAAAACAGAAGCTGGAGAAGTGCTGGCTTATGCCAATTCCATATGGACGCTTTTGGACGCGTCGTCGATGCGCCCGGCAAAGCCAAATGAAAAAATGCTGGAAGGATATGTGATTGAGGAGAAATATCCGATGAATTACGCTCCGAGAAAAATAGCGGTGCCTGCAAATGGGAAGGCGGTGGAGCCTTTTACTGTAAAACTGCATCATCTGGATACCAATCATCATGTAAATAACGGCCAGTATGTGCGCATGGCGATGGATTGCATTCCGGGAGACTTTAAAATATGGCAGCTGCGCGTGGAGTATAAAAGTCAGGCAGTGCTTGGGGATGAAATCTATCCCGTGGCAGCAGCCGGGGAGGACGGCAGGATCTATACGGTTTCCCTGAACAAAGAGGATGGGACGCCGTACAGTATTGTCGAATTTGCCGCCAGAGATCAATTGGCTGTCGGCTGAGCGCGGTAAACGGACAGGTGATGACAGTAAAGGTTCTGATATGGAGAAAAGCATGATTCAATTAGGTGAAATACAGGTATTGCAGATAGTAAAAAAAGTGGAATTCGGCGTTTATCTGAGCGACGGGGATCATCAGGAGGAGCGTGTACTTCTGCCCGGAAAGCAGGTGCCGGAGGGGGCGGAGTGCGGCGACAGGATTGAGGTCTTTGTGTACCGCGATTCGAAGGACAGGCTGATAGCCACTACCAACAGGCCGAAAATTACCCTTCACGGCGTAGAGCGGCTGCGAGTGGCGCAGGTGGGGAAAATCGGCGCATTTCTGGATTGGGGGCTGGAGAAGGATTTGCTTTTGCCTTTTAAGGAACAGACAAGGCGGGTATCCGCTGGGGAGGAATGTCTTGCAGCCCTCTATATAGATAAATCTAACCGACTCTGCGCAACCATGAACGTATATCCTTATCTGCAAAATAACAGTAGTTATAAAAAGGATGACAGGGTCAGCGGAACCGTCTATGAAATCAGCCAGAATTTTGGCGCCTTTGTGGCGGTGGACGACAGGTATTCAGGCCTGATTCCGAAGCAGGAGCTTTACGGGACCGTCAATATAGGCGACAGGGTAAATGCCCGCGTGACGGCGGTGAAAGAAGACGGCAAGCTTAATTTGAGTATACGGGAAAAGGCGTATTTGCAGATTGCGGGGGACGCGGAAAAAGTATTGCAGGTCATTGACAGCTTCGACGGTGTGCTTCCTTTTAACGACAAGGCGTCTCCCGAGGTGATCCGCCGGGAAATGCAGATGAGTAAGAACGAGTTTAAGAGAGCGGTTGGAAATCTGTTAAAGGAAGGAAAAATTACCATTACGGAGAAAGCGATAAGAAGAAATGACGACTAAGAGGGCAAACTGGCTGTTTTTAACTATTATATTGGTGCATGTCGGGGTGGTGGTGCTCCTGAATTTTGCAGGAGACAGAATACCCATAGGCATTGTCGCTAATTTCTTTCTGGCGCAGGCAATTGTGATGGCGCCGACGCTCCTCTTTCTGTTTGCCTTTGAGCGCGGCGGCCGGAGGGCTGGGCGGAGTGAGGAAGGGCTGGAGGCGTACGGTATGCCGCCTGCGGTTTGCGGTGTGAATCGTCCGTTAGCGGCGGCCGGGTTTCATAAAGTTAAGATTACCACCCTGCTTATGATTATGCTGTGTACGTTTCTGATTATGCCGTTAGTTGCCCTGTGTAATGCGGTGTCGCTGTTTTTTACGGACAATACCATGGCGTCCATGCAGGGAAATATTGTGGACATGCCTTTTTCCGTTATGCTGTTTATGATCGGGATATTCGGCCCTTTCTGCGAGGAGTTTGTTTTCCGGGGCGTGTTTTACAGAAGCTACAGGGCGGACGGGGCAGGAACAGGCATAGGTAAGGCGGGCGTACAGGGTGGCGGAATCCGGGCCATTCTATTATCGGCCCTTCTTTTCGGACTGATGCATATGAATTTTAATCAGGCGCTCTATGCTTTTGTAATGGGTATTTTTCTCGCCGTTTTGGTGGAGGCGGCGGGAAGTCTTTGGGCCTCTGTTTTCTGCCATATGTTTTTTAATTCGGTCGAGGTTGTCTTGATGTATGTATCGGAGCGCATTCTGGAAAACCTTTCCGGACAGTCTGCGGGTGAAATGATGCCGGAGCTTACGACGCAGAGTCTGCTGGCGGCGCTTTCCGTTTATCTTATCATTGCCGCTGTTACGACGCCCATAGCAGTCTGCGCAGTTGTCTGGATTGCGAAGAATGAGGGGCGGCAGGAGACTATGGCCGGGCTGTTTTACGGATCGCAGAAGCGCCGGACGGTACGGCAGGCGCCGCCGATACCGCAGGGGATGCCGCCGATGCCGCAGGGGATGCCGCCAATGCCGCAGGGGATGCCGCCGATGCCGCAGGGGATGCCGCTCGTGCCACAGCCGA